>Ga0114931_10011523_pt1 | contig 10436 bp, 7 predicted proteins | sample 2SBtaG_FD_89579 | JGI IMG/M metagenome (GOLD analysis project Ga0114931, IMG submission 89579) | Deep subsurface microbial communities from Kolumbo volcano to uncover new lineages of life (NeLLi) - 2SBTROV14_V59a metaG | ecosystem: Environmental > Aquatic > Marine > Volcanic | place: Kolumbo... | reverse complement strand
AGATTGAGCCGGTCGGTATTGGGGATTCGGCCGATGGCCCAGATCAGACAGTCGTAGCCGGGCAGCTCCGGGCCGTGCTCAGAGACCATCACCAGGCTGTCGTTTCTGCCCAGGGTGACAGTGCTCAGGTTGAAGCGCTCGTGGATGCCGATGCCGTCCTGTTCCATCTGTTCGCGCACCGTATCGCGGATCAGTGGATCGAAGGGGGTCAGCAGCACATTGCCGCGCAGCAGCAGGTCCACCTGGCTGCCCAGCGCATTGAGCATGCCGGCCAGTTCCACGGCGATATAGCCGCCGCCGACGATGGCGGTCTTTTGCGGCAGCGCCTCCAGCTCGAAAAAGCCGTCCGAGGTGATGCCCAGTTCGGCCCCTGGCATGTGCGGTTCCACGGGACGCCCGCCGGTGGCGATGATGATGTGGTCGGCGTGGTATTCGACGCCGTGGACATCAACGGTATGGCGGTCGACGAAACGGGCATGGCCGGGAATAAAGTCGACACCGGCCCGGTCGAGATTGTCGAGGTGGATGTCGTTGAGGCGCTGCACGTAGTTGTCACGGCCGCGCTTCATCTTCTGCCAGTCGAAACCCCGGGTGTCGAGTTTGAAACCGTAGTCCGGGGCATCCCGCAGGCTGTGGCCCAGGGCAGCGGCATACCACATCACCTTCTTGGGTACGCAGCCCACATTGACGCAGGCACCGCCCAGGCGCGCGGCCTCGATGACAGCGCATCTGGCGCCATGCCGTGCCGCCTGTTTGGTGGCGGCCAGGCCGCCGCTGCCGCCGCCAATTGCGATAAGATCGTAGCGTTCCATTAATATCCCGGTATGTGAGCCGATATAAGAATCTAGGAGCCTGCCGGGTTTAGGGGGATTGAAGCGAGGAAGCGGGAGAGTGAGCACAAATATTCACGATTTTGAGGCGCATAGTGGTTCTACGCAACGAAAAATCGGGGATATTTGGGCCGCTCTCCCGCTGCCGCAGCCAATTCATCCTAAACCCGACAGGCTCTTAGACAACAGGAGACCTTACAATTATGGAAGTCAGCACCTTCATCCTGCTCGGCGTGGTCCTCGTCGTTCTGGTCTATGCCATCATGATCTACAATAATCTGGTCAGACTCAAGCATAACGTATCCCAGGCCTGGTCCAATGTCGATGTGCTGCTCAAACAGCGCCACGACGAGTTGCCCAAGCTGGTGGAAACCTGCAAGCAATATATGGGATATGAGCAGGAGACCCTGGAGAAGGTGATGCAGGCCCGCAGCCGGGTGGCCGATGCCCGCGCCGCTGGCGATGTGGCGGCCCTGGGGCCGGCCGAAACCCAGCTGCGCATGGGGTTGGGCAACCTGTTTGCCGTGGCCGAGGACTACCCCGAACTCAAGGCCAGCGAGAGTTTTCGGCACCTGCAGACCCGCATCAGCGGGCTGGAAAATCAGATCGCCGACCGGCGCGAGTATTACAATGAAAGCGCCAATAACAACAATGTGCGCATCGAGCAGTTTCCCGATGTGATCATCGCCAACTTTTTCAAGTTCGGTGCGCGCGATCTGCTCGAATTCAGCGATGAAGAAAAAGCGGACGTGAATGTAAAAGAGCTGTTCGGCTGAGCTGTTTGGCAGATTAGGGCATGCAACAATATCCCCTTGGTCTCGATCCCGCAGAATACTGGGGCGTGGTGGCCCTGGCCATTGCGGCAACAGTGGCGGCCTTCTGGTATGCCTGGCGCAACTGGCGCCGCGCGCGCCTGATCGAGGACGCGCCCACCGCCAAAATCCGCTCGGCCCCGCAGGGCTACGTGGAACTGGAAGGGGAGGGCAGGCTCATGGATGGTGAGCCCATTATCGCGCCGCTGACTAATCACCCCTGCCTCTGGTACCGCTACACCATCGAGCGTAAGGACACCTATCACACCAAGCATGGTACCCAGACCAAATGGACTACCATCCGCCAGGAGACCAGCGACAATCTGTTCCTGCTGGATGACAGTAGTGGTCGTTGTGTCATCGACGCCGACGGCGCCGAAATCACCACCGATGAAAAACTGCAATGGTACGGCGACAGTAGCTGGCCAGAGCGCGCGCCCCTGCTGGGCAGCGGCTCGGCCCTGATCAGTATGGACCGCTATCGCTATACAGAGTGGCTGATCCTGGTGGGCCAGCCGCTGTACGCCATCGGTCAATTCAAGACGGTGGCGCCCGCCCAGCTCTATAGTCAGTCGGATATCACCCGTGACCTGATTCGAGACTGGAAGCAGGACCAGGCGGCCCTACTGAAGCGCTTTGATGTCAACAAGGACGGCCAGATCGACCAGGATGAATGGACCCTGGTGCGCCAGACGGCCAAGCTGCATGCCCAAAAGGAGTTTCGCGAACGGGCCAGGCAGCCCGAGATCCATCTCCTCTCCCAACCTGAAGACGGCCGCCCCTATCTGTTGTCGATTTACCCCCAGGACAGTCTCACCAAGCGCTATCGCCTGCACGCCTATCTTTCCCTGGCCGGGTTTTTCATCGCCGGGGCGGCAGCCGCCTGGCTGTTGCAACAGGGTTTATGACAGATGTGGCCGGGTTTTACGGCCGCGACTCTGTGTTAAAGTTTGTGCAACTGAAACCAGATCAAGACAGGGAAATCACCATGAGTAATCCTCTGCTGGAGATGAACGGCCTGCCGCCGTTCTCCCGCATCAAAGCCGAACATATTGAACCCGCCATCAGACAACTGCTGGACGAGAGCCGCCGCCAGGTGGAGTCGCTGTTGGCCGCCACCACGGAATACAGCTGGGACAACCTGGTACAGCCGCTGGAGGAGATGGAGGAGCGCCTCGGCAGGGCCTGGTCACCGGTCTCGCACTTGAATTCAGTGCTCAATTCGGACGAACTGCGCGCTGCCTACAACGCCTGCCTGCCCCTGCTGAGTGACTATGCCACCGAAATGGGGCAGCACGAAGGGCTGTTCCGTGCCTTCAGGCAGATCGCCGACGGGCCCGAGTATGAAAAACTCGACACGGCGCAGAAAAAGATTATCGACAACGGCCTGCGCGATTTCCGCCTTTCCGGTATTGAATTACCAAGGGAGAAACAGGCGCGCTACAAGGAGATCATGCAGGAGCTGTCGGCGCTCAACAGCAAGTTCAGCGAGAACCTGCTCGATGCCACCAATGAATGGAAGGTCCAGATCAGTGACGAGGCGCGCCTCAGTGGTCTGCCCGAGTCGGCGCGCGCCATGGCGAAACAGATCGCCGAGCGAGAAGGGCTTGAGGGCTGGGTCTTCAATCTGGAGTTTCCCTCCTATCTGCCGGTGATGACCTACGCCGATGATCGCGAGCTGCGCCGCGAGGTCTACACCGCCTATGTCACCCGCGCCTCGGACGAGGGGCCGCACGACCGAAAATACGACAATACCCCAGTGATGGAACAGATTCTCGCCCTGCGCCATGAAACGGCGCAGTTGCTCGGTTTCAATAATTATGCCGAGCGCTCCCTGGCCACCAAGATGGCGCAAAGCACCGACCAGGTACTGGGCTTTCTCAACGATCTGGCGGAACGCTCCCTGCCGCTGGCCAAACAGGAGCTGGAGGAGGTGCGCGCCTTCGCCAGAGAGCAGCATGGCATGGAGCAGCTGGAGGCCTGGGATATCACCTACTATTCGGAAAAGCTGCAGCAGCACAAATACGCCATCAGCCAGGAGGAGCTGAAGCCCTACTTCCCCGAGGACAAGGTGATTGGTGGCATGTTTGCCGTGGTGGAGCGCCTCTACAATGTAAAGATCACCGAACAAACGGGCGTGGATGTGTGGCACGACGATGTGCGCTTTTTCGAGATCATGGATGCCGACGGTGTGCGCGGCCGCTTCTATCTCGACCTTTACGCCCGTCCCAACAAGCGCGGCGGCGCCTGGATGGACGACTGTGTCACCCGCATGAAGACGGCCGACGGCGTGCAGGCGCCGGTGGCCTATCTCACCTGCAATTTTTCCAGCCCCATCGGCGACGACCCGGCCCTGTTCACCCATGATGAAGTGCTGACCCTGTTCCACGAGTTCGGTCATGGCCTGCATCACATGCTGACCCGGGTAGACTATCCCTCGGTGGCCGGCATCGGCGGTGTGCCCTGGGACGCGGTGGAACTGCCCAGCCAGTTCATGGAGAACTGGTGCTGGCAGAAAGAGGCGCTGTCCGACATCGCCGGCCACTACCAGACCGGCGAGCCGCTGCCGGATGATCTCTACGACAAGATGATCGCGGCCAAGAACTTCCAGTCCGCCATGCAGATGGTGCGGCAGCTGGAGTTTTCCATTTTCGATTTCCGCCTGCACCTGGAATACGACCCGGCCAAAGGCGGGCGCGTCTACGAGATCCTGGATCAGGTGCGCCAGCAGGTGGCGGTGATGCAGCCGTCGTCGTTCAACCGCTTTCCGCACAGCTTCGCCCACATCTTCGCCGGGGGGTACGCCGCCGGCTATTACAGCTACAAATGGGCCGAGGTACTGTCGGCCGATGCCTTTGCCGCCTTCGAGGAGACAGGCATCTTCGATCGCGACACCGGCCTGCGCTTTCTCGCCACCGTGCTGGAACAGGGCGGTTCGCGCGACCCCATGGAACTGTTCGTGGAGTTTCGTGGCCGCGAGCCCACCATCGACGCCCTGTTGCGCCACAGCGGTCTGGCGGCCTGAGCATGAAGTTGTCGGGCACGCTGAAGCGGTTGTGGCCGGTTCTGCTGCTGGTGGCCAATAATGCCATTGCCGACACGGCCTATGTCACCGATTCGGTCACTGTCGCTGTTTTCCCCGGTTCCGACCTGAAAGGCGAACCGGTGGAAAGGTTGCTGAGCGGGTCACTGGTGGATGTCTTGCAAAGCGGCAAAGGCGTGGCCAGGATCAAAACCGGTTCGGGCAAGATCGGTTGGTTGCGTACCGATTTTCTCACCACCAATCTGCCCGCGGTGATCAAGCTCGAACACGCCGAGAGCGAGCTGAGCAAGACCAACACCCGCCTCGATGCCGCCAACAAGAAGATCGCCAAGCTGGAAAAGTTTCAGGCAGCGTCGAAAAAAGCGGCCGACGAGGCGAAGAAAAACATGGGCTGGATGAAGGCGGAGATGAACAAGGCGCGCGACAAGGCGGCGGCCCTGAAGAAACTGTTGACCTCACAGCGGGCCGATGTAAGCGAAACGGATGATCAGGCCAAAACGCTGCAACAGCGTATCGACAGCCTGGAGGGTGAGAAGAAGGATCTGCAACAGCGCCTGGCCGCGACCTTGATGATTGAGAATGAGGTGGGGACTGAGTCAAAAAGCGCTGCCGGTCCCAAGGCGCGGGACTTTCCCTGGAGTGTGGTTACGCTTGTGGTGGGATTGCTGGCGGGTTTCGCGGCGGGCTGGTACTTGCTCGACCGGCGCGTGCGGCGGCGTTTTGGCGGCGCGCGCGTCTACTGATCAACCCTCCCAGCAGGAGAAACAGTCCGGGCAGGGAGAGCATTCCACCCCCTTTGCCGGTGCCCAGATCAAGTTTGCCCAGCGTGTCGCTGCTGCTGGAGGTGCTGCCGGTGAAGGTGCCGCTGCTGGTCGTGGTGGTGTCAGGGACACTGTTGGTGGTGATGAAGACATTGCCCATCAACCGGATAGAGCCGTTGGCCACACCGTCATAATCATTCGGGCCACCGTCCTTGACGTGGAGCAGCAGGCATTCGTCCCCCTTCTTCAGCGAGCCCTGATAGTAGGTACCGGGTGCTGCAGCCATGTTGGCAAAGTCGGGACAATAGGAATAGGTGACGCTTTTCTTTAAATCGGTCTTGATCGTGTCCCCTCCCCTGGTATCGAAATCCGCCCACAGATTGGCGCTGGTAAAGACCTGGAAGACCGGGATGGTACCGGTCTTGGATGGCGGAATGCCGGCCGCCTGGGGAATAATCACATCCGCACTGTCACCCGCCTGGCCAAGTTCGTCGATCTCGATGTCTACTACCTGGCCATAGCTGCTCACCAGGCCATCGGCCAGGGTGGCGTTACGCAGCGTCTCAGCCTGGGCGGTAGTGAGGCGGGCGTAAGACTTGTTGGCGGCGAAGGCCGTCGGCCCCTGCTTGAGTTGCAGGCCGGGTTTGACGGCGATCATCAGCGGGTAGAGGATCAGGTTGCTGGCGCCTGAGGATATCTGCCAAGTCAGGGTGATATTGTTGTTGATCAGCGTGCCGCTTTGTTTAAGGCTGGGGTCGAAGGTATAGGGAATGAATCCCTGCATCAGGCTGGGGGCGGCATTGGCATCCAGATAATTCGGAATGCCGTCGTTGTCGCTGTCGCTCAGTCCCTCACTCGCGTCACTGCTGCCGTCGCCATCCTGGTCAAGGCTGGAGGAGAGGCTCGGCGTCGTGGACAACAGCGCCAGCAGCAGATCCTGAGAAGATGCTCCGCCCTGGCCGTCGCTCACCGTCAGGCGGATGGTGTAAAAGCCAGGGTTGAGATCCTGCGGGTCAAAGCTGAAGCTGCTGCCGGTGGTACCGCTGAGCGGCACCAGGGAGTTGTCGCTGGCGCTCCAGTCATAGCTGATGCTGTCGCCATCGGCATCGTAGGCATTGGCCGTGACGGTCACCGCCCCGCCGTCGGCGGTGACGGCGCGGGTTTGTTGGCTGCCCTGGCTGGCGGAGAGCCTGGCCAGTGGTGATGCGTTGGTTTCACCAATGGTAACCTGGTGCGTGTTTTGGTAGCCGGCGGTCACCGAGGCTGCCGGCAGAGCCCCGAGGGTGAAAATAACGGTTTCATTTGGATCGGGGGTGCCGTCGGCGGTAATGGAGAAGCTGACACTGGCCGCGGTGTCGCCATTGTTAAAAACGAAGTTGCCGGCGGCAGCATTGTGATCCACGCCGCCACCGGTGGCGGTACCCGTCACTGTGTAAGGAACATTAAACGGATAACTGGGTGAGGGGCCGCTGAGATAGGCGGTGACCACCGCTGTTCCACCTTCATCCACCGTCTGGTTTTGGGCCAAATTAATGGTCGGCAGAACATTTAGAGTCTGGGTTGCCGTTGTCGAGTTGAGTCCCGTGTCCGTGGCGGTCCAGGTGACAATGTGCTGACCCGGTATCAGCGGTCCCACTGTGTCGGTCGGGTAGAATGTGTAATTGACCGTGCTACCAGCCGCCGTCACCTTATCGGTCACTCCGATACTGGAGGCGATGCTGTCGGCAGGTATGGTGGTGTTATTGAATTCCGGGGTTACAATCGGCCCCGACGTGTTATATGTCTTGGTGGGGATATCGCCCGTACTGATCTGCGGCGCCTCGGTATCAATCACCGCGGCAGCATACAGCACGGCAGGACAGTACAGCAGGGCTGTCGTGAGCGTGGCTAATGTGAGTTTGTGCTGGAAGGGGGTCTGCCGCATTTGCCAAATAAGTTTGTCACCGATTATGCCACGCCGAGTAAGTTTTCGCCGGGGCGGGTTAGATTGATTATGCCCGAGATGGCAAAGCGGCGCAGCTACACACTCAATTAGACCTATGAATAGGTGCCCCGGTTCAGGACATCGAGCCGGGTTGTTTGCTATGCTCATCAGTTCCTTATTATCGCAAGCCGAACAGATGAAATACAAAGACTTACGCGACTTCATCGACCAGCTGGAGCAGCAGGGCGAACTCAGGCGCATCGGCCAGCCCGTCAGTCCCGCGCTGGAGATGACCGAGATCTGCGACCGCACCCTGCGCCGCGAGGGGCCGGCGCTGTTGTTCGAAAATCCGGCCGGTTATGACGTGCCGGTGCTCGGCAATCTGTTCGGCACGCCGCGGCGGGTGGCGTTGGGCATGGGGGCGGAGTCGGTGTCGGCACTGCGCGAGATCGGCCAGCTGCTGGCGGCGCTGAAGGAGCCGGAGCCGCCCAAGGGTTTCAAGGATGCGCTGGACAAGCTGCCCATGTACAAGCAGGTGCTCAACATGGCACCCAAGGTGGTCAAGAGCGCACCCTGCCAGGCGAATGTGATCGAAGGCGACGAGATCGACCTTGCCAAATTGCCGATCCAGACCTGTTGGCCGGGTGATGCCGGGCCGCTGATCACCTGGGCGCTCGTCGTTACCAAAGGGCCGTTCAAGGAGCGGCAAAACATGGGCATCTACCGCCAGCAGGTGATCGGTTGCAACAAGGTGATCATGCGCTGGCTGGCCCATCGCGGCGGGGCGCTGGATTTTCGCGACTGGCAGCAGGCCCATCCGGGTGAGCGTTTTCCCGTCGCTGTTGCCTTGGGGGCCGACCCGGCCACCATTCTGGGTGCGGTGACGCCGGTGCCCGATTCCCTGTCCGAATATGCCTTCGCCGGTCTGCTGCGTGGCAGCAAGACCGAGCTGGTGAAATGCATGGGCAACGATCTGCAGGTGCCGGCATCAAGCGAGTTCGTACTGGAGGGCTATCTCGAACCAGGTGAGATGGCCGATGAAGGGCCCTTCGGTGACCACACCGGTTATTACAACGAAGTGGACCGTTTTCCGGTCTTCACTATCGAGCGCATCACCCACCGCGACGATCCCATCTATCACAGCACCTACACCGGGCGGCCACCGGATGAGCCGGCGGTGTTGGGCGTGGCGCTGAACGAGGTGTTCGTGCCCATCCTGCAGAAGCAGTATCCCGAGATCAGTGATTTCTATCTGCCGCCGGAGGGCTGCTCCTACCGTTTGGCCTGCGTCAGTATCAAGAAACAGTATGCCGGTAACGCCAAGCGGGTGATGCTGGGTGTCTGGTCTTTCCTGCGCCAGTTCATGTATACGAAATTTGTCATCGTCGTCGATGACGACATTAACGTGCGTGAGTGGAAGGACGTGATCTGGGCCATGACCACGCGCATGGACCCGGCCCGCGACACGATAATGATCGAGAACACGCCCATCGACTATCTGGACTTCGCCTCGCCGGTGTCGGGACTGGGTTCCAAGGTCGGTTTCGACGCCACCAACAAGTGGCCGGGTGAGACCACGCGCGAGTGGGGCGTGCCCATCGAGATGGATGCGGCGGTGAAACAGCGTGTCGATGAACTGTGGGCGGCGCTGAAGATTTTCGAGTAGGGGGAGGTTGGATTTTTCATAATCGTGGGGGTAACCACCCATGGTGTCAACACTGAGGGGAACAAGGAGAAAATAATGGATTCCAAACAAGGGGCTTTGTACACAATTCTGGTGTTGGGCGGTATTGGTCTGCTGGCCGTTTCCTGCTCGGGTTCAGATGAGAAAAACGCACACCACGCGGCCATGGGGCAGCATGCTGGAGCGGTTGGGCATCATGAAGCCGGCGAAGAACGGCATGAAGGCTCGATCAGTCACGGTGGCGCATCCGCCGGCCATAAAATGCATTGGAGTTATTCGGGCGAAGCAGGACCTGCGGACTGGGGCAGCCTGAAGGAGGAGTACAGTCTGTGCGGCAGCGGTGAGCGCCAGTCGCCCATCGACATCTCCACCGTCACCATCACCGATCTGCCAAAGATCCAGTTTCATTATCAGCCATCACCGCTGGCGATCAGCAACAACGGTCATACCATCAAGGTCAGCTATGCGCCGGGCAGTTATATCACTGTCGATGACAAGCGCTATGACCTGCTGCAGTTCCATTTCCATACGCCGTCGGAACATGCCGTGGGTGGCAAGCACTATGACATGGTGGCCCACCTGGTGCATCAGTCGGTCGACGGCCAGTTGGCTGTGGTGGGGGTGATGTTTGATGCCGGCAGCACGCAGAATACCACCATCGCCAAGCTGTGGGACCACATGCCCGACAAGACCGGGGAGACCAACAGCGAGCCCGAGGTGCAGATCAATGCGGCCGACCTGTTGCCGCGTGACCTCACCTACTTCAACTACTCCGGCTCGTTGACCACACCGCCCTGTTCCCAGGGTGTGAACTGGATGGTGCTGGCCACGCCCATCACGGCGTCTACCGCCCAGGTGGAGCGTTTCAGCGACATCTTTCCGTTGAGTACGCGGCCGGTGCAGCCGCTGAACGAGCGGGTGGTAAACGCCAGTAATTAACCCGCATTTCTCACCACCCTTCTACTGCGACGGCCCAATGGCACGCCCTGCTTGGCGTTCGCTCGGTCGGAGTGCTCGACAGACTATCAAGTATGCCTGCGCGCTCCTTGGTCACGAACACCAAGCAGGCCGCCCCCTTGAACCGTCTCGCTACGAACGGTGGTGAGAAATGCGGGTTAACCCGACAGTTGCATAAATCCGACGCTGTTTTTCAAGCAAACAGCTCATATACAGCACGAACCGCCTGTTGCACGGTTGTTGCTGGACCGCACCAAAAGTGAAGTCCAGAAAACGGCATAAATGGACGCGAGAAGATGGCTTGCAGGCATAAAAAAACGGCCTCGAAATTGGTAGAATTGGCGTCGCCCAGACGACCAACAAAACCAACGGAGACCGTTTGCATGAAGTGTAGCAAAGCCGCGATTCATCGCAAGACCCATCGT
>Ga0114931_10011522_pt1 | contig 10438 bp, 4 predicted proteins | sample 2SBtaG_FD_89579 | JGI IMG/M metagenome (GOLD analysis project Ga0114931, IMG submission 89579) | Deep subsurface microbial communities from Kolumbo volcano to uncover new lineages of life (NeLLi) - 2SBTROV14_V59a metaG | ecosystem: Environmental > Aquatic > Marine > Volcanic | place: Kolumbo... | reverse complement strand
TGGATCCTGACTTACCTCTTCTCGGTTATGGACATGACCCAGCGCCCAGTACTGGTATCCTTTGGACCGTAGTCCATCAACTGAGCAAGGCGCGTAAGGTTCATGGCCCGGCTTACCATCCAGACAAGTGTGCAGCAGGCCGATGTTAAAGAGCTGTGGATCTCCTTGCGGATAAGCCTCCGATAGATCATCGGTTACCGCCCGGGTCGCAAACCCCTGTCCGTAGATGGCGACATTTAGATCTTCCAGGACAACCTGCTCTGGCTTCTTGGTTGAGAACAGGGTGACATTATCCGGTAAGCGTAGGTGCTTAGTGATTTGGCTGGCGGCATCATGATTACCAGCCACGATGAAGACGCGTATACCTGCTTCTCTCAGCCTTCCCATGCGTTCTACTAAATAGAGGCCAGTGTTGTAATCCTTCCAGTCGCCGTCATACAGATCCCCGACCAGGAGTACAAAAGCCACTTCCTCATCGATTGCCAATTCGATTAAGTTGTCGAAAGCGCGGCGTGTGGCACTGCGAATTTCTTCTACAGGAGCGCCTTCATAGCGTTCCAGGCCGTGCAGGGAACTGTCGAGATGAATATCAGCAGCATGAATGAATTTCCACATAGTCACATCCGAAGGTCATCCAGAAACTCAGATGCCGGATCTACACTCGTCACCAATAGGTGATCTCGTGCACGTGTGCAGGCAACGTACAAAAGGTGGCGTTCTGTGTTGTAGACCTCTTCCAGATCCGAGTCGTCAACAACTGTCTCTATGCGCTCCTGCAAGGGAATGACTTCATCGTCACAAGCCATGACCACCACCGCACGAAACTCCAGTCCCTTCGCCAAATGCATGGTGCTGACCGACAGGTACCCGCTGGTTGTCTCCAGATCTTGATCAAGCACCTTGTATGGGAGAGATGCATCCTCGACCGCACCTTGGGCACGATCGAGCTCTTTTTCGGACCGCACGAACACGCCCATCTCATGAGGCAGTACGACTTCGCTGCTTCTATCCGACAACCATTGACTCACCGCATTACGTTCGTCTTCAATACTATCCAGCACCTGAATACCTGGAGTCGGGCCATTGAATACTGAAACAGTGCCGCGTCGATCTTCGGTATTACCATCCACATCAGATACTTCTGGCCCCAGCAGCCTGTCGGCCTGCATCCTGATCTGGTGTGAGGTTCGGTAATTGATATGCAGAGTACGAGAACGGCCTCGAACATCGACACCGAGTGATTTCCAGGAAAATGGCGTCTGGAATATTCTCTGCCCAAGATCGCCGGCGAAGAACAGGCTGTTTGGTCGCTGACCGCCGAGTGCAGCAAGAAATCGCAACTGACAAACACTGATATCTTGCGCCTCATCGATAACAGCAAAGTCAAAAGGGGAGTGTTTCCGCTCTGCAATTTGACTGGATAGCTGACTAAATAAACCGGGATAAGTCAGCAACCCCCTGTCTACAATAGATAGTCGAACGCGATCAAATATTGACCACAGCACCTGGCGTTGCTGCTCTGAGAGGCGTGTTTTTCTGCCCAACCGTCTGACGTCTCGATATGACTCCCATGTCTCTAATTGCCATGCATCCACCACATCATTCCATTCAGTTATCAGAAAACGCTGGCTGAATTTATGCCCCTCTACTTCCCCGGACGCCTCCATCAAAAGTTGCTGCAATTCTTCACGGGAGACAATATTTTGAGAACCGAATTGGATTTCATAAATTCGCCGACCTATTGCATCAATGGAATGGACTTCCAGACGCTCGCCAATATGCGGCTCGTTGCTGATCAGGCGCCTCAGTTTAGTTCTCAGTGAATTGGCCAGTAGTTCAGAAAATGTGGTCAACAGGACTCGCGCATCCGGGTGATTGCGGGCAAGGAAGACTGCTCGATGTAAAGCCACAATGGTCTTACCCGTACCTGCCGAACCTGAAACCCGGGCTGGGCCGTTATAGTCCTTTTCGACCCACTGGCGCTGAGTTGGATGGAGGAATATTGTCCATTTCTCCCAAGGGTAATCCAGGGCACGCTCAAGCTCTTCGACATTTGCCATTACCCGGAAACGGCGTAGCGCATCGGGATGCTCAAATGGATCAGCGTTTGCAATTACAGGTTGAGTGATCTGAGGCGTACCACCGGTCGCCAATTCCAAGAGTGCCTCTGCTGCCTCAGCAGGTAAATGACCAGCCAAGTCCAGCACACCATCTTCATCAGACGCGCGCACATCATCCAGCCACTCGGCTGGAACGCCATAGCTCAGTAGCTCATCGTCGGAAATATCTATGAATAACAGTGGTTTTGGTGGTAGCGCCTGCTCAGCCTGCATATCAACCGGGGCAACATATTTCGGCACGGTGATTTCCCGCACCATTTCCCGCACTTCCACCAATTGCGCAGCCCCGGTTTTTGGATGCGTTGCAAGCTTACGGCGCTCAGCCCAATGATAGGCTTTGTCGTGGTGCCCTACGTAACAAAGTAAAAGGCTTGAGTCGGTCTTATGTACGATCAATCGGATATCCCGGCTGACGCGGACTGACCAGAAATTAGGATCTTTGGCTCTGTCGAGCTTATGAAACTGCATTCCAGGATTGGCTGGATTCAGTTGTAGATCGAAGGCTGTGGTTTTAACTGATTTTTGTTCGTCACCATTGAGTTTGGCAAGGCTATCAGTAAAGGTGTCTGCAATACGAAATTCCATTCATTCACCTAATACACACTTCACACATTGCGTGTAAGATTAATTTTTTGGAATCGCTCTGGCCCCAAGAATTCGAATTTTCGTTCAAATAGGGCTGCTAGTTTGTCATTAGCTGTCGCGAAAAATATTTGCCTTTTCCCATTTATCGCAACCTCACGCAGATAATCAAGAAACGACAATGAGTTCATATCGTCAACATGTGCGATCGGATCATCAACAAGAATCACAGGTGGCGCCACCTTCACCTTGGCGTTTTGCGCTAAGAATACTGATAAAGCAAATGCTGCACGCTGACCTGTGCTGATCTCAGTTAGCTTGGCTTCCCTATCATCCGACTTGCGGATGAGTGTTGACCACGTTGATCCAAGCCCCCGAAACTCCGCCGGTGAGTGAATTTGTGAAAATATCGTTTCAATCGCTGTGCGATTCTCCTCCAATGCGGATTGCATCGCACTATTCAACGAATGATTATGTTTCAATTCTTCAAGTACAGAATGGGCCTTTTGAAGCCGCTCAATCCTTGGTAGTAACTTCGCAAGTTGTTTTTCAATCTGATCTTTCCTTCTTATCGATTCCGTATAACTGGTTTTTGCCTGAGATTCCTTGCCAAGAGCTGCTTGTAACTCTGCGGTGATTTTACGAATTGATTCAGCTTCCACAATCAACTCACTCAGTGGCTTTCCGATGGGCCACGGAAATAATGAAGAAAATTTTCCTAGCTTTTCTTGAACGGCCTCTGTTTTAGTTAGCCTTTCTGTAAGTTCAGAGATTATAACTTCTAGATTCTGACCTTCAGAGTCAGTTATCCCTAAAGACACAACAACCGCACGCCGTAAATCAGCTGACTCCTTCCGGTGATTGGCAAGATTTTCCGACAACTCCTTTTCACCCTGGTTGATAGTCAGTAGCAATCGGTTCAATTCATCTTCCGAACGCGCATTTAGCGAATACCCTAATTCTTTCAAGCCATCTGTAATCTGTTCTAATTGCTCTATGGAAAGCCCCTGCGATTTTAGCGAATTCACCTCGCTGCTCAATACCTTAAGTCGTTCCTCAGATGCGGCCAACATACGATTAGCATTACTTACTTCATCCAGCACGGAACGAACTGATATATCATCAGCAAGGTCTGCTACCTCACAATACTTCATAAGGAACCCAGCTACAGCCTCTAGCGTCAAAATATCGCGCAACACCTTCTCTTGCTCCCGTACTCGAGCAAGCAGTGTCCGCCCTAATGCTTCCAGGTGTTCGTCAACACCCATACTAATATGCTTCTCTAGCTCACCAGCTCCAAACTGAGTGTGACAAAGTGGACACTCATCAGGCTTAGATGCCCCTTGAAGTATTTTTACTGCTATCTCTCGAAGCTGCTGAGCCAAGTTTAATGATTGATCTCGTAGCTTGCTAAACTCCTTATATTTTTTCTTCGCATCTGCTAACGAGGCCTCCTCAGAAGAACGCCTTTTTTTCACGCTTTCCTTAAGGTACGCAACGCTCCCTTGTTGGCTGATGCTGGTCACTACATCCAATGCATCCTTATCGAACCCAGCCAACCAACCAGTCAATCTCGCCACCTCAGACTGTAGCCTGCCAATCTCTTCAGCCCGCATAACCAGGTCCGCATCCAAGAAACGTTTCACCTGACTTGCTAAATCCGCTGCTCTTTTATTACGAGCTATCTTATTCTCAATATTCTGTTCCTTCTTTCGAACACTCTTTAATCTATCGAGATCGACCTTTGCCTGATCTATTGTTCGCTGGGTATTGCGGCAATAAGCGGCGATACCCTCTATTGATACAGGAGACGCCACCCATTCCATTTTTGTTTCCTGATATGCAATTGACACGAGCTCGGCTAACGGTTCAATAAGCATGGCACCTAATGTATCGTTGTCTATTTGGATTCCACTCCATCCTGCTTGACCCAGCATCACATTAAGCCGTTCACGTATTGAGTCTGATTCCTGACGTACACTGCTGGCTTCAGTAATTTGCTTTCCCACGCGCGATTGCTCACCTTCCAATTGCAGTTTCAGTGGACGCATGCCCTTCAATTGCTTGCCAATCTCTTCAGTAACTCTTTCGATACTTCTCCATGTTTTTGATGCCTCGGCGCCAACCAGCAACTTAGAAAGATCGTCCTCAATATGAGATGTTGACTCAGAAAGACCCACCGCTGCATCAGTGTCAAGGAAATTGAACTGAGAAAAACTTTGATAGAGATTATTAGTCCTGATCTCTGGTTTCCCATACCATGCTAGGTTCCGTTCTCGAAATATTTTCGGCTGCCGACTGCCGTTCACTTTTTCTGAGCTTCCATCAGAAAATACAAGCTCCAATGTATATGATAGATGCGCATCCGGATTCCGTTTATGTCGACCACAGTAGAAAAGCTCAATTGCCTCAAGAAGCGATGTCTTACCTGACCCATTGAGCCCAAAGATTAGATTTACATCTACACAATTAAATTCTCGCTGAACTGGAAAGTCTCGGTATTTCTTCAATGCCATCGACCGAATAAATGGCAGACTCGCGGCTTCCTTGGCCGGACTTGAGATTGCAGATTTGGATCTAGGTTGAATACTAGACGACTCAATAATTCTTAGCCGACTGGGGAGATCATCATCACTGAATATCGCCCTATCAAGGTTTTCACCCTCGAGAATCTCCGACCAAACGGACAGAATATCTGCTTGCGGTGCGTCCTCCACTGCCATGATTGACGGTGGCGTAAGAACCAGATCGATATCTTCTTCAGGGATGACAAACTTTCGCGCATAACTTCGGTCACGTTCGATCAGCTCTTTAGCATTAATTACTTCTCCGCTCACCAATCGCTCGCGGCTGGTGACAAAATACAGATAGTTACTCCATTGAAGGCTTTTCTTTCCTTCAAAATAGTGACTCCCGATAACTTGATCCTGATACCTAGTCAACGCCTCATCAGAATTAGGTAACTCTTGCGCGATATCAAAGTAATACACTGCATATGGTATTCCTTCCAGCCTTTTGGTGAAGCGAATTACCGAATCGCCCACCTGCTCAACATCTGGAAAGATGGTTGCAATACGCTCTTGAAGTTGTACCATACTTATGGTCATTATTCTCGACCTATGTAGAACTGCGATGCCTCACCGCCCTGATCAATCTTCACATGTCGATGATGATCATAGAGAGAGACCTTATTACCCGCACGGTACCAGACAGCTATTCTTTGCATTGCAGATCGAGCTTTGCCCGGGTCCAGAGATGTCCTGTGAAGGTACTCTGCTGCTCTATTAGCTGCAGCTTCTATTTGGGAATAGTCTGATTCCTCGCCCATATAGATCACTGTCGCACGGTCACCCTTGGCCGATATCGCATTCTGATGAGGAAAATCACTCTCCCACTCAAGACTGAAACCTTCCTTGAAATCGGCAAGCGCTGGCGGCAAACAATCAGTTGTTGTGAGGATCTCCCAAAGGTTCCCACAACGCTTTAGGCGAGAGACGCGGAATTCCTGCGCTTTCTGATCTGTATCCTGACAAAATGTGATCCGAAGAATGACTTCGGATACATCAATGACTAAAGAGTCCATTCTGTGAACAGAGTACCAACTGTCCCCAACTCCAATCTTGCCAGCACATAGTGCAAGAATACGTTCCGCTGCGAGGGGATTAGCATCAGCAGCCCGCTCGATATCATCTTTGGCATCACCACTCTCATAAGCGATAGAAGAAAAACCATCCTCTATAGTAGCCTGCTCTTTCCAGTCCGTGGCCATACCATCCCAGACGCACGTCTTGACAAGTTGTGGTCCGCGTCGCCTTGAGGCAGCGCCATGGACACCAATATGAGCAACCTTGGTCGTCTCAAGCAGATAACTCGCGGGTTCGAAGTTAAAAAATAGGGCGTGGGTACGATGTGGTTGAAGCCAAGTGTAGTAAAGACCTCTTCTGTGATTCTCACACAAGGTTGTATCCCTGTCGTCATACTCTTTAGATTTCAGATACCACGCCGACCCCGCTATATTATGCCAAGGTTTCTCTACTTCTTTATCCCACAAACAAACCTCTCTGGCCCAGTTTAAACATAGGATCTCTGTCGCATCCCCATTAAACCCTAGGAGCCTTTCTCTGCATCCAAGAAAGCGTACGTGTCGTGGATCTGGATTTAATTGAATGTGGAGTATTAAAGCTCGATCATAAATAACTCTTGCATGGGCATCCTCGAATGCAAATACATCGGCGCAAATCAAAGAGACGAGCTTTAGGCTTTCCTCACCGCCACCGAATTGGTAGATCCGAGTACCCCGCTGCAAAGCGTTGACCTCAAAATGGTCTTGGTCTCCCATTGGATGGGTCTTAAATTGAACAAGTACGACAGCTCGTTCCTCGCCATCACCATCCGCCAATGGAGCATTGAACACGTAAGCAAGAGGGCTTACGAAGCGCTCATTGTCTGCAGCTAGCGGTTCAAATATCACCCTCACAGAATCAGATAGCTCGTCCCTGAGTTCTTCAATCTCACTGTACTTGATACTTTCACAGCCAAGCACCCAGAGTTTACCTTGTGCTGGAACTACTCCTGCCTCAAGTGCATCTCTGAGTGATTTCCATGGCATGGAGTACTCAGGAGTTACCGCCAAATCTGACCCAACATTGCATGCATCTTCCAAGAATTTTTCATATTGCCTATAGGCAAGCTCTCGATCTCGATTCAGAACACCTTCTCTACTTGCCTCAACACCGCCATGAGGCTGTAGTAATAGTGCCTTATAGTTTTCTACGTTCGGCACCAAAACATTGAGAATTGGCGAATTGAATCCCGCATCAACCAGCACTGTATTGACTGGGATGATTTCCATCACACTCTAAACACCTTCATCACTTCATCACCAAGGTGATTAATGACTTTGACTGCGATGCGGCCGGAACTCGGTTTGGCAAATGATCGCGACGTATCGCTGTTTAGAGTGGCCCAGGCATCCTCATTTATTTCGGCCTTAAGGGTGGTTTTCAGTGCCTTGTAGGGGTCATTTGCACCTAGGAAGTAGGCGTGGCGGACGAAGAAGCTCTCTTCGTTGTAGTCTGTGTCGATGAACCAGCAAGCGATGCCCTCTGCCCCATCGCTACGGACTTCGCCAGTGTTGGGATGAAAGACATCCACGCCGTTAACCTTTACCTGAATCTTGCCGTCTTCAGCATTGAGGATGTCGATGTCCGGTTCACCGAAAATGACGAAAAGATTACCTTTACCCGTGTTCTTCAGATCATCGGCCATGTGCAGATCGGCATTCATGCGTGCCTTCAACACGGGGATGCGGCCGAGACTATTGAAGTCGGTGGAATGCGCGTCGTAGTTAAACGCACAAGTGATCAGCGCATCAAAATCAGCATCACCGGCTTCACGAGCAGCCTGAACCAAGTCAGGCCGGGATACCGTGCCAAACTCCGGCCCGATGAAGATTCCGGCACGTTTCTCTGAACCCGACTCTTCATAATGTCCCTCGGCACAGATCAGGTCACCCGGCCATGGTGTCAAAGATATGAAATCGATCTTGTCTTCCTTGTGAGCCTGCTGCACTCCGGCAGTTTTTAGGTTTTCCAGAATCAACTGGACGAAATCTCGCTCCTCACCGTAGCCGTCCTGAGGTTCCGAAACGCCGTCGATTAGCTCGTCGTTTTCATCTACACCCAAAACGCGGTGTGGTGAGAGGCTTTCCACGGTAAAGGGCCCGGCCACCCGTACCTTCTTCTTGTCCTCGTAGGGCTTGTCGTAGAGGTATTCAGAATCAGCTTTGGCGGCGATAGATGCATCGATCTCTTTTTGCCTTGCAATACGCTGTTCCCACCAATCAGCATGTAACTTCTTGGTGGCATCATCCCAATTGTCATTTGCATCTCTGGGGATTTCCCACTCCATCCATGTCTCTTCTAATTTCTGATTAAGTTGCTTACGCAGTGGTTCCAACTTTTCCTGAAACTGCTCCCAGATCACGTCGATCTCGGCGTTGTTGGCGATAGATTTCAGGGTGATATGGGGAACACGCTCGTAGACGAAGCCCTGGCGGATATTACTGTGGGTTGCCAATTCAGAGGGTGTGGTGCGTGTGATTTCCGCCTCTTTTTTCTGACCTTCCGGGCTATCAGTAAGTAGATAGTATGGATAGCGAGCTCCCATGATACGAGCACGAGCAAGTGCAAGTGCTACACGGGAGGTGTCGATGGTGATCCAGCGGCGCCCTCTTTGTTCTGCGACATAAGCAGTAGTACCAGAGCCGCAGGTGGGATCAAGAACGAGATCTCCAGGGTCTGTGGCCATGAGAATACAGCGTTCTACTACGCGCGCGTTTGTCTCAACTACGTACCGTTGATCACGCGCGCCAACAGTATCCATCCATGTCAAGTTGAGTTTGGTCGTGTCATCATCCGAGAGTTTCATCACGTAGCGAAGATAATTACCCTCTATTTCGAGACGATCTGCTTTTGCTACACGTACAAGCTTCTCTTCCCCCGCTGAATAACATTGCCCAGGAGCAGGTGGCCATTCCTTCCCTTTAAATGAAAAAGCAAAAACATCCTTTGCGCTAAACGATGGCGGCCACATTGACACTAGCCGTAACGGATCACCCGGCGGATTCTTCTCTAGCTCTCTCTTCGGAAATTTTTTTCGAGTAGTGATATCAAGCTGACGCCAGTTCCAGTGAAAGTCACCCCCTATATCTATCGCTTTAAAAAGCCGTCGGAATTTAGTTCGCCCAGAGTTCTTGCCAAACCAAATAATATAGTCTCCCATACGCTCTAGGTAGGTCGCCCCTAATGGCATCGTCTTTTTGCGAAACCAGATCAAACCAATGAAATTATCTTCGCCGAACACCTCATCCATAAGTGATCGAACCCGGTGCACGTTTTCGTCCCCAATCTGCACAAAAATCGAACCCGAATCAGTCAACAAGTCACGCGATACGGTCAACCTGTCGCGTAGGTAAGTTAGATAGGAATGAATACCATCTCGCCATGTATCACGAAATGCTTTAACTTGCTCAGGCTCACGAGTAATTCGTTCCGCACTTTCAGTCTTCCCTGATCGATCTGTAGTTGACCATTGAAAGTTGGAGTTGAATTTGATGCCATAAGGCGGATCGAAATAGATGCACTGCACCTTACCCCGCAGCCCTTCCCGTTCAGCCAGAGAGGCCATGACCTGCAAACTATCCCCAAGGATCATTCGGTTGGTCCAGTTAGCATCGTGCTGATAGAAATCGGTCTTTGCAACTTCGTCTGGCACACCATTGAAGTCTGCAAAGAGGTCTACTTGAGGGTCTGCCGCCGCTTCATCGGTTTCAGTACGGTGCAGCAAGTCGTCAATCAGCACCTTGGGGTGGACTTTCTCCTGGATGTATAGCGGTGGCACATGAACCACCAGGTCTGACCAGTCCTGTTCATCCTTGCCACGCCAGACCAATTGGGGGTCCAGATCGCGATTTCTACGTTCGTAGGCGACTCGGATCGGGTCTTGGTCATCCTTCTGCATTACCGAGTGATATTCAGCCGTCGGAATATTCTTGCGCGATGCCTCCTCGTGGGTGAGGGTCTCGACTGTCTTTTTTGTCTGTTTCTTTGCCATACGGATATCCTTACGCCGCCGGCTGTGCAGTGACGGATTCGATCATCTTGTTGAACTCGGCTTCGATCTTCTCGGCGAAGTCGATTTGCATCTCGTAAACATCAGTGAATTCGGCGAAGGCC
>Ga0114931_10011521_pt1 | contig 10438 bp, 18 predicted proteins | sample 2SBtaG_FD_89579 | JGI IMG/M metagenome (GOLD analysis project Ga0114931, IMG submission 89579) | Deep subsurface microbial communities from Kolumbo volcano to uncover new lineages of life (NeLLi) - 2SBTROV14_V59a metaG | ecosystem: Environmental > Aquatic > Marine > Volcanic | place: Kolumbo... | reverse complement strand
GCCAATGTTTTAATAGTGTGGTAACTATATATTATATAGGAACTGACCTTTGTTGTAGGTCTATTTTCCTCTCTCTTTACTTACCCATTATTTTTTTACGGTATGCGGACAAAAAACACAGGTAAGTCCTTCATACTCTGCAAAGACGGTAAATTAGGGCACACTCCTGCCCTCCGCCTCAAAGATCCAAATAATGGAGTTGCCAAAATACTGGTCTCCAATCCAACCGAAATTTGGATTGGTCTGAATCTTACTTGTAAGATTTGCGGGAAAACTCTCGATAACCATCTACGACGAATCCTCCTCCCGAAACTCTGGGAGGTGAATACGGAGGCAACCGATGAAATCTGAACCCGACCTTCGGGAGATCGAATGTATAAAACGATCCCCCATCATCAGGTCTACTTTGGAGATACTCGGATCTAATGGTCCTTCCTCAAAAAGAAATCTCTCGAAAAACACGGGATTCTCTATGGCCAAAATGGATGTTGCTCTCAAGAAGATGAAACGTCGATTTATGATTAAACCGACCCCTAATCTTCTAGATATGAGGGCTGTCTTCTATGTCATAAACCTTGAGAACTCTCTTGTGAGAGAGATTCTCGCCGAAATCGAGCAAGATGAATAATTTTACAAAATGGAAACATCAATTTCCAATTTATTGAATCAATTCCCGAAATTGAAGTATGCAAAACCTCTAACCTTTTTGTCATATTCAGGAGGTCAAGACTCTGAGACAATCAGACAGCTCCTAATTCATTGCCTTATGTTTGGCAACGAGAGTGTTTGTCAATTCAATATCCTCTTCTCGATATTGGGATGGATAGGCAGGACTGTCAAGAATATCTCCTCAGAGATGAGAATGACTTGCCATTACCCTATCCGTCTCACTGTTACCCTTGTCCTTATAATGAGGACTATGAGATCTTATGGCTATACCACTTCGATCGCGACAAATACGATCAAATTGTTAGATTAGAAGCTAACAAACTGAAGCGATTCAGCCATATTGAAAATAATTATGGGATATTTGGATTAACTCCAATTCCTGAGGTATTGGAGAAAGCTAAAAAAAAGTACAGCCATCTATCACTTGCAGAACTTGACGATCGGAAAAAAACCTATGGTCATAAGGTCTGCTCAAAGTGGTGAATTATTTTACCATGTCCCATATTCATTGGACGTGCCCTTTCCCATCCTGTGGTGGGGAATTAACTGCACGTAACAAAGGAGACATCGAGACTTGTAAGGTATGTCATCATACCTCATGGGTCCGAATGGATGGCAAAGTCATCCTTGAGGGGTTCAATAGCTATTCTCCTGCAAAAGCAGCAGAACTGCGAAAAAATAGACCTCTCTAACCGAAAGGGATGATGTTTGTCAGTTAACTTTTATGGTCATAAAGAACCAATCATGTGATTCGGATGCGTGATTAACTTTAGTCTACAATAAAATTGTAGATGTGAGGTATTATATCTTGATAACCACTAAATTAGAATTACTGGAATCAATCCAGAACATGGATCACAAGATCCTGATGAAACAATTTGTTCTTTTGAACTCACAAAAGATCAAAGAGTTACAATATCGTGAGGAACTCGAGGGAATAATAAATACCCTCGCGGTAATTCATGATGGTTTTCATCTATTGAACCCAGGATTTCCCGATCCTGTTTCCTGCATTCAATATGAAGGTCAGGAATGAAACAAACTTTTAGCTATGATACACCAAGATATAGCGCCCGACTATCTCATCAACGGGAAGTTGATGTGGCAGATCGTTCAATCTGATTTCAAATGTGACGAACATCAGCAACACCAGTTGTCTGAAGAGCTTCTGTTTGAACATTTGGAATCAAAACATCATGTTGCACTTATGCGTGCACTTAATGATCTTGCTTCTGAAGGTATTCCCCCAACCAAGTTCATAAGTATCCTGCGAAGAATCAGACGGCTTAACACAACATTCAGCCTCGCAAAAGAAGATTTATTGCAGGATCTCAATTGGGCAAAAGACCCACTCCGTTCTTGCACCTCTTGGGTCAAACTAAAGACTCATCTTCGGGGGAAAATGGCAGAAGAACGGCGAAAAAGAGCTTAAAAAGAGCTTAATTTTTATGATGTCTCTATCAACCCCCACAGTACAAACTACCGCCCATCATCTGACGGTTGAGGATGTAGTAGTAATCTACCATTACTACCCAATTCCTCACAACAGTGATGTGAATGTTTTCTACTGTGGGGTCATACCTAATAAAAATGAGCTTCATTTGTATAATCCATCGAAAGCAACATGCGACCGATGTAAAGCATTGAAGTTACAAACCAAGGTGATCTATCATCGCTACTTAATTGATCGAAGTAATGAAAGTGATCATCCCGATTGTAAGGTAGTTCCTCTCAAAAATGAGCTTCATCTTTACAATCCTGCGAATGTAAACTGTTCGCAGTGTGAATTATTATGGTCCAAAGGGTCAAATAATATCTCCAATGTGGATAATCTGTTCTACAAATTTATCCACAAACTCTAATTTTTAGCATGAAGATGCAACTACTGAAGTTCAAATTCAAAATCAGCCAGTTCTTCCTCAGAAGGCAATTAGCTAAAGAGACCAAGGACTGGAACTTGTTGGTATCCTCCTTCATGTATGGATACCAAGATCATCTCAAAGCACTTGAGAACGACCCCCAAATCGGGCGGATTCTTGTTGGATCATCTCGATTAGACTACGATGCTGGCGGTGATCGTTCAATCATCGAGGGATATCTCATAGATCTCGCGAAGGAGCTAGATGTCAAACTCAAGGTGGATGACATCAAGGAACATTGGATTGAAATGGTTGAAAATGCATTAGATTCAACTCCTTTCGAAATCGCATGGGATTCAAATGATCTGCTTTATTACATCTCTAACCCACATTACACCTATTGCAACCATTGTGGCAAACAGGTTAAGTGGGGTGGCGATGGAGATGATGCCTTCTGCATCATCTGTAAAAATGAGGTGTACCTTGATTAAACTTTTACATGGTCGAACCAAAGAGCCAACAAACAAAGCACCGCCACGATGCGGTAGAAAATGAATCTGGGGGATTCTTTTGCGATGACTGTGGCGTGGGCTTATGCAGTTCTTGTCTCAGACCATTAGAACCTGCAGACGACCTTTTCTGTATATTCTGTGAATACATCTACTAATTTTATATAGATTTCATAATTATAAAAAATCCAAATGTGGCACGAAGTTATCCTGTGCATAAATTCAAACATGCGTTTAAGATCATGGATGGAAAAAAACAGCTCCTCTATGGTCTCTATAACAATATTGTAAATATAACCCCTCTCCTGGATGACTATGTGGGGAGAAAGATATCCCTATTCATCTCTGCTAGGGGTACATCTAAATATAATTGGGTTGAGTACAGTGACCCATCCGATGATGAAACATGAGCCACCCAATTAAAATTTTATATGACCCAAAAAGTTCTATACACCAATACGTCTGGGGGTCTCTATGAGGCCCTACTATCTCCCGACTGGTCGGACTCCAATCTCCAAAAATTAGGGATTGGGGCATCAACCCATCTGGCAGTCTATAGAATTGGCGGTGGTCTCATCGAATACTTCAGAAAAGAAGATTTGTCCGAGATCCCTGCAATTCCTATACACTATCAGGTGGATATAGCTTATCTTGAAAATGGCCCAAAATATCCCTGTGTCTCGGAACCTCGAATACGGTGGAATGGATGGGCTGTCCCTTGGTTTAAAAGGGATACAATTGACAAACTATTATCCGACTATGGCCGTAGGATTTACAAAGAAGAGTTGCTTAATGGAATTCATCATATATTCACCACCAACGAATTAACAGACCCCGATGATGATGACTCCGATCATTTCTATTCAAAAGAAATTGATGGGGAAACATTATATACTGGGGATGGCTTCTGTTGGAATTTAATAAGTGATGATCATACTCTTCTAAATGGTGAAAAAGTCCAAGAGATGCGATCCCATAGAATGTCTGATGAAGAGGAAAACGAAACTAATTGCAATAATCCCCTCTCTAAGCATATGGATGACATATTTGAAGTTGAAGGGAATGGTGCTAAGCTCTTCTACTTTCCAAATGAGCTAATTAATCTCTTGGATGTACGTTTGTAATAAATTTTAATGAGAATATTCAAGGAAGAAGACGATGAGTATTACTCTAAAAGCGGATTTGCTTTTGAGGGCGATTTTGTTACTGACCCTCATTATAGCAAATCAGGAGATATCCTTGATGATCCCTCCCAATATTATGGGATAAGATACCTAAAATGGATTCTCTACAAAATTTACCGTAAACTCATACGGTTAAAAACCAAATAACATTTTATATGACCAAAATGAGGTCAAACAACAAACACTTGCTCGAAATATATCTTGCTGATTGTCCGATAACACTCTCGGATTTCATCAGAGAACATTTCGACGCTCTTTCCTATGAAATAAGCGATGGGCATAATAGTGTCTCCGCTCAAATAAAAATCCACCAATTTGGATATATCATAATCTCAAATATTGATAAATCATATTTCCATATTATTGGTGATTTAACGGTGCCACCTCTTCAATACTGGAGGCTGCGACGTGAGCGTAATCGCTTTATCAATAAAATGCCTTGGTGCTCATACCTTAATGAGCATGGTTCTCTCGATATTTCCATGCCTAAAACCCAACCGATCAAGGATATCTATGATCTGTTACAAAGGTGGGCAACTTTAGAGACGAAGATCCAATCCAAGATTAAGGATTAAGTTTTATATTCCACAATATTATTTTATCGTATGAGCGAAATACGAAAAGAACAAGATCTATCTGAAAAAAGTCTCAAAAAACTCGTTCGCGAGATTACATCCACTTACCCTATCGAAGAAGGGTACGGGGTAGTTCTCGGACTTGGAGAAAGGTGGATCAATATCAATGGTTTAAAGCTCTACTACACTCCCTCTCCAAATGCAGGTGTGGATGTTTCCTTAGATGTTTGTATAAATTGCAAGCATCTTGGAATTCACCATGATCCACACTCCATTTTTGCCATCCAAATGCGAGACAAAAATGATATGCAGTACATGGTAATGGAATGCAGAAAGAGCATTACCGTGAGTGCTGTGAAATTGGAGTATTTTGAAGAATACACAAAAGCGTCTTAATTTCACAGAATGCTTCCAAAAATTTTACCGTATGAACAGTGTATTATACGAAGATGGGAAAAGATTAGAGAAAACCCTCTGTGGAGGGAAGATCCCCCTCGTCTCTTGATAGACTATTGCCCCACATGCAACAATCACTCCAATGGCGAATGGATTGATGTCAAAAGCATTGATCGTCATGTTGCTAAAGAAATATTAAAATCAATTCGCGGAGACTCCCCCATTTGGGACAAAATTCGTGAGAACCCCTCATGGCGTTCCGAATTTCATAGAATTGTTCTCTAAATCACTTTTATATGGCTTCTGACGAATGGAAGAAATCTTATTTTGCTCTCCGTGGGTGGGTCAAAAAAACCTATGGGGATATGGATAAGAATAAACTGCTAAAACCTAAAATGGTTGAAGCAGTCCTAAAAATTATAGAAAGTGCAGAAGAAAACTCATTTGTCTATAATATGAAGCATAATGATGTAGTGAGAACCAAATGTGATGGGGAGCTTATCTCAGTTGCTCAAGAAAACGGTGTAAAATTTATGTGCTTGCACTGTCAAATCGAATTCAAGGTTTTCTTGAATGTTTCCGTAACAACTGCGGACGATCCTACATCTCCTTTCGATTAATTAAATCTCATAATCTCTTATCTCACTGCTAAATAATTTTTAATGCTATTGGACAATACCTCCAATTTCAGACTCTTAGAGATCGATAATGACCTTGTTTCAATTGTCAAAGACGTATTCGATCATCTAACTCGCATCATTTTACATGTTATTTACATTTTAGATCATTGAAAATATACAAGGGATCGCTTGAGCGTAACTGCTTGAGTGATCCCTTTTTTGATTCAATGCAAAATCAAACATTCTTTTCAAACAACCTGCAAGGGATCACTTGAGCGTAACTGCTTGAGTGATCCCTTTTTTGATTCAACGCAAACATCTACAACGTACCTTCTAATTTAATTAGTCTATTTCCATGTGTTCGACCATGACAAAGCGTGGTTTTTCATATTTCGGATTTATACAGTCATCTGAAAACCCTACTGCAACTATGCACAGATTGAGATTCTCATATATCTTTCTGGCAACCAATCTCAACCACTTCTCCCATTTTTCATCTGTAATATCAACGTGATCCGAGTCAAATTCGAAGGCATATTGTGTCTTGTCTTCCATTACTCTGTTGCCATTGACATAGAAGGTAAATTGTTCACCTCCTTTTCTGACCTTTCCTTTAATCAAGAATATGCATTGTTCATTTTGTTTAGATTTTAACGTTTGAATAATTCGGGAGAAAGGTGCACTCTCTGTCAATAATAGCTTCCCTCCCACGACTTCAAGCGGATAACCCTGCCAATGCTCAATCTCCGTCACCTCTAATTCATGCATGTTAGTGACAAACTGCACCACTGCGGCATCTCCCACATCACTCTCAAAGTAGATTCCCACAACTCAGCCCTCCCCTTCCATCCCCAATCTTTTTTCTGAGGATGCTATTGTTCTTTTCTCCGAAAAATCGAAATCATTCTGAGATCCCTCGAAAATCTGCTTCAAATTTTTATAATCCACAACTGCTATTTTACCAGTCATATTAATTCGTGATATCCCTCCCTCCTAATAAATACTGTCAATTGCATATTGAATTTATATGTATCCTCCCAACGTAATCTCCAAGTGTATTTCTCTCTTTAATAGTAGTAATAATGTCATGAATATGCAAACAATGAGTTATCTTTTTTATTTCGTGCTCTCACAATGAGTTATGGGCATAAAAGGTTCCCGATCCCAATCTCCCAATCCATCTCCCTATTTAACGTCACCACACTCGCCACAACTAGAACGCAAAAGGGGTGTTGAAGAATGACTCGGAGACATAGAGCAGTGACCTCCAAGGGAGTCATTTCGCGTGGTAATGATAAAGCAGTCAAACATGCAATAACTCCTGACCTTATCAAAACAGAACTCCTTCTTGGCTTCTCAGATCAAGACTCCTCCCTTCCTAACTTGGATAAACCTACCCCTTCACCCCTGATCGAAGAAGGGCGATTAGCCCAATCGGAACTCTTTGATGTTGGAATAGATGCAACTATTAACTTAGAAGATGTTTTTAATCCAGTAAAAATACATGATATAGACCATGAAAAGATAAAAGCGAACCCTGACGCCACTGCTAAGGGCATCATCGATTTAATCTTATATTATGGACAAGCCACAAATCAAGGGTATTATGTTTTTTCTCCCAACTCTTTTCTCCGAGATGTAAATGAATTATTCCAAGATATATTCGGTGATCCTAATTTCTACATTGGGAACACTTCTCTAGGAGGCCCCTTAGGATCTAACCTTGCAAGACCAGGGATGGTTGAGAAAGGAATCATCCAAGATGGAGATTATGCCTCCCTCTATATTGCAACTAATTATCCTAATCCTCAATCATTGAACCCTCATCATTTCCGAGTACATATCGAAGGTCATACTGATACTGACGATACCCCTCTGAGGCATAGTTCAGAAATAATTCCTATTCTCTCATACTTAATCTCTCATGCATCCCCTCCGATGGAAGATGCTGACTTCCCAGAAATCACTAATATCCCCACTGTTGAAGACGAAGATGTTCTTCCTGTTGAAGAGGCATCTATCTCAGAGTCAGAGAACCTAGTTGCAGATCCTTATACCTTCCGAATCCGCTATCCTACCCAGAGCAAGGCGAAGATTGCCAAAAAGAGACTTGCGAGTGACAATACTCTCCTCAGAGCAACACGGCAACGGCAGAACAAATTGAATGAATTGCCTCGGAGTAAAATATTGAGTGAGTACTCTCTCAAAAATAAGGACACGTCTCACGAAGACAAATATGCTCAATTACTCAATCTATCGAATAAAACCGAAGACACTGTGGTGGCTGAATCCACCGATGATCTGGTTCCCATTTTAGATGATGCAGAGACCACAGGTGATCTTGAGATCCAACCCCCAAAACCGATTTTTGAACCAATCGTCTTCGCTCAGCGCAATTCAAATACGAAAGCTATATCCAAAAAACATAAGGGTATAAAAAATAAGAAGGAAGTTAAATTATATTAAAAATAGTCATATGGTCGTGATTGTGACTTTTTTCGACCAATCACTTGACTTCACTTTCATCTATCTGTGGGTAGTCGTTTTTATAATCGACATCTCATAATATCTCATATGATCCGTGTAAGAGCAAGGATGAAAGGAGTCAAAGGTTATCTTCCCATCCATCGTTCATCCCACTACAATCCCTACGCAAATCCCTATGCTTTGACCGATTACTCAAGGAACGAGGCAATTGTGTTCTTTGGTCTGGACATTCTCAGTATGCACGTATTTGCAATTCAGGAATATTTAACCAAATTTCGTGAGTATGAGGCAATTGGGTGCATGTGTCGCTCAAAAATTCATCTCTTAGATTCAGATTTCACAGTTAACTTCTCAAAAGATTCGCAAGAGTATATTGACATCCACACTTATGTGGATGAAGGTAGTGAGGATAATTGTCATGGAGACTTTCTTATCGAACTCGATTCCCATATGCGAAAGAATTCTAATTTCGATGATACCCCTGATAGTCTCATTGATTGTTTCTTTCTCTTCGTAACATCTGATAACTTAAAGATGAAATCCAATCTATGTTGGCACCAGCATGAAAAGGAAGTCGAATATGTTTTTAAATCAGGTGACGACAAATGCCTCTATATCACATGTAAAACTTGTTATCTCATGTCTGGCTTCCCCATAAACTATCTCCTGACAACTCATGTGCCTATCCGTGCCACTCGCGATACCTTCTTTCAAACTCTCAACTATTTACAATATGCACGACACAATATTATTATATAATACCTTTCGGTATGAGTTACCATACCCATATTGTATGGTAGGGATGTTCGTATGGCAGAAAAAAAAGATGACGAAAAACGTAGCAAAAATGATGCTACGAATACCGATTACTCTCCGATCCCCACTGCTCAAAAATCGTATAAACTTTGTGCACTTGTCTATCGCCATAAACCAGTCACGAATGATGCGATTGAATTCCGCCCTATAGATCTAATAGAATACTTAGCTACCTCTGATCCTGAAATATCTCCCCGTTTTGAGGGGATCGAGGTCTCTAAAAAATCACAGAAATTCATTCAGGTAGCAAAAAACCTTTGGAAATCCAATTTAAAATTTCTCTTTCAAACAAAGAGAAGACCCAGCTGTGTAAAATTAGTTGATTCCAAAAATGGATTATACAGCAGATACACCCATTTGACTATCCGTACCGATGGGACTAAATGCCCTACTTTCTTCAAAATATTGAGCAAATCTCAGGAGCAAGGTACGGTTGGCTTGGAACATCTTCTTGCTACGATAGATGATTCCGATCATCGTGACGCTTTTGTGAAGATGCTACGCAACGTCATTCATGCAGGTTTGCCTCATGTCAACGAATCCTATAACTCATATGAATACCTTTACCAACTCTCCCAGCTCCTTTACAGTCATCCCTTGGAAGTTGCATTGCATGGAGTTGTCGGAGTATTCCGTACTGGTTATGATTTTGGGTATGACGATTTCTCTCGCATTCCAGGGAAAATCAAGAGTGTTCCTTGGTTCCAATTCACAAAAGGTGGATCTACCAAAGGCTGGGAGCTTTCAGTTCCGTACAAGATCAGTCGTAATAAGGCTTGCAGGATCTACCTTCGTATTCAGGGTCAAATCGTCTATTTTGCCATGCAGTCCAACAAAGGTACACGGTACGATTTCAACGATGCACAGTGGCAGAAGTTTCAGAAATTTCTGACTAAATGGCTCTCTCTTTCTTTGAACAAGAGCTTCGCTTTTCCAACTGCAGAGCTTCTTCAATTTGACATTAATCAAGATGTTCCTCTCTTACTCCTTGCAGACAAATCTCCCGATTTTGTTGTATCGCTTTTGAATGATATCCCTGATCTGAAAGGTGAGAAACTCTACGCCATAAATAATGGTCCTCTAAAAGGCAATAGTTTCCGTATCTATGTAAAAAAGGGGTATGTTGATGGTGAACTTATTGACTTTCTACGCTTCGAATATTCCAATAAGACCAAAATCGGATCTATGTATTACAGGGACAACAAGGACTTTCGTGATGCAATCAAAAAGATGATTGGTGGATCCGAGATTGGGATCTTAGATGTAAAGTACTCCGATGAAAAATATGGTGGTGATGGAAAGTCAATGTTCGATCGAAGGGAT
>Ga0114931_10011520_pt1 | contig 10438 bp, 9 predicted proteins | sample 2SBtaG_FD_89579 | JGI IMG/M metagenome (GOLD analysis project Ga0114931, IMG submission 89579) | Deep subsurface microbial communities from Kolumbo volcano to uncover new lineages of life (NeLLi) - 2SBTROV14_V59a metaG | ecosystem: Environmental > Aquatic > Marine > Volcanic | place: Kolumbo... | reverse complement strand
TTCTAATGCGCTTATTTTTAGTAACCTTGATTACAAAAGAAGGACCGCGAACTCCTCCCGACTCTTGGGTGCTTTTTACGATCGAGTAAATAGACTTGCGGATAGAATTATACAAAAACCTTCCCAGAGTAACAATATAGAAATAAGCAATCTGATTGACTTATTAGGACATAATTCGAATCCGTATCTAAATCTTGCAAACAATTATAAAAACGTAATGGAGAACAGGCAATCCAATATTCAACCGCCGCCGCTGAATAAGAATTTTCTTGCCAGTAATGGTGAGGGGAATAACGCTGGGTCTTCTCAAACATCTTCTGATGGTAGTTCGGGACAAGGAGCTGATCCGATGAAGGCTCTCCGTTAAAAGAACTAATCCGAATTCTCAATAATCCAGATTGTTTATTAAATATTCTTAAACTATTTCTTCCTGGGAATAGTGGAGTTAAAGATCAGATTAGATTGGAAGGCTATAAGCGAATCAATTCAAAAGATCCGAGCTTTTTGATCTATTTAAAATCTTTGCATACCACTCCTCTAAGACTCTGCAAAAATTTCAGATACTGTCTCTAGAAGCCTGAATTTATGCTAGTTTTAGGCCCAAAAATCGGAACGATCTTTGCATTTCTTTTGGATGTGAAGACGTTGAATCGGTCAGCTTATTTTCGATCCAATCGTAAGGCTCAAACGGCCTTGGAATACTTTATGATCCTCGCTTTGATCATTATTCCCATTGCCATGACAATTCGAGATGCGGTTGAAAAAGGCGATCAAAAGAATCAGCAAGGTCTTCTAACAAATATGACGAAGGATACGTTTGGTGATCAAGATCATCTAGGAGTGATCGGTCGACCCTATCCTTAAAAGTTTTAATTCATATGAACGAATGATCGAAAGGAGAAATTGAAAAATGAAGATCTTCAAGAAAGCAAAGAAAAAGAGAGGCCAAACGGCTCTCGAATATGCTCTTGTTGTCGGCGCAATCAGTTTGGTGATCATGGCGGCCTGGAATACGGTTGGTGTTCAAGTACAGCAATCGATTCGAGGGAAGCTCTTAACCGACATTAACAAAAACCTTACCGAAGGGAATGCCACGGTTCCACAATAAGCTTGGCTTAGAGGATCGTTTGGCGAGTTGTGTGTGACTTTGATTCGACGTCGACATCCCATTTTATTTTCGAAAGCAAAGAAGTCTCGAGGTCAAACGGCTCTTGAGACTTTCTTTGTTTTTACGGGCGTTATCTTTATGTCCTTTGCAATGTTTAACCTGAGTGTCGCCATGTATACAAAATTTGTAGCAACTTATGCGGCTTTTATGGCCGGGCGCAGCTATCAAGTTTATGGCGATCAAACAGGAAGAAGTCTTTTTAAAGAAACCGGAGATAAAAGTCTATTGGCGGATCAGCAGACCCTAACCATTATTCGAACAGCTGAAGATATCTTCACTTGCGCTCTACCTTGGGCTCAGGTTCCGCAATCCGACAGTCTTTCAGCTTCCAATGTTAATGGACCCAATAAGAAGCTTCCTTTTGCCAGCTGCCAAGAGGGCAAGCGAAAATATCAAACCACGAATATTAATAAATCCATTACGATGTTTCGTTTTGACAACAAGCTCAGTGCAACGTCTACAAACCAATCGGGACAACAACTCTTAGAGGGAGTGAGTGAGGGTTTTCATGAAACCGATCGACAGCCGCTGCGTTTTGCCATCTTAAAACTGCAGTATAAAAACCCTCTTCTCTTTAATGTTTTTGGTGTTTTCAATGGTCCTGCCACGATTAGCAATAAAGGCCAGATTACGGTGGTAGATTCAAACGATGCCAGTCGGCTTCAAATTTGGCATAGTGTTTTTGTTCCCGTTCTTCTCAATCCAGGACTTGAGTCTGGTGTGAAAGTCGTCCAAGGAAATCAGGGTAACTCGGATATCGACAAAAGCATAACGGGAAAGACGGTGACGAAGCGGATTAATCCGAACGCACCCATTAATACAAACCCCACAATTCCAAACCAGAATCGCTTACAAAATCCATAGGACAGAAAATTTGAAAGCAAAAAAGAAAATAAGAATCCAAAGAAAAAAGAAGCAAAAAGGGGTTGCTCTTATCTTTTTTACTTTAATCTTTGCTGTTTTCATAGGCTTTTCGATGATGATTCTAAATTCGGGGAAATTGATTTATGAAAAAATGAGACTTCAATCGGCTGCTGATTTGGCCTCTTATGCTGGAGCGAGTGTTCAAGCATCTTATCTTGGAGATGAAGCTTCGAAGGGTGATTCTATTCGAAATATCAATAACCAAATCATTCAAAGATATTTTAAACTCCTTCGGGACCTAGACTTTGGATCGGTGTCTCCATGGCCGGGAGGTACGAAAAACATTTTTAATGATCCTGGAACTTGCGCCGTGGCTTGTCTGGCAGCGAATTTAGCAAACGGACAGTATGTTGTTCGCCTTTATCAACAGGCTGTTTCGGATATTCAAAACGATCACGATAAAGTTCGTCGCATCTTACAACAAATGCCAAAGGCCGTTCAAACGGCGGTGGAATCGACGATGGCGTCAAATATTCCGGAGCTTTCCGTTCAATCTTCTTCCGGTTTTGGTACGGCTTTAAGTCAAACCACAGATAGTCCGAAAGAAGTGATGAGCGGTGGAACACAAAATATATTTCAGCAAAAAAAGAATGCTGTGCTTACTTTTAGTTCCGATAAAGGAATGTATCTGACAAATGTGACAGCGCCGGTTCCGCATAGCTTTGTTTATTATGGGCCCACTTGTGCGGCACGATTTCCAGAAAGCCCAACCCATCCTCTCTATTATTGTACCGTAAATGGCCAGGGATCTTTGGGTGGTCAAAGTGGCTTCCAGGCAGCCTACTTTGCTTTCCTTCAAGGGGTGGCTGGTGGAAAGGATTCTGGCAATATCGGACGGATTGATAAAATTGCCAAACCAGACTCCAATGCGATTCGTCTGCAGTTTGTGGAAAACGCTTTTAAGCCCGAGCCGTTCGTTGTTGTGTCCGCCGAATGGTATCCCAAAGTTGGAAATCAGATGAATTTAGAAAACAGCTTGGGCGCCAAGGGGAGTGTCTTCCCTCAGCGCAGTCGTTTGATTGCCGTCTCGGCGGCGGAACCTTTTGGCAGCAGCTTGGCCTCCAATTTTAATTTGCCTTTTGGTGTGCGACTTCAAGGAATTCGAAAACTTTTATTAAACCCTAATATTAAATCTGTTCAATCGGATTATAACGATTTGTTTGATTATATGGCTTTTGTTGGACCACATGATGATAGCGGAACACCCATGCAAACGGCAGACGAAGTAATTAAGCGTTTTCTTCACTAAAGAAACAAAGATGCAGAGATTGAAAAAGAAAAATTCAGCGCAAACAATTTTAGAGCTTTTCTTTGCCCTGTTGGCGTTAAGTTTTTTCTTTGCAATCAACTTTTTCTTCTTCACAGTCTTTGATGTCAGCCAAAAGCAACTTATTTTAACTCGTGCCCAAGCCTTTTTAGAGCTCGGTGATCATGCGAACTTTGGCCTGACTCAGCAAGGGGCTAGCACTCCTCAAGATCGCGGCAAACCCTTGGTGTTCAATTTAGGAGAAAAAACCAAAGGAGCGATCGTCAACCTTGATAAGATCAAGTCTTTTGAAAAAGCCGTGAAGGGAAATATGCAACTCGATGGAGTTCTCTCTACAAGCGGAGATAACTATTGGATGCAATATCATTTTCCAAAAGGGCATGTGAAGCTGGCGTCTTATGCGGCTTTGGCAAAGAGAACCGGAAATGGAAAATCTCTTCTCGCCCAGTTTGATCTTCATCAGACACTGAGTATTGTTCGCAATCACAATATTAATCTAAAGCAAGATGTCACCAATTCTTTAGGAGGAAAAAATCAAACGGGGATGTATTCCGGAAGCATTAACTATTTTGATTGGAGCAATAATGTTGCAAATATAAAGCTGACGGCAAAAAAGGGTTTAGAAGATAACACTCATATTTTACGAGAAAAGTTAAGGCAAGTTGCAAAAGCCGACCCGTCCCTTTCGGATGAAGCAAAAAAATTAGAGTCTTCTGTGAATCTTGCCGACAGCGTTCAAGGGGGAGCAGAATCCTCCTTAATTAGTTTAGCCATTCAATTGGCCATGCAGGCGGGGATGAAAGCGCTGGGCAAATTGTTTCCACCTTCAGATGGATCCACTCCGATGACTGAAGGCGGGGGACAAGTTCAAGACGCAGCCAATACGGCGGGCAGTGAAAGCTCGGGTTTTAAAATTCCAGGCCTTGGTGATTTTCAACTACCGAGTTTAGAAGAAGGGGATACGCTTGGAAACATTTCAAAACTTTCGAGTTTTTCGTCTGATGTTTTAAATACGGCCAATATGGGCTTTCATTTAGCGGGCAAAGATATAAAAGGATTAGACTTTGCCTCTCAAGCCACTGGTGCATTAGCCGGTTTTACCGGTGGAATCTCAAATTTTCAAAATGCCACAAGCGCTGGGCAAGGTTTTAATGCCGCAGGTGAATTTGTCGGCGGTCTTGGTCAGGGGGTGGGCTTAGCCGATCAGAATGCAGGACAGATTTTAGGGACGGCGAGTGCCGGTCTTGGTTTTGCAGGAAGCTTAAGCAATCTTAATGACGCTTTTCAAAATGGAAGTGTATGGAAGAATGCAGATGGCACTTGGAAAGACGGAGCCAGCTGGCAAGCCGCAAGTGCCGTAGGAAGTACGCTTGGAAAGGCCGGAGGAATTGTTAACTCTGTTGCTCCAGGAAGTATGGCGGGAGCTGGAATGAGTTTAGCTGGAGGAGCTATTGCAAATGCGGGATCACTGGGAAGCATGGGTTATGATCTTAAGCAAGGCACTTATGATGGAAAATCATTTCAATTTATGTCGGCGGCTGGAAGTTTAGCGGCGAGCGTGAGTCAAACGGGAGCGACAGCGGCGAAGCTGACAGGTAATGAGAAACTGGCGGGGAGTTTTGGTTATGGCGAACTTATTGGAGGAGCTACGGCTGTTGTAGGCATGGTTGGCAATATGGCAAAGGATGCCGTTGAGGGAATTGCAAAAGCCATTAAATCGAGTCAATCGAAAACCCAAACCGCTCAAGCAAATTCTTCTTCGGGCTCGAGCTCTTCATCTAGTTCATCTAAAACAAACACAACGAGTGCACCGACGGCGGCAACAAAGCAAACAACGGGTGCATCATCAAATCAAACTCCTTCTTCTGGAGCTTCACCGGCAGGTGGCACTTCCACGTCCTCTGTTGCAAGCACGCCAAAGCTAGAAGGTTTTGCTAAACTCAACCATGATTTTCAGTCGGCCGAGAGGGCAAATAAAACGGCCCAGTTTGCTTTTCAAATTGCAAATACTGTGAAGAGCATGACGATGGGTGCAAGTGAAGCCCTGAATCATTCGGGGGCCAATGGTTTTCGACAAACTTTAAATCATACGTCAGGAGATCCAATGACGGTCTTGCAGGTGGCCACTCGACAACTCAATGATTTAGCTTCTCAGATTTCTACCAAAATTCCTCCGGCCAGATTTGCGGAATACCAAAAATATATGAAACAAATTCAGGCAGCAAAGGATGAACTTAAAAAACCAGAAGGCAAAAGAGACATGAGCATTATTCAGCAAGGAACTATTGCAGCGAATAAGGCAAACGCAGTCTTAGAAGATAGTTTAGGCATTCCAGCTCCGGGCACACCCGAGAGACGAGCTTATAATCAAAATCAATATCAACAGGCTCGAGGCAATGTGGGCCAAGCCTATCGAACATATCAAGGGGAATTGCAAAATGACCGTTTGGCCATTTCGACAATGTTGCAAGCTGAGCGCTATCTTGAAGGACGGTTTATCGTAGAAAAAAATGAAAATGTTCGGCAAAGAATTCGAGAGCTAGGTCAGAAGAATTCTGATTTTTTGAGAAGGCATAGAGAAAAATATTATGCTCCGGATCAAGAGGACTACACTCGCTTTAAGAGGGCGGAGTTTGCTTGGGCACATCCGGTTTTCATGGAACCTAAGCAAGCTCTCAAAATGATTCGAAAGGCTCTTGAAAAACGTGAAAAGAAATATCACGAAGTCAAATCCGCTTTGGTCGACGCATTACAAGCGACGCGGCAATAGCGCACTGCGCCTTGAAATCATTTGCTTATTTTGTTTCTTCGGCATCGAATCAATGCATCGCAGTTCGATAAAATAATGATGGGGACAATTTGTAACGAACATGGAAAACAGACGAGCCATTCTCTGGTCAGTAACTGCCGCGATTATCGCGGCCCTTGCTTATTGGCTTTCGATTCAAAAAGCGGTCGACAATCGTATTGGAGATTTGGATAAAAAAACCGTTATCTTAAAAGCCATTCAAGACATTCCAGCGGGCACACGAATTGATCAAAGCATGTTTATCCAATCGACATTTCCTCAGGCCTATCTTCCTCCAAAAGCTGCACAATCGAGCCGTGAAGTAGTGGGACAAGTTGCGCTTGCTACGATTTTTACCGGAGAACCGATTTTGACTTCAAAACTTGTTCCCTTTGACGAAACTTCTCTAGATCGCCGAATTCCAGAAGGAATGCGAGCCGTAACGATTGGAATTCGGGATGACCAGGATGTTGTTGGAGTTGGCGGGCTTCTACGCCCAGGGCATTTTGTTGATATTCTTGTTACGCATTTTATTAGCACAAAAGAAATTGAAAAAGGCTCGAGTTCCCCGATTGCTAATGTCTTGGGCCAACAACAAAATAGTTTGAAGGCCGAAGTTCGCACTATTTTTCAAAATATAAAAATCCTGGCCGTTGGACAAGATCTGCGATTACCAACGGCGGATTTGGCTCGCGCCAGCCAAAATGGGAACAAGCAACAAGCGTTGACGAATAAAAATATCACCGTTGCTCTCAAGCCACAGGATGTTCAAAAACTCGTGCTCGCCCAGCAAACGGGGCGAATCACAATCGCGCTTCGTCGTTTTAACGATACAGAAATTGTAAATCTTGATTATCTCGATCCGTTTAAAGCTTTTGGAATTAAATTGCCTTTAGTGCAGGGGCCGCCACCTGCTTATCGTGAAATTCGGGGAGGACAAGTCGTTGCATCACCATATTAAAAAACTGAGTTTGTATCTTGGGCTGCTGCTCCTTGCACAAGCCTTGTTCGCTCAAAGCGGTTCGAATAGCAGCAGCTCTTCCAGCCGTGGAAAACAGAGTAAAGGTCGAACAAGAGAGCTCTTCCTCGTTAAAGACATGCCCCGCACCTTAGATTTTGATTACGACATTGGCGAAATTGCAGTAGGAAATCCAGCAATCGCCTCCGTTGTCGTAGATCGTCCAAAACGACGAATGGTCGTTTCTCCTTTGAGTATCGGTGAAACTTCTATTCTTGTTTTTGATTCTCGCGGCATTCAAAGAGATACGGTCCAGCTTACCGTAACATCCACCGACTTGGATCAGTTCACAAAAGATTTGAAATTTTTATTCCGAGATATCGAAGGGCTTACCACTAGGCGCGTGGGACAGAAGATTGTTCTAGAAGGAGAAGTTTATCTAGAGCGCGATCTCGATCGCATCAAACAAGTTTTGAAAGGCAATGGTTTTGTGGTCAATCTCGTCACGCTCTCCCAAGACACGCAAAGAATTTTAGCTCGTCGAATTAAAAATGAAATTGGGATTTCTGGCGTTGAAGTGAAAACTGCCCGAGACAGAATTATTTTGAAAGGTGAGGTGGCGAGCAAACAAGATAAAGATCGAGCCGAAAAGATTGCCTGATTTATGTTTCTCCTGACCGCTTGGTGAATGTCATTACGGTTAATCCCAATAAGCGAGGCGCTCGGCCAGAACGTCTTATCCAAGTGACAGGGTATTTTGTACAATTAAATAAGTCCTTTTTACGACAATTTAATTTTTCCTGGACGCCAATCGCAAACGTCCAGGCTGGCTATAATTACCCATCAGGAAGTGCAAATCCCTTTAGTATGTTTGCCGTGCTGACGAATTTTTTGCCAAAACTTGATACGGCAAAGTCTTTAGGCGTAGCCCGAGTGTTTGAAAGCCCAACGATTTCGGTGAAGAGCGGAGAACAGGCACAAATCCGCTCAGGCGCTCAGTTGTTTCCGCAGTCTCTTCTTCAAAATGGGGCCGCAGTCTTTGGGCAGCAACAACCGATCAATGTGGGGGTTACTTTAAATGTAACGCCAACAGCCGATGATCGAGATTTTGTAGATATGAAAATCAACGTGGACGTTAGCAGTTTTGGTTCGTCACCAACAGGCACTCAAGGTGTTTTAGTAAACCAATCCTCGGTGAGCACGTCTAATTATGTGCGAACAGGAGAAACTGTTGCAGTGGGTGGAATTGTCCGATCGAGTTTTACGGATGTGAAGGATGCTCCTCCCGATCAGCCGTTTAGTTTTTCTCCCGTTGGAAATACCCAGGTTCAATTAACAAGTAGTTTTGGAAATATTTTCCAGATCTTTAAAAACAGAGCCGTTAATCAAGATCGAAGTATGTTCATCGTCTTTTTAACTCCTGAAATTCTTGTCTCCGCACGAGACTCTAGTCATGAACTTCGGGATCAGATGAACCTGAAGAGTATTAATCCGATTGAAGGTCGTGAAAAAGGCTCGCTAGATAAATGATTCGATAGGAGGTCTATCCGATCTGATGGGAAGTATTTTAGCCATTGCTGGTGCTAAGGATGGAGTTGGAAAAACCAGCTTTGCTTTGCATTTGGCTTTTGGCCTTCATAGAAGTGCCAACCAAAAGATTTGTTTGATTGAAGCGGATGCGGCCAATTTGGGAGATCTTTCTGTTCTTCTCAATTCCAATAAGCTCAAATCTTACGTCGAATTTGTAAAAAGCGCTTCTCGAATGGATCCAAAGCTGACTCAATCCTGGATTGGGCGACATTCAATAGGGATATCGGCGCTTCGAGGGGCAGACTTTGTTACAGACTTTCAAAGTCTAGACGATCGCCAGGTCGACAAAAGTTTAAATTTGTTAAAGAGGACCTATGACTTTGTTCTTTTTGATGTGGGGCGGGATTTTAACCCCCTGAGTTTTCGTATCTTTGAACATGCCGATCTCATATTTATTGTCACAGATTCAAACATTCTTTCAGCTAATCAGACGGGCGAATTTATCAAAAAACTTCGTTCTCTTCATTTTGGGAATGAGCAATTTTGTTTGGTCGTCAATCGTTTTGACCCCCGGAGTGTCGTGAGTCCTCAGGTCTTAAAACAAAAGTTTAATTTAGATGCTAAAATTTTAATTCCAAATGATCCGGCCAATCTTCAGCAGGTTATTTCGTCGGCAAAACCCCTACAAATGACCAACCCAAGACATCCTTATTTAAAGGGAATCGATGAGGCCATTCGTACGGTCGGAAGACTCGATAGAACGGGCACACAAAAGAGCCGAGTGACTCCAAAAGCGGCACTCCAATCCTTAGATGTTCTTACTCAAGTTCTTCCATTTACTTATGGGGAAACATCTTCGGGAGGCCAACTGCTAACAAAGGGTTCAACCCCCGATCCGATCATGGAAAGAAATTTGGCAATTCGTCTTCGTGTTCATGATCGATTGCTGGAACTGGTGGATATGCGGGAAATGGATGCCTTGGCTTTAGAAAAAGATCCCAAGAAGAAAGAGGAATTACGAAATAAAACCATCCAAGCCGTCCACCAACTTCTTGAAGAGGAGGCAAAGGAAGTTCAAGACCGAAAAGAGAGGGCAGCACTTGCAAAGGATATTATTGATGAAGCCTTAGGTCTGGGTCCGCTGGAACCTTTACTCCATAACTCCGATGTCACTGAAATTATGGTGAACGGTAAGGACAAGATTTTTGTAGAACAAAAAGGAAAAATTACTCTGACGGATTATCGGTACACGAGCAACAAACATTTGCTGGGATGTATCGAACGGATTTTAATGCCAATAGGGCGTCGAGTGGATGAAAAAACTCCCTTTGCTGATGGACGCCTCAGAGATGGGTCCCGGATTAATGTGATTATTCCTCCTCTGGCGCTGACGGGTCCGACCCTAACGATTCGAAAGTTTTTTAAAGAGAAGTTGGCAATTAGCGATCTCGTAAAATTAGGAACTCTGACGGACGATATGGGGGATTTTTTAAGAGCGGCAGTCCAGGCTAAGCTCAATATTATTGTGAGTGGGGGAACCGGTTCTGGTAAAACAACCCTACTCAATTTAGTGTCCGGCTTTATTCCGGAGGACAAACGGATTGTGACAGTTAAGATGCAGCTGAACTTCAGTTGCCCCAAGAACATGTGATTACTTTGGAATCTAAGCCCGCTAATTTGCAAGGCGAGGGCGCAATTGTAATTCGAGATATAGGTTTGTTATGCCAGAATGTTGTAAATTGGTTTACCGAAGTTGGTAAATCGTAATTTTTTACATCAACTTGAAATAGTTTTTTTACTTTT
>Ga0114931_10011519_pt1 | contig 10439 bp, 8 predicted proteins | sample 2SBtaG_FD_89579 | JGI IMG/M metagenome (GOLD analysis project Ga0114931, IMG submission 89579) | Deep subsurface microbial communities from Kolumbo volcano to uncover new lineages of life (NeLLi) - 2SBTROV14_V59a metaG | ecosystem: Environmental > Aquatic > Marine > Volcanic | place: Kolumbo... | reverse complement strand
TCCGGCGCGGATGTCATGAAACGCATTGCCGCGCCCATGATCGGCGGCATCGCCTCGGCGCTGGTTACCGTGCTGGTGTTGTTCCCCGCGATTTTTGCCATCTGGCGAGGTCGGGGTCTGCCTGCCACACCGACCAGGGAGGATTAGACAATGACATAGCCATTTTCAATTTCATGCATTTTTAACCACAACTTTTCATTTAAACGAACGAGAGGAATCGAACCATGAAACTAAAAACTGTTATTGCCCTGTCACTGAGTTTTGTTGCCGTGAGCGCAACAAACCTGTCGGCTCTGGCTAAAACGCAGCCCGCATTTCCCAATCAAACCCTGATGCTGGCCGCAGCTCAATCCCACCACGGCGTGGGTACGGTCACCGCCATCGACAGGAAAGGTAAAAAGGTCGAACTCAAACACGGCCCCATCAAAAGCATCGGCTGGATGGGCATGAAAATGTTTTTTGATGTAGATGACAGAGAGCTACTGGATGAAATCGAGGTTGGTGATAAGGTGGAATTTGAATTCATCAAAACTCGAGACGGGCGTTTCGTGGTGACCGATGTCGAGACACAAGGTTAATACTGGTTTTTGATAATCAGTAAGTGGTGGACCCCGCAAGGGTTTCGCCGCTTACTTTTCTCTTCTTTTCTTACAAGACAGGAGATACGAACATGATGGATATGATGGGCGGCATGTGGTTTTTCCCATTGTTGTACTGGACATTGATTATCGCCGGTGCGGTTTTCATTGTTCGTTGGCTGGCTGAACGCAACAGTGATAGCTCCCCCCCGGTAGAATCTGCTCTTGAAATTCTGAAGAAGCGATACGCCCGTGGCGAGATCGACAAGGATACTTTCGAACATATGAAACGCGACATTACTGAAGAAAACCGATGAAAAATAATCGAAATCTGATCATTGGTATGGCATTACTGTTTGTCGGTGTCATTGGACTTAACGCGCTATGGTCCCGCACCGGTATGTCTATGGGCGGGATGATGGGCAGCGGCGGAATGATGGATGATGATAGAATGATGGGCAGTGGGGGCATGAAGGAAATGATGAAAGATATGATGGGTGCCCAACTGCCGCCGGGCATCGACCCCGAAAAACTTCCTGAAGCCACATCAAATGGTGCGAAATTACTTGGCCAATATTGCAATCAGTGCCATGAATTGCCAGGCCCCGGCATGCACTCAGCGGAAGAATGGCCACGCGTGGTTGACCGCATGAATCAACGCATGCACATGATGAGTGGCCGAAGCATGATGCGGATGATGCCTGACATCAAAGCTCCTTCAGATAGTGAATTAAAAACACTGGTGGCCTATTTGCAAAAACATGCCCAGCAAGCCATCGACAAAACACAATATAGGGACCTGAATTCACCCGCCGGTAAAGCATTTTCAGCTACATGCTCACGATGTCATGCGTTACCCAGCCCAAAGCAACACACGGTGGAAGAATGGCCCGGCGTTGTCGATCATATGACCCGAAATATGAATGTGATGGGAAAAACTGTGCCTGACCGCGAGACACTCGAAACCATTGTGGGGTATCTACAAAAATATGCAAAGTAACAATAGTTTCTAGCCGTTCGGAAATTTGTGATGCAATTAGCCAATATTGGATATAATTAAGTTATGAACACTTAAGAATGGTATTTAATTGGCAATTTATTGGTGAATTATGGCTCAGCCAGCAAAATTCCGTATTCTGCCTACATCTCAGCTGTAATTAGGTGCCACTAAGCCGCTGACTTTATAGGTCAATTTCTGCAAAAACCCGCATTGCGACAACTTTATACACCCCGTTAAGGAATCGCATGTGGGCCGCTCCAGCGCATCCATGCGCCCACGGCATTCTTGCGCCCATGCACATCAAGTGGATAGCCAGGTTGAGCGCGGGACAAACCACTAAATTATCATTATCGGGGTTAATATTTCGCAGTACTCATCCGATAAAAACCGAGGGTGACCGGAATCATCTATTCATATTTTATAGATTGACGGCGCACGGTGGATAAATCATACTTTACGCTTATGAAACGCTTGCTAATCTTTTTTCTACTATTCGCCAATCTTTATTCGGGCTTGGCCTTCGCGTGGGATACCCATCCCGAGGCGATGGTTGGCCATGACGTAGCGAAGGTCGATTTGGTGGCAAGCGGGGATCACGATCATCCCGATGGTGGATTACATCACAGCGACCATTGCTGCCACGGCGCGACGCATATGATCGGTATGCTTTCAGACAATACGACCCCGTTAGCCGAAGGCGGTCGCACTCATCTGTATCCCCCAGCACTTGCTTCAACTGCCCTTTACATAACACCCCTGCTAAGACCTCCCATCGTTTAATCCTTCCTGACTTCGTCTGTGCTGCCCTGCCGGTGGCATGTGTTTAATTCTGTCTGAAGGATTTTCAATATGGTTTTTACGCGTCATTTAATGGCGGGCATGTGCGCCTGCCTGGCGTTTCCCGTGTGGGCGGTAATGCCCTCCGAACTGCGGGAAGCGCCCTTAACGATAAGCACGGAAGCAGCTCGCAGCGTCGATCCATCGCTACGAGCGTACATTCAACAACTGTGGACGGAGAGTCCCGCCGTCGCGCAAGCCCAGGCGGTGCTGGAGGCGGCACGGGCGAGGGCCGTGGGTGCCGGCAAGCCGCTGCACAATCCAACCTTGGCGCTGGAGGCCGAGAGCACCAACATCAACACCACCAGCGTGGGGATAAGTCAAACCTTCGACTGGAGCGGCAAGCAGGGGGCGCTAAAACAAGTTGCCGCGCAGGAAGTTCAGACGGCGCAGGCCGGGCTCAAAGCGGCACGGCAACGCATCGCCGTGGAAGCGCTCGCCGCGCTGGTAAACTATTACACCGTCCGGGATTTGCAGGCCTTGGCATTACGTCGCAGCCATTTGATGAAAGGCTTCATCGATGCCGTAAAACAGCGCCAATCGGCCGGTGATGTCAGTGCGCTGGACACTACTCTGGCGCAGGTCGCTTATAGCGAGGCGCTGATGACACAGGCGGCCAGTGAAAGTGAGCTGGCCGAAGCCGAAGCGGCGTTACAGGCGGTGACGGGCAGGGTCATGGAAAATTGGCCGCCACTGCCCGGCGAACTGGCACCGCCACCGAAAAAAGCCGATCCCGCCTGGCTTGAAACGCTACCTGAGCTGGCCATGCTGCGCGGCCGCATGGAAGCGGCCAGGGCCCGTGTTAACCTGGCTAAGCGCGAAGGGCGCGTCGATCCTACCATCGGTCTGCGCGCGGGCCGTGAAGATAGAGAGACCCTGCTGGGTTTGAGCATCGAAATCCCCCTCTTTGTACGCAATAACTACCAATCAGTGGCCGTTGCCGCATCCCATGAAGCGATAGCCGAAGAACAGGCCCTGCGCGATGCCTACCAGCGTTCCCAAGCCCGCATCGAAGGCGCCCTGGGCCGCTTTGAAAATACCAGCCGCGCCTGGCGTGCCTGGGTCGCCACTGGCCAACAGGCCCAGCGTGAACAGGCGGCGCTGCTGGAGCAGATGTGGCAGGCTGGCGAACTCAGCGCTACCGACTTTCTTATTCAGGCCAAACAGAACCTCGACACCCAGGCCGCGGCGACTGAGCTGATGGGCGAGGTGTGGCGGGCCGCTATCAGCTGGTTCGATGCCTCGGGCCGGATCGGCAACTGGCTGGGCCTGATGACTGGCGATCTTGAAACGTATTCCGGAGAAAGACAATGAAGAGAACAAGCATGACGAAAATAATAATGCTCTTATTATGCGCGCTGTTATCAACCGGCACGGCATGGGTAAACGCGCAAGAGAAGAATCATGACGGGGACCACGGCCATGAGGCAATGAAACACACCGGGGAAGAGGGTCACGACAGCCACGACGAAGAAAAACCGGGCGATGGCCATGAAGACCATGATGAACACGGCGGCCACGAAGGCGAAGCGGCGGACGCCGAATTGAATGACGAGCAGCGCCAGGCCGCCGGCATCGAAACGCTGGTGGTGAGCCGGCAGGCCATTGGCGCGCCCATTACCGCGCCCGGCGAAGTAACGCTCAATAGTTACCGCACTACCAGGGTGACGCCGCGCATCGCCGCTCAGGTGCAACGGCGCCATGTGCGACTGGGTGATCACGTGAAAAAGGATCAAGCCCTGGTAACACTCTCCAGCGTGGAAATGGCGCAGGCGCAGGGCGCCTTGCTCGAGGCGGAGACCGAACTGCGCCGGGTCGAGAAACTGGGGCGCAAAGTGGTCTCGGAAAAGCGTTTCGTCACCGCGCAAGTTGCCTATCAGCAGGCCCTTGCCCGGGTGCGCGCCTACGGCATGACCCAGACGCAGATTGAAAAGCTCATTAAACAGGGCGATGCGGGCAATGCCGCCGGTGAATTCCAGTTGCTTTCCTATCAGGATGGCACAGTCATCAACGACGGCTTTGTGGTGGGAGAACTGGTGCAACCGGGCCATGTGTTGCTGGAAATCAGTGACGAGTCCTCGCTGTGGGTGGAGGCGCGACTAACGCCGGAGGATGCGGCAAACGTCGCCATTGGCGCGACGGCAAAAGTGAAAGCGGGCGATCTGTGGTTGCCCGGCAAGGTCACCCAGGCCCGGCACACTCTGGATGAGACTACCCGTACGCTGGCGGTGCATGTGGAAGTGCCCAACCCGGATGAGCGCTTGCACCCTGGCCAGTTCGTTAACGTGGTCATCGAAGGCCGTGATCAACAACAAGGGATTGTGGTTCCGATGGAGGCCGTACTGAGGGGCGCCGATGGCGACTGGCAGGTATTCGTCGAAACCGCGCCCGGTCGTTTCGAGCCACGTGAGGTGGAGGTTCTGTATACCGTCGGCGACCAAATGCTGATTGAAGGTCTTGCCGAGGGCACGACTATCGTCGGTAAGGGAGCCTTTTTCGTCCAATCCGAAATCGCCAAGGGCGGTTTTGAAGTCCATAACCACTAAGGGAGGTGAGCCATGTTGAATAAACTCATCGACCTGGGGGTCGAAAATCGCTTGCTGGTGGTGCTGGCACTGCTGGCCGCCATTGTCGGCGGTGTGTTAATCCTGCCCAAGATCAATCTTGATGCTTTCCCCGACGTGACCAACGTGCAAGTGCAGATCAATACCGAGGCACGTGGTCTTGCCGCCGAGGAGGTGGAGCAGCTCATTACCTTTCCCGTGGAGGCGGTGATGTACGCCCTACCGGACGTGGAGGCGGTGCGCTCCATCTCCAAGACCGGTCTATCGGTCATCACCGTGGTGTTCAAGGAAGGCACGGACATCTATTTCGCGCGCCAGTTGGTGTTCGAGCGCCTTCAGGCGGCGCGTGAAGAAATCCCCGAAGGCATCGGCACGCCGGAGATGGGGCCTAACACCTCAGGTCTGGGGCAGGTGTACCAATATTACCTGCGCAGCAACGATCCCGGGCAATACGACATCATCGCCTTGCGCAGCCTCAACGACTGGGTGGTCAAGCTGCTGCTGATGCCCGTGCCCGGCGTCACCGATGTGTTGTCCTTCGGTGGCGAGGTGCGCCAGTACCAGGTGCAACTGAATCCGCAACGCATGCTCGCCTATGGCTTAAGCAGCAACGAGGTGGCCGAAGCCATCGAAGCCAACAACCGCAACGCCGGCGGCTGGTATCTGGATCGGGGTGCCGAGCAGCTGGTGATCCGCGGCGTCGGCTGGGTACGCAGCGGCGCGGAGGGTCTGCGGGATATCGGCAATATTCCGTTGCTGGACGTGGACGGCGTGCCGGTGCGGGTACGAGATGTGGCAAGCGTGGCCTTCGGCCCCGAGATCCGCCAGGGCGCGGTTACCATCACCGAACGCGATGCCGCGGATAAGCCGGCGCCGCGCGGTGAAGTGGTGGCCGGCATCGTGCTCAAGCGCATGGGCGCCAACACCAAGGCCACCATCGACGGTATCAAGGACAGGCTGCCCGCCATCCTGGCGGCCTTGCCAGATGGCGTGACCCTGGAGCCATTTTACGACCAGTCGGATCTGGTGAATAAGGCGGTGGCCACGGTGAGCAAGGCGCTGCTGGAGGCCTTTGTGCTGATTGTCATCGTGCTAATGCTGTTCCTGCTTAACGTGCGCGCCACCGTGCTGGTGCTCATTTCCGTGCCCATCTCTATCGGCCTGGCATTAATGGCGATGGCGTAGTGGGGCGTCTCCGCCAACCTCATGTCGCTGGGAGGCCTGACCATCGCCATCGGAATGATGGTGGACGGTTCGGTGGTGATGATGGAACACATCTTCAGTCACCTGACCACGCCCGACCGCCCGCATCACGCCCATGCCCAGCAGGAGCTGGCGCCCGGCGATGAGCATCCTTACGATGCCGCGCACGATCGCCATGGCATCGCCTTGCGCATCCAGGAGGCCGCACGCGAAGTCGGCCGCCCGGTGTTCTACGCGGTGATGATCATCATCATCGTGTTCGCGCCCCTGTTCAGTCTGGAAGGCGTGGAGGGTAAGCTGTTCCAACCTATGGCCATCTCCATCGTGCTGGCCATGCTGGCGTCACTGCTGGTGGCGCTAGTGATCGTACCCGCGTTGGCCACTTACCTGTTCAGGAACGGCGTGCGGGAGAAGGAGAGTTTTATCTTGAAGCCGTTGCAGGCGTTTTATCGCCGTACTCTAGGCGGTGCATTGCAAAAAAGCTGGGCGGTAGTGGGCGGAGCACTGCTCCTGTTTGCCGGTTCATTGGCGCTGCTGCCGTTTCTCGGCACCGAGTTTGTGCCCGAACTGGAAGAAGGCACGGTCAATATTCGGGTCACGCTGGCGCCCTCGTCGAGCCTGGAAACCTCGCTCGCAGTGGGGCAAAAGCTGGAGCAAAAGCTGTTGGAGTTTCCCGAGGTCACCTACGCCTTCAGTCGCGTCGGCCGTCCCGAACTGGGGGGCGATCCGGAGCCCGTCTCCAATGTGGAAATCTACGTGGGTCTGAAGCCGGTCGCCGAATGGACCTCGGCGCCGGACCGTAAGGCATTGCAGGTGCTGATGGAAGAAAAGATGTCCGTGCATCCTGGCCTGCTGTTCTCCTTCTCCCAGCCCATCGCCACCCGCGTCGACGAGTTGCTGTCCGGCGTCAAGGCGCAACTGGCCATCAAGCTGTTTGGCGGTGATCTCGATCAGCTGGCCAGGACCGGCAAGGAGATCGAGGCCCTGGTGCGCAAGGTCGAGGGTACCCGTGGCGTGGAGATGGAGCAGATCGGCGGTGAGGCGCAACTGGTGGTGCGGCCGGACCGTGACACGCTGTCCCGTTACGGAATTTCCGTTGCGCAGGTGATGGACCTGGTGGAAGGGGCCATCGGCGGGCGCGAGGCGGGGCAGGTCATCAAGGGTAACGAGCGTTACGACATCACCGTGCGCCTGGCGAAGGAGCACCGCAACAGTGTCGAGGCCATGCGAACCTTGATCCTGCAGGCGCCCAACGGCGCGTGGGTGAAGTTGGGCGATGTGGCCACGGTGGCCATCGAATCCGGCCCGCCGCAGATCCGCCGTGATGACGTGCAACGGCGCGTGGTGATCCAGGCCAATGTGGAAGGGCGCGACATGGGCGGCCTGGTGGCCGAATTGCGCCAGCGCATCGATAGCGAAATCGACATGCCGCCGGGCTACACGGTGGTGTTCGGCGGTCAGTTCGAGAACCAGCAACGCGCCCAGGCGCGCCTGATGATCGTGGTGCCGCTGTCGCTGGGGCTGATTTTCCTGCTCTTGTATTTCGCCTTTGACTCGGTGGGACAGGCATTGTTGATCATGCTCAACGTGCCGCTGGCGTTGATCGGCGGCATCGCGGCCTTGTTCTTCTCCGGTCAGTACCTGTCGGTACCGGGCTCCATCGGCTTTATCGCCCTGTTTGGGGTGGCGGTGCTCAATGGTGTGGTCATGGTCAACGCTATCAACCAGCGCATCGAAGACGGGCTGGCGGTCGCCGAAGCAGTGTTCGCCGGCGTCCTGTCACGCCTGCGGCCGGTGTTGATGACCGCCTCGATTGCCGCCCTGGGCCTCATCCCCATGTTGCTTTCCAGCGGCGTGGGCTCGGAAGTGCAGCGGCCACTGGCGACCGTGGTTGTGGGTGGCCTGGTGTCCTCCACCCTGCTCACCCTGTTCGTATTGCCGGCACTGTACCCGTTCTTTTCCCGCGGGCGGAACGAACGGTTGGGGCTGGCTGGGGAAGTGCAAGAGAGCAGGCATGAATAAATGAGATGATTACAATACAGGAGATGAACGATGAATAGATACATTCACATACTGGCAACGTTTGCCATCCTGACAACTATTACCCTGACCGCAGGATGTGCAACGACAGGCCGGGACCTCGTCCGCGACAATACCGTGAAAATAGAAAAGGTCTCTTCTTCACGCGCAACTGTCAGCTTCGTAAGTGTCCTTCAGGAAGGAAACGATGTCACGCTGCGCGGAGAGGTGAGACGCCGGCCGGTGGTCGGTCGGGGATCCATTCCGGGCCATATCGACTTGGAAGTGATTGGCCCTCATGGCGGAATCCTGGAAGAGACCATTGTCGGGTATCACCGGCGTAGCGTTAAATCGAGAAGAGCAAGTTTTCGCGCTACGCTGCAAACGGCGCCGCCCCTGGGCAGCACGATCCGCGTGACGCACGATACCCACCCCCTGTTTTCTTGCGAACGGCGTCACTGCAAAGGAGTCCTATGACATGAACAAAAAAAGTCCTGCTAGGGGCGAGGCATTTCAATGCCGTATCGAGGGCATGGATTGCCCCGACTGTGCCGCCAAGATCGAGAAGGTGGTTGGCGAATTGCCAGGGGTTGCTCAGGCGCGTGTTGACTTCGCCGGCGAGACCCTGATGGCGCGAGTCGATTCGCCCGCAACGACAGCGCACTTGCAGGGCGCGGTCCGTGCGCTCGGCTACCGCATCGCGGAAGATCGGCATTGGGTCACCAGTGTGTTGGCCGTCGAGGGCATGGACTGTTACGAGGAAAAGGTGCTGGTGGAAAAGGCCTTGAAGGATTTACCCGGTCTGGAACGGTTCGAGGTCAATCTGATGGCCGGGCGTCTGACACTCGTCCATGACGATAACGCCTTGCCGGTGGGGCGCGTAATCTCCGCGCTGGACGGTGCGGGGCTCAAGGCCGAGCCGTTTGGCAAGGCGAAAGAGGCGGGCAGTTTTTGGCAGCGCCATGGGCGCCTGGCGTCGACGATCACGGCCGGACTATTGACCGCCATCGGGCTATTGCTACATTTCCTGGCTGCTCCCGATGTTTGGGAAAAGACTGTCTATGCCCTGGCCATCCTGAGCGGTGGCGGATTCATCGCCCGCAAGGGGCTTGCCGCCGTGCGCCACGGCGCGCTGGACATGAACTTTCTCATGACGGTCGCCGTGATCGGCGCATTGTTCATCGACGCTTGGGACGAGGGCGCCATGGTGGTATTCCTGTTCGCGCTCGCCCAGGTGCTGGAAGGCCGCGCCATGGACCGGGCGCGCCACGCCGTGCGTGCGCTGATGGAGCTGGCGCCGCCCGTGGCACGGGTGCTGCGCGAGGGCCGTGAGGTCAGTGTCGCAGCCGATGAGGTACCGGTCGGGGACGTTATTCGCTTGCGGCCTAGCGAAAAGGCGCCGCTGGATGGCGAGATTGTCGAGGGGCGCTCGGCTGTCAACCAGGCCCCCATCACGGGTGAATCCATCCCCGTGGACAAGGCCCCCGGTGAGACGGTGTATGCCGGTTCCATCAACGGCCAGGGCAGCCTCGATATTCGCGTGACCCACCAGGCCGCCGACACCACACTGGCCCACATCATCCACCTGGTCGAGGAAGCGCAGGCCGCTCGTGCACCGTCCCAGGCCTTTGTCGATCGCTTTGCGCGGATTTATACCCCCACCGTGCTGGCGCTCGCGGCCCTGGTCGCGCTGTTACCGCCGTTGTTGTTCGGCCAGGATTTCGCCGACTGGTTCTACCGCGCCCTGGTGCTCCTGGTCATCGCCTGCCCCTGCGCCCTGGTCATCTCTACGCCGGTGGCCATCGTCTCCGGGCTGGCCCGGGGCGCCCGTGCGGGGGTTTTGATCAAGGGCGGGGCGCATCTGGAGAATGTCGGGCATCTCAGGGCATTAGCCATTGATAAGACTGGCACGCTCACAGAGGGTCGGCCACGTGTGCGCCATGTCGGGATTATTGATGCCGACACAGAGACGGAATTGTTGCGTACCGCCACCAGCCTGGAGGCCCGCTCGGAACATCCGTTGGCCGAGGCGATCCGGGTTTATGCGCAGGAACAGGGTATTCAGCCAGAGGTCGTCACAGACTTCCAATCCCTGACCGGCCGTGGCGCCGTAGCCTGTGCAGCGCCTGTCTCCTGCCAAGAAGATCTCATGTTATTAGCCTGTAAAATCAAGCTGCCATCCAATTTTCGCCATAACGACATACTGAACTTTCACCGTCGCGATCCGCAAATGCTAGC
>Ga0114931_10011518_pt1 | contig 10439 bp, 9 predicted proteins | sample 2SBtaG_FD_89579 | JGI IMG/M metagenome (GOLD analysis project Ga0114931, IMG submission 89579) | Deep subsurface microbial communities from Kolumbo volcano to uncover new lineages of life (NeLLi) - 2SBTROV14_V59a metaG | ecosystem: Environmental > Aquatic > Marine > Volcanic | place: Kolumbo... | reverse complement strand
GCTATCTTGGGCATGAAAATTGCTGAGATAAAGGAAAAGATGGATTCCATCATTTCCTTCTCGGAGATAGAAGAATTCATAGATATGTCGGTCAAGAAATATTCCTCCGGGATGTATCTTCGACTAGGATTTGCCATTGCGATTCACAGCGAGGCTGACATACTCCTTATTGACGAAATTTTGGCAGTTGGTGATGAGGCTTTCCGGGAAAAGTGCATTGAAAAAGTAATTGAACTGAAGAAGGATGGAAAGACAATGGTCATTGTTACTCATAACCGTGAGTTAATGGAACAGGTAGTTGATAAGGTTATATCAATGGAAAAAGGAAAAATTATTACTGAATAAAGAAAAATGCGTTATTGAGGCGAAACATTTTCACTACCATTAGACAAAACTTGAAGAGCAACGTGGCTTGTATGGGTAGTCGACCAAAACTATCTGTGGTAATTCCATCATATAACACGTGTATATATATCGTTGATTCAATCTCTTCAGTTGTCAACGATGTTCCATCAGCAGAAATCATAGTGGTTGATGATGCTTCAACAGATGACACAATTGATCTTTTAAAATCATTAAATCTTAAACAATTGCAGATAATTGAGTTAAAGCAAAACACGCCTGGAGGAGCTGGAAAACCTTCTAACCTGGGTGTTGAAAAAGCATCGGGGGAATACATAGCATTTTTAGATAGTGACGATTTTATCTTTCCAGGATACCTTTCTCGAATGATTAGGAAAATGGACTCATCCGGAGCTGATCTCTGTGTGTCTAGTTACAAAATGATAGATGCTATTTCTCATTCAGAACATCCCCCATATGACAATTCCGTGTGGAACAATTTTACTAGGGGAAAAGAATCTGGTAGCCTTGCCATGGAACAATATTTCTTATTATCCCCAGAGCCTTGGCGAAAAATATATCATTCAAGGATATTCAAGGATGATCGCATCAGGTTTCCTGTTAATGGATGGTTTAATGAAGACTATCCTTTCCATTGGTTGTGTGGACTTGGAAGCAGAAAAGGCGTTGTTTTCATTAATTGTCAGGATTATTTTCACAGGATAAGTCGTTCGGGCCAGACGACTAGTGCCTTTGACGAGAGAATTTTTTGTGTTTTTGATCATACAAAGGTGATCATGGAGTTCATAAATCAGGATAAACATTTAACGAAATATTTAGGTTCTCTATTAAACTGGTTGCTTCTGGGCGCTTGGAAAACAAATTACTTGAAAGTGAGACTTGAGGAATACTACAAAAAATTTCGCAAATTGATTTTATCATTTAATGAAGATGCAGTTGCAAGGTTTCATAGCGTTGCTTTATGGGAACAAAAAAGAGCTTATAGAAATATCAAAAAATATGATGACGTGCATGTGTTTGTAAAAAAAATGAGGTGGCCTGACAGTGAAAAATAGGGTGGCGGTATGTATGCCGGTATATAATGCAGAAGCAGTTATTTCGAAATCGGTCGAATCCATTCTAACACAAACCTTTGAAGACTTTAAGTTCATCATTACGGATGATTGTTCTATTGATTCCACTGCAAAAGTCATCGAATCAGTTCGTGACCCTAGAATTGTCTTTTTGAGAAATCAAGAAAACCTGGGAACCATAACAACACGTAATAACATGCTTGGCTATTGTCTTGAAAATGATTTTGAGTATATGGCCATCATGGATGCAGATGACATCGCATATCCTAAGAGGCTTGAAAAACAAATAAGAATCTTGGACCAAGATCAAGCCATTGCCGTATGCGGCAGCAGTATGGAAATTGAACGTACCGGTGGAATATGGCTTGCACAGAGAGACCCGGATCAGATAAAGGTCGAATGTCTATTCGGAAATCCAATCCCGACTTCATCAGCAACGATTCGCTTACGGTTCATGCGGCAGTTTGATCTTAAATGGGACAAATCCTTTTGGCCATGTGCAGATTATCATTTATGGTATTTTATGTTGTATATCGAGAAGTTAAGGGCGAGAAACACGGGCGATGTGGATATGTTGTATTCCTACTCACCACAGGGCGTTAGTCACGGACGAGGGCTTTTAGAACAGGAACTAAAGGATGCAAAGGTGAAACAGTTGATCTTTGAGTGTTTCGGTTTTTCAGCAAATGATGAAGATGCCTTTTCGTTTACAAAAGTAGTCCTTTACCGAAGCCATGATCCGTCGCATGCTGCAGGATTTCTTAAAGTTGCAAGGAAAATTTTGGAAAAAAACTCAGATAAAATAGTCGATGATAGAGGATTGAAAAGGGGAATTAGCCATCGGGCATCAACATACCTTACTAGAACACGAAACATTCCCTCAGCGACAAGAAACCAGATACAAAAGACGCTGGTTTTTAAATACTGCCATATTGTTACGCTTCTTGAGGCATTTCTTATAAAAACCAAAATCAATTTTTTGGACTATTATTTTCCCAATCTCTCAAGAGAGTTGGTAAAAATGTATTTTAGGCTGAGGCCACGGATAATCAAATTTTGAAATTGAAGTGGTTTAAAGAAAGCGGACACTTTGCTAAGAACGATTTAACAGAAAGTGAGGTGTCCAATGAATTCATCCAGAACCCGAAAACGTTACACAGACGAGTTTAAATGGTATTTCCTGAACAATTCACTAGAGGTTTCTGCGTGCACAGGAGGATTTATGGAGGCCTTTCTGGAAGATAAACGAATTCTTGTAGTCGGCGCCTGCGGCACCATTGGTCGCGAGCTTGTACGCCAGCTGCTGCAGCAATATCAAGTTAAAGAACTCGTCGGCGTAGACAACAATGAAAGCGAGCTTTTTTTCTTGGAACAGCGTTTCGCTGTTCACAGAAATACCTCCTTTTTTCTGGCGGACATCCGGGACCGGGACAAGGTTGCTCGGAAAATGCAAGGCATAGACATCGTATTTCACACAGCGGCCTTCAAACATGTTGTTATGTGCGAAAGGTCGCCCTTTGATGCGATTCAGACAAATATACTAGGGGTAAACAATGTTATTTATGCAGCTTTGAAAAACGGGGTTGAGCGTGTGATATTTACCAGCTCCGACAAAGCAGTGAACCCTACGAATGTAATGGGAACATCTAAGCTGATGGGTGAGCGGCTTATGACCGCAGCCAACGGGAATCAGAGAGCAGAGATCTGTGTCTTTGCCTCGACCCGTTTCGGGAACGTTCTAGGCTCTCGTGGATCAGTGATACCTATTTTTTGTGAGCAAATCCGTTGCGGAGGACCGGTTACTATCACCGATCCTGGTATGACCCGGTTCATTATGAGCATAAAGGAGGCAGTACAGTTGGTTATCGAATCGGCTCTGTTAGCAAAAGGAGGCGAAGTCTTTGTTACGAAAATGCCGGTCATGCGAATTCAGGATCTTGCGGAAGTGATGATACAGGAGTTGGCGCCAACGTATGGGTATGATCCCCACGAGATCACGATAGAAGTCATCGGTGTGAAGCCGGGTGAGAAAATGTATGAAGAATTGATGAACCAAGAAGAAACTAGGAGGACTTTCGAATTAGAGCGATATTTTAGCGTGATCCCGGCCTTCACCGGATTCTACCGAAAAATCGATTATGATTACCCAGGTGTTTTGTCCAAACGGATAAGCAATCCTTACAATTCAGCAAACGAAAAACCGCTGTCTAAAGAGGCGCTTCACATGTTCTTGACGAAGAACGGCCTGTTTGAAGGAGATGATTTAGAATACCGGCATCCCAACGAGCGCTACTGGCCAAATGGCGTGGACGATGAAAGCGATAAGCTTTGAACGAGGACACCACAATCAGGCATTCATGTATTCATGCTATCAGATTTGAACATGCCCGTCATAAAAACGGCTTATGATGAAGCATCAACCATCGTAAGGTGGATCAGGTTATGCTTTCTTTTGGCCGTGCAGGTATCGTCATTTACGATGGAACTAAGGGGACGGTACGGAAATCTGGCTTTTGAGTTTGGAGCCCGCTTTGATTCTGCATCTGCGACCCCTCTGCATCGAAGGCCCAAGCCCTCGGTGTTGGTATTAGTGAGGCTTCTAAAACCCCGAAGGGCAGAGTTCCAAGGGCCTGACCGTGGGTATCTACTATCTTGGAGCATAAACCGAGACCGAGAAAAACTGCATAGAAACGTTATTGTCAAGTATTCTATGTTGCAAGAATCCTATTCAAGTAACTTCCTGAATTTGAAATTCCCTGAGGAGGCTTCCTATGTCCCATGTCCTAGTATTAGGTGGTGATGGTTACCTCGGCTGGCCAACAGCCATGTATTTTTCCAATCGCGGGTATGAAGTGACCGTGGCGGACAATTATTTTCGAAGAAATTCGTGTACCGAGCTTGATGTTGGCATGCTTTACCCAGTCCCTACACTTGTTCAGCGAGCGAGCCTCTGGCACGAGTTGACAGGCCGTGAGATCAAGGTCGTGATAGGGGACCTCACAGATTGCGATTTGATGCGATCTTTATTTGCGGGCACCGTGCAATACACCTGGGCGGTCAAAACGAGGTTTACGGGGGTGCCTGAGACGGTGATTCATTATGCAGAACAGCCGTCAGCTCCTTATTCGCTTATGGATTATAGGCATGCCAACATTACCATTCAAAATAATTTGCTGGTGACCAACAACCTGCTTTGGGCATTGCGGGATTTTTCGCGGAACTCCCATGTTATTCACATCGGAACCATGGGAGAATATGGTACGCCAAATATTGATATAGAAGAGGGATGGCTTGAAATCAAACATAAGGGAAAAAAAGATAGATTTCTTTTTCCACGGCAAGCCAGTTCCTTATACCATACAACCAAGATTATGGACACGGACCTGATGTGGTTCGCGGTTCGCATGTGGGACCTTCGGATAACAAATCTTATGCAGGGACCGGTATATGGTATTGAAACTGAGGACTCTGCAATTGATGAGAGACTCAAAACTATTTTCAACTATGATGAAATCTTCGGAACAATCATAAACCGTTTCATTGTTCAGGCAGTGATTGATTACCCTTTGACTGTCTATGGAAAAGGTGAACAGACGCGGGGATACCTTAATATAAATGATACGTTGCAGTGCGTACACATGTCAGAAAAGGCGGTTCCCAAGAAAGGCGAACTCAGAATTTTCAATCAAATCATGGAAACCTTCTCTGTAAATGAACTGGCGCAGAAAGTTCAGCGAGTGTGTAAAAACTTGGGCCATGCGGTGGAAATCGATCATCTTGAAAATCCTCGAAGAGAAGCTGAAGAACACTACTATAATCCTACCTATCAAGGTCTGATCGATATTGGCGTAGAACCGCATTACTTGACTGATGAAGTTATTGTCGAAATGTTTCGTGTTGTGGAGCAGTATAAAGAAGCTATCCGTGATGATGTCATTCTGAGAGGAGTAAGATGGTAAAGCAATGGCTTGTAACTGGTGGCTGCGGGTTCATTGGAACAAACATCATTAGGGATTTGATCAAACAGAAACCCGGAGAAAAGTTGCGCGTGCTGGATAATCTTTCTGTTGGTAAGAGAGAAGATCTTGCGCGTGTTTGCACATTTGCCCTTCATACTCCTCACTCTCTACAACATATTGATTCGTCACTAAGTGCTCAACGCGAATTAGTGGTCGGGGATATTACAAACGCTGAAACCTGTGTTGGGTGCTGCAAAGGGATTGATGTTGTCATTCACCTTGCGGCGAACACAGGAGTAGGACCTTCTGTTGAGAATCCTAGAAAGGACATGGAGGCGAATGTACTTGGTACGTTCAATATGTTAGAAGCAGCAAGAATAAATGGCGTCAAACGCTTTATTTTTGCCTCATCAGGTGCCCCGATTGGTGAAAGCGAACCGCCAATTCACGAAGAGATATCTCCCCATCCGGTATCACCATATGGCGCGAGCAAATTGGCAGGAGAGGGTTACTGTTCGGCTTATTTTCGAACTTTCGGCCTAGAAACTGTTGCTCTGCGCTTTGGCAATGTCTACGGGCCCGGATCAACGCACAAAAACAGTGTCGTGGCTAAATTCATCAAGCATGCCCTTGATGATCAGACATGTGAAATATATGGAGATGGTAATCAGACTCGAGATTTTGTTTTTATTGAAGATCTAGTTGCTGCCATATTAAAGGCCTCTGCTGCCAAGGTAGGTGGTGAGACTTTTCAAATTGCTACAAACAAAGAACACACGGTGAATGAAGTCATAGAAATACTCAAATCGCAGCTTCAACGCTACGGCCATGGTATAAAAATCGAGTACGGTCAACCTCGGATTGGTGACGTAAGAAGAAACTTTTCAGATACTTCAAAAGCAAAAAAAATGTTGGGCTGGCAGGCACATGTTGAATTGGGAGAAGGGATAAAACAAACTTTAGAATGGTTTCTTAACAAGAGTAAATTACTCCAAGGAAATGAAGGAGTCCAGAAGAAAAGTTTCTGAAAATATTATGACAACTAATCTTTAGAGGGGCTGTTGCATCGCTATCAGAAAATTCAGAATAGCCGTTTAGTTCTTAACCCATACCGGAATTGATAAAAGATTTAAGAAATTGATACGTCCAAATGCATCTGCTCTTAATCCTCGCTAACGTAGAGCGTTTGTCGAAATTACGCAACTGCTCATATCCATAGAGTTTTCTTTTAATACCTTCACCTTCAGGGCGCAAACGGGCGGCGATCTGCATCAGATTTTCGGCCATATCTCTATCCAAGATTTCCATTTTTATGGCGGCGTCTCTGATGAGGTCAATTTCCGTATTCTTAGACAAAGGGACATTTTCAAAGGCTTCCAATAGTTCCAATATGGCCCTGTTTGCAGTGGTTTCATTCCATTCATCAAGAGGGCGCTTTGGATAAAGGCTAAAGTCTTCATCAAAGAGAAATTCACGATTATTTATTTTGAATTTATTATTCAAGTTTCTGTTGCTTTCCCGAAATTTTGAATAGAATGAAAAGGCTTCTTTTTTTGCGGGCAAGAGATATGAATCGTCCTTTATCGATGAAGCTATGATATTGCGGAAATATCTTCTTGTGCCGGATTGATTCATAAGATGGTTCAATTTGGTTAATCTAAATCCAGTTCTTTCATTTAGACGTACCACTTTGCTATTGTAGGGGACGCCCAATAAATCAAAAAAATCTGAAACGACGTCTTCGTCCTTCAACTGGGGTTTTTCAAAGATCCGTATGGCTATGCTATCACAACCAAATACATCTGCCCACAATGATAGTCTTTCAAAATAATCATAGTATAATGCTAGATGAGGTTGATATTGTGGCATTGCTTTGCAGGTTTTTTTTCCAAAAAAACGAGTTGCAGGAAGATTCGAACTTTTGCTTGATTCTTGAAAGTGGGAAATAATCTGACGATCTTGTCTTCTCAAATATGTTATGATTTTTATGTCATTAAAGAAAAAAGACAAGTTGATTTTGAGTTTTTTTAAGCTTTCTTTGGCGAAAATCCATGAAAACATCTCGGTCGATATGACCACATGTCTTCCGTATTTTCCCAATCTTTGTGCAAGACCTGGAACCACATCTGCCCGCAGGACATCGTCATCCCTGAACTTTATCCAGGAGCTTGAATTGCCGTGAAGGAGTTTCTTACCATTCGGGTCCTCACAGAAGAAGTGTATCCCATTTTCCCTGAGCCTGGACCGATTTACCATCAATGCATTTTGAATTGACGTGCTGCCGGTTTTATGACTTCCTATGTGAATGGTTAGACTTTGACTCATTTCGATTACCAGTTGAATCAAATATCATCAGTTGGAATTTGGCCGACATTCATCTCATTTGAAAAAAGTTTGGCCAATGTTAATGATTAACTTGGCAAAAAAATTAAGTGAATCTCATGTCAAGACCTTTTTTATATCACTCTAGAATGTAATCGCCTATGATGATATCATAAAAATTTCACTATTTTTATGGGAAACCGAAACTAACCTGACATGATTCTTGGCTAATAGATGTACCCAAGATCAATCAGGTTAATCTGCGCAAGACCTTCCTTACGCACTCATCCATATTCAAATATCGATACTGCGCCAACCTTCCAACAAAAGCGACATTATTCGTTTTTTCAGTAAGTTTTTTGTAATTATCATATTTTTTCTTTGCGTCATTTGTTGGCATAGGATAACAGACAATATCTTTTTGTGATTTAAAGTCATAAGGATATTCATAACAAGTTGTTGTCTTGGGATGTTTCTGGCCTGTCAAGTGCTTGAATTCTGTGGTCCGAGTGGATTTGGTAGTATTGGGATAATTCACTACCGCCGCTGATTGGATCCATTCCTGATCGAAGGTCTTGAACTCGAAATCAATGGCTCGGTAGGGCAAGGGTCCATATTGATAATCAAAAAAATGATCAATCGGCCCTGTGTAGATTAACCTGTCAAAATTGATGTCCTCGATAATATCCTTGTAGTCGACGCCGAGCACAAGTTCTATATTTTCATGGTCCAACATTCGTTGAAACATTTTGCTGAACCCATCTTTCGGCATCCCTTGATAAGGATCCGTGAAATAGCGATCATCACGGTTGAAACGTATCGGGATCCTGGCGGTGACTTCCGGTCCAAGATCTCTTGCTTGTATCCCCCACTGCTTCAGCGTGTAATTCTGAAAGAATTTCTCATACAAACCCCATCCCATTCTTGATATGACCATTTCCTCGGCGTTTTGCGGGTCTTTAATAGGGACTCGGTGGGTATCTATCCACTGTTTCATGCTGGTTGCGGTAAATGGTTTATTAAAGAGTTGCTCCATTGTCTTGATATTCACGGGAAATGATATGAATTTGCCATCCACAAAAGCGAGTACCTTGTGGACATAGGGAATCCATTCTGTGAATCGCGAAAGATAGTCCCATACTTCTTTGTATTTTGTGTGGAAAATGTGGGGACCGTACTTGTGGATCAAGATGTCGTGTTCATCGTAATAGTCATAGCAATTTCCACCTATGTGGTCTCTTTTCTCCACGAGGATGATCTTTTTCCCTTTTTCCCTTGCAAGGACAGAAGCAGCTGTTATCCCTGTTATGCCAGCGCCGACAACGCAAAAGTCATACATATTGCATTTCTCCCTTTGTCATGAATGCCTTGAAAAATCCGAGCATGAATCCGAATGAGAACTTTGCCATATTTATGTTCTTGGGTGTTGGGTAGATGATGCGGCAAATCCACCTTGATCCGTTGATGCCCAAAAGGAATTTCAGGAAAGGAGAATATCCTGATCGGGCGAACGAGTACCCGACAGCCTGAGGTTTTTTCAAATTACTTACTACCAGTGGCGGATGACAATATTGGATTGAGTCTGTTTTGATGTGCTTTAAACCCGTTGCCAAGAATCTCATGGCAAATTCCACGTCTTCCTGGCCGACAAAACTGCTATCGAACCCTTTGAGATCTAGCAAGCATTTTTTTCTGTAAGCCATGCATCTATTTGTGAAAAAATAAGGATCGTGATAACTGTACCGGCCCTCAATCAAGCAAAATGAGGGATTTCCTTTGGGAATGACTGCCATAAGGGATTTATCTTCAAATAGCTTTTCAAGTCTAGAGAGAAACGAAGGGTCATGAATGACCGTATCATCATCCAAAAAGAGCACGATATCCCCTCTTGCTTTAGAGAGGCCGTAGTTTCTCATGTAGCCCATTTTCCCCCAGCCGCGTGGAGGGGTGAAATAGGAAATAGTGAGAGCTCCATCGAAATCAGATGCCAATTTTCTTCCTTCGGGTGTGCCCCCTTTGTCTTCGACCAAAACAACCTCAAAACAATCTTTATCAATGTTTTGAGCCGATAAACAATGAAGGATGCCTTTCATCAAATCTATATGGTCATAAAATGTGATGACGCAACTCAGACGAAAGAGGCTCTGGTCCTCCCATTGCCACAAACTGCCTCCTGGGATATTTCTCATTGCAAGTTTTACTATTTTTTCCCTCATGGAATCTCCATCTTCATCTTTGTGTCTCCGGGGGCGGCGAAAATCAGGGTAATATTCTTTTTCATAGACTGGCCTCAACCTCATAGCAAGAACGGGCTGCCTCTTGGAAAAGATCTCTCAATTCTTCGTGTTGATAAAAAACATGAAGGCTGTTTCTTCCTGACATGCTTTTTCTGCAAATACTTTGCCAATTTTATTTGGATATGAAGCCTTTTGCTTATACTCGTGATTCATCTGAGATTTATTGTTCGGCAATGTCAGATGGAAAAGAGTAAGGCGGAAAAAAGGGTTGGACATAATCATAAGAGCGGCAAGGTCTCCTGCTGGGTGGGACGGGGTCGGGCCACGCTAACTATCTAAAACCATTAAAGAACAAACGTAAGGACACCATTGTTTAGGCCCTATATCGAACTTTTCAGGGGCAAAAGGGAAAATGGGGGACCCCTTAAAATTGTAAGTTTCTTTCGTGAGGGTCCAAAGTGTCCACTTTTCTGTAAGTAATGATT
>Ga0114931_10011517_pt1 | contig 10440 bp, 10 predicted proteins | sample 2SBtaG_FD_89579 | JGI IMG/M metagenome (GOLD analysis project Ga0114931, IMG submission 89579) | Deep subsurface microbial communities from Kolumbo volcano to uncover new lineages of life (NeLLi) - 2SBTROV14_V59a metaG | ecosystem: Environmental > Aquatic > Marine > Volcanic | place: Kolumbo... | reverse complement strand
TGTTGCTTTATTGATACGTACTTTTGCCAAACTCTATATGTTTTTGAACACAAAATTTCGTCTAACTGTCCTTCTAAAGCTTCTGACTGTCCTTCTAAAGCTTCTACCTGTCCTTCTAAGTCCTCTAACTGTCCTTCTAGAGCTTCAATCTGCATTTGTTGTTGTATCATAAGCTTACTCTGCTTGATAGCGTAATCAGCCACCACAAACAACCCAGCCAACAGTCCTTCTGATTCCAAACTACTCACATCTTCGCTGGTGGCCTCAGAGAGTCTCATATCAGAATCATCAGTTAACATTCTCACACTTCTACCGGTTACGTATGTTTGAAAGCCACTTTCAAATTGAATTGTCTTAGAACACAATTCTGAAAACTCACCCAATTTATATGTAAACATATCAACAAACACCCTTGGAATCAGCAATGAATTGCCCAAAATATAACTAGGCAAAGCAGCACAAAAATGGGTTTTTATTATTTTTTGTAAACTCATACTCAAACTCAAGACAAACCGCACTTCCAAAAACCAACGAGGAACTGCAAAATCAAAAACCCATTCTTGATCGATAATAAACAGTTGTCTCTGTTCCCCCTCAGAAATCAACATATTGTTGGCTATCAAATCGAGCACGCCTAGAGGTAAGCAATCTTCCTGATCCTCACTTAATCCATCTTTTGAATCTATAGCAAATACCTCACGAAACTGACCACTTCCATATGGATTAACTTTTTTATATTCCAAAGCATCAAAAAACTCAGCAACAACACCCAAAATGTTCTCGAGGCCCACCCAATTATGATCAATAATATAACGTTCGACAATGCGATCAACCGACGCCTCCTCAACAAACGGATAACAAATATAGCCCTTCCCTGAATCAATAGCCGACACTACCAATTCAGATCCCAATAATTCAATAACTCTGTCATAATTCTCCTCTACCCATCTCAAATGAGTCACCCCACGTTCATCCAATGATTCCTTACGCACAATTAAAGGATTCGTGTCTAAAATTGACGTCCTTACTCGAAATTCAGGTTTACGAGTATAGTTTGTAGTTGATAGTAATACCTTATTTTCCATACTAAAAAATTGCATCAATAAAAAATGAATTTGCAAAATATGACATCAAATGTTGATTTCTCAACATGTCAGCCAACAGTATCTCATTAAATAAAGGACTTACCTCCAGTGCATATTCTATTGTCCGAGCATAAGAACTGGTACTCATGTTCATCTCAAACGCAGAATCAGTCAACACAATACGCGGAAGTTTGTAGTCTGGAAATGGATAATAAAAATCAATAGAATTAAATCCGGCCTTAGTTAACAAACTCACCACCTCCGTTTTATCAAATGTACGTATACCAGCATAATTGGGATAGCTTTGAATTGACTCAAACAAGCGTGAGTAATGGTCTTCTTGAGCGCCGCTCAAATATTTTAGGCCCATTTTATTTTCGATCGCAATCAACAAATGACCGTTGAAAGATAGCAAAGAATGAGCAATACGAAGAAACTCAGTAAACGGAGCGACTGGATCATCAGAATCAGTGGTAATATACCTGCCACTATATTCCCAAACACCTATCGCTGTTACATAATCGAATTTCTTACGACTAGACATTTCTTGAATGTTCTCAGATACCACAGTAAGATTATCTCGATCTGCTAATCTCCGTTTAATTATTTCTGCACGGTCCTCAGTTAATTCATTTGCGTATACAGTTTTAGCACGCTCAGTTAACAGGCCAGTGAGTGCACCACACCCGGCTCCAATTTCAAGCACGCTACCTTTGGGATCAAAATCATACCAATCCAGAAGCATCCGTCGTTGAGGAGACAAATGATACAGCATTGCCCAAGAAGGCTCATTAATCAAAATCTGACGGATATCTTCTTCTAGCTCCAATTCGGTACCCTTTGAAAACAACCTAAGCAAATTGGCCTCAGCACCATCTTGGTAGTCAGTAAAAATATTAGATGGCATAAAAATAATTTATTGTAATAACCATGAATGTTCCGGAGTCATAACTCCTCTGGTCAAACCATCTGGATGAACCGTAAATGTCAGAGGTTTATGCAAAAAATGATGAGGTCTAACTTCATTAGTACTAAATACAACGGCTCTCACATAATAATTACCCCTATTGAAATTCAACCGTGGCACCGTCAATGTCAAATGGAAAGTGAGATCATCTGGCAACTTAAATTCATCAAATTGAGTACTCACACCTGTCATATAAGTATTATCTGTCACCGAATATAACCCCAGTGCAACTTTCAAATTAGGTATCTTTTCTGGGTTATTAATAGTCATAGTGATATTCAAAGGCATACCGCTGATAATTTTTCCAGATACGACATCAATGTTTATATTTGATATTTGGGCCTTCATATCACCCCATTGATCGGAATGATCATCCTTTTCTTCAGTACCACTTTCACCATCAGATTGAAATGCGCTCGTGGAGTCCTCAGCCAACTCCAACCTGCTATATGCGGTACTCACCTCCATCGCAGTACCCACTTTGTGTATTTCTCCATCTTGTAGCCACACCGCTCGTTTGCACATTTGTAGTATAGTCTGCGGGCTATGACTAACAAGCAATAACGTAACCTGCTTTTCAGCAAGCATATACTGTACTCTATCCAAACACTTCACCTGAAAATTTGTGTCACCAACCGCCAAAATTTCATCAATTAATAAAATATCTGGATTGGTATGAATTGCGACCGAAAAAGCCAAGCGCAAGTACATACCAGAAGAGTAGTGTTTAATCGGACTATAAATAAACTCCCCTAACTCAGAAAATGCCACAATATCATTGTACGCCGCGTCAATCTCAGTCCTCGTCATGCCCAAAATTGTTGCATTTAAATAAATGTTTTCACGACCATTTAATTCAGGGTGGAAGCCAGCTCCCAACTCAATCAGAGGCGCAATCTTTCCATTCACTGTCACGTCTCCTGATGTCGGATATGAGACACCAGCAAGCATTTTAAGCAAGGTAGACTTGCCTGATCCATTTTTACCGATTATACCTATAGTTTCACCTTTTTTTATCTCCAAATTAATATCCCTTAATGCCCAAAATCCTTTCTCCCGATTCTTTGTAGACAACAAAGTGGAGATAACTTCTTTGAGTGTCCGCTGTTGACCAAAAGCATAATGCTTAGAAATATTTTTGAGCGAAATTACAGAGTCTTTCATTGCATGAATGTAATAACTAACGATGCTTCCAACTATAAGTTTTAATATATCCAGAAATATTTAGTAACCGCTCCAAAAATATTCCAGGAAAGTATTTAATCAGCATAGTAAGAGACCAATGTTTACGAATTAATAAGAACCAATTTATCATATCACGCTTAGCCTTATAAACCGGCATGTACTTAGAAGTTTGACGATGATGATGCAGTACTTGCATGTCAATGTTTACTCCAAATCGCAAATCTTCTTGCTTCATCCTTAGACAAAAATCCACGTCTTCAAGATACGATACAAATTTTTCATCCATGCCTCCTAAGGCCTCATAAATCCTTCGTTTAACCAACAAACACGCAGCCGTTACTCCATCTAACGTGTCACTAGTATGCTTAGCAACATCAAAATTAAGTTCAATTTTACCAATCGGAAGAACAATGTAGCCAATATTCTCAATGTCACCATCTGAGTTCACAAATACGGGGACAGCAGCATCAAAACCCCTGTCAATCGCAAACCTAAGCAACGTATTGATCTGTGCAACGGTAATTTCTATATCATCATTAAGCAACAATAACCACTCAGTAGCCAACTCTGCAGCCCCAAGATTTACAGAACACGCAAATCCCAAATTCTCTTTCTGTGGCAAATAAAGTCTGTTTTTACCACGCATTAAGTTACTTTTCTGCATACTAGGTTTATTATCCACCACCACAAATTCGTAGGGACCCGCGCCTAACGCATCCCACAAAAAAGCCAAACCGATATCATTGGTATATGTTGGTATCACCACACCTACGCTTGTCGTCTTAGCATTCATACTAAATTACATCTGCAAAATTTTTCGATAGACGATTAAACACAACAATACCCAACAAAAATATGCCCAAAGATAGTATTGCAGCATAAGAAAACGACTCCCAGGCCGGTGGCACACCATAAAGTAAAGTATTTCTATATGCATTAATTATTCCAAACAAAGGATTTAGTTGCATCAATCTCTGAAACTGATCCGGCACAAACTCCGGTGGATAAATAACCGGTGATAAGTACATCCAAATCATCAACAGTACCTCCAACATATTTTCTACATCTCGATAGTAAACATTGATCGCCGAAACCAACAAACTAACGCCTGTCACCAACAAAAACTGAATTACCAGCACGACGGGAACAAACAGCCACCAAACATTCACAGAGTGAGCCCAAAATATCAACATACCGAGTAAAACGACTCCAGCCAAACTTGCATCAATCAATTTCACACCAATCGCAGAAAGTGGAAACACCATACGAAAAACATTTATCTTTGTCACCAAGCTAGAATTTGCAACAACTGAGCTTGCCGCCGCTGCAATTGCTGTAGCTGTGAATTGCCAGGGAACTAAGGCTGTAAACAAAAAGATTGCATACGGTATCGGAGAAGTATCAACTCTGAAGAAGTAAGAAAAAACAAACGACAACACTGTCAACCTGGCCAGCGGCACTAACACAACCCATATATAACCCAAAAAAGACTGCTTATATCGTGCTTTAACCTCTCGTTGAGTCAACTGAAACAATAAATATCTGTTAACTCGAAGCTCATGTAGTAAACTCATACCTTTATTATACCGTCCCTGGCTCACCGATCATACCCTTCCGGATTTTGACTCACCCAACGCCAATGATCAGTCATGATTGCTCGGATATCATACACTGCTTTCCAATCCAATTCCTTTTCCGCCTTACTCGGATCACTCACTGTAATTGGTGGATCACCCGCCCGCGGACCAGTAACTTCATAGTTCAATTTTTTACCAGTGATCTCCTCAGCCAATTCAATCAACTGCTTATTGCTCGTTGATTCGCCCCGACCGAGATTATAGGCAAACGCCCCTTCAGACTTTTCAAGTTTCCGCAAAGCAGCCACATGACCAGTCGCCAAATCCTGAACATGGATATAATCACGTTCCTGCGTCCCATCAGCCGTCTCAAAATTATCGCCAAACAAACTAAACGATTCACGCTTACCGATTAACGTCTGCATAATCAATGGAATAATATTTCCTGTCCGTGACGGATCTTCTCCAATTTCACCCGAAGGATCAGCTCCTGCCGCATTAAAATAGCGCAACGCCACAGATGAGATATCGTAAGCCCGATAAAAATCACCCAGCATCCACTCCACCGTTGCCTTCGACTGACCATATGCATTCAAAGGCGCAAACGGCAAACTCTCATCCATGGGCAATACCTCAGAATTTCCATACACAGCAGAAGTGCTCGAAAAAACAATTCTTTTAACCCCATTCTTTTCCATTGTCTTCAACAAATTCAGACTCCCCAGTACATTATTCTCAAAATATTTTTCCGGATTACCTTCTGCTTCGCCTACGTTCTTATATGCTGCAAAATGCACTATCGCATCCAATTCACGATTCTCAAACGCCTTATGAACCTCATCAATTTTCCGCAAATCAGCAGTCACCCGCCCCACCGTCTTGCCAGTCATTTGCTCGATTCGCTCCAAAGCCTGATGATAGCCCAATTCATAACTATCCAATACCGTCACATCAAATCCTTGTTTTACGAGCTCCAACGTCGTTTGCGAACCAATATAGCCAGCTCCACCAGTAACCAGAATCTTCATAAAATTACATAAACAGCAATGACATATATGGTATCACATCATCTCCCTATTTCACTACCGATTATCTGTTTTCATCCGCCTATCACCTAAATATTTAAATCCCCATAACACAGCCAAAGCCAAACAAATCCCAGCCAAATCAATCAGCACATCTCGCACAGACGCATAACGTCCAGGGATAAACCGTTGATGAAACTCATCCGACATCGCGTACAACCACGCCACTAGCCCTGCCCACAATGAGCTACGCACAAAAAATACCTCCGTTGTGAAATGTATTGCCCGCCACAACAGTAAGGTCAATGTCGCATACACCATCACATGCGCCGTCTTCTTCAACACAAAATCGTAAACTTGTACATCGCTGACATGCAGTGATGACTGATGAGACAAACCAAAAATTAACCCCATCCACAACAAAACCGGTAACCAATAAATTAAAAATTTCTTCATATAATCATTGTAATATAATCTGCTGCCGATCCAAATTTCGGGGCCTCTTTATCACTGAGCCATAAAATATTCTAAAGGCCGGACGTTTTTCCTTCTCATAGAGATAAGCATATCCGACTACAAAATTACAATCAGCACAGCGTATCGACGACATTCATAGACTGTTTATGCAAATTAAGCAATCGAGAGCATCCACCTCGAGTAGATTTATATTAGTCTTTATTAAATTTTGATATTTTCATATATAAAGTATACCGTTAGTCGTCCAACCACCACCTATACCCACCGTACCCACCCACACCAATCAGTCCCAAACCCAACACCATCTCCGGCCACCGTACCGTTGTCGTTGTCCCCAGATCAATGTCCGCAGACTCACTGGCAGATTGCTCCTTATTTTCAATCTGCAAAGCTACCGTCGGACTGACACGATTTCGAATTCCCAATACTTTACCTGGTACCCGAGGAGTCACCGCTTCCTCATAAGATACTTCCTCCTCATCGACCTCCAAATCTTCCATGACTGACAATTCCTCAGCCGCTTGAGCAGCACCTTGGTATTGATCTTGGTCTTGGTCTTGGTCTTCGTTTTCGTCCATCTCAGCCTCAGTCGGCAATTTTGGTACGGGTGTGGCAGTTGGTTCAGGCTTGGAAGTTGCTGTTGGTTTAGGTGTATTCGTAGCAGTCGGTGCAGGAGTGGGACTTGGATCCACAACATTCATACCAACATCATCAAAGATCACTGATGCACTACTACCTTTCTCAGCACTCGCCAGCACTAATCGAATTTTTGCAGACTGCGCTTGTTCAGGTACTTGCTCTACAACCGTTAACTCCACCCAATCATTCGGGTTCTCCACTTCACTACTATCTTTGGTAGACAATTGACTGCCACTCCCATCTTCTGACTCATACCAAGCTATCCGCACAAATGCCTTTTTCACACTCCCCTCATTCCCTTTAACCCAAACCTTTACCTCATACAACTTGCCCGAATCAACAGGTACCACTGTCTGAATCCCATATGATCCAGTTTTATCATGCTCCACCTTCACTCCATACTCTCCACTGTGTCCCTGCCCAGACACTCGTTCAAATGTCACTGCACCGTTACTTGCTTCCCATCCATCGAGTCCAGATTCAAAATCACCATTATCAACCGCAGCAAAAACTACCTTCATACACAAAAACACCCCAACCAATCCTAACCAAAATACCAATAAACCTACTTTCAATATCACAAATCCATAGTATCGCAAAACTCATCCATCAATCTACTCTCATTTTAAAAACATTGTAATGTAATAAAAAAACCTCGGAATTCAGGACCGCAAGAACACCCAAAATTGGAATATTGGAGTCAAGTTCGAGCTAACTCGATATTGCTACAAGCATATAAATATGAAGGTAATCTAATAAAATGCTTCGTACCTCAAGCCCTCAAGAGTCAAAATATTTGAGATTAATTCAAGGCAGAATGAAATTAAGTAGCGCAATTTATGTTTCAATAAATGAGCACACTTAATTACTTTCTAACCAAGAAATAACTCAAATAATGCACTTCTGGCGCTTACTGAACGTGCCAATACCAGGTAATATAACCATTATCATGCTTCACCGCCACATAATTCATCGGTTTCCCTCGACACTGAGCCGTCCCCTTGTACAAAGTCCCCGCCAACGGCGTCTTAATCACGATACTCGACATCCCCACCATATCAATTCCCGTATGCGGTCGACCACCATAAAATCCACTCTTCGCCCACCAGGTATAACCATAACCTTGAGTTACACGCACATCATCCATCGGCCAATCCCAACTTCCGGTGAAACTAAATGGTACATCTGGTGCCAAATCCCAAGTTATATTGTCAATTGATTTTAAGAAATTAGCTGGATTATGATGCGTACCATCATAATCGGTCACCTCAAAATGCAAATGTGCTCCCGTACTGCATCCACCAGCAGCTCCGCTATTGCCCATCAGGGCAATTTGTTGACCAGCCTCAACTGGCTGACCATCTTGCAACTGATTTACCGCACTGGCAATCGCATTTTCAATCGCTGTTTGTTCTGCATGAGCTGCTGCCAACAACGCCTGATATCGTTTCTCATCATTTTTTGTGGCAGTCAGCAATGCCTGCTTGCCAGCCTTTTGTCGATCCAAGACTGATTTTTCAGTTTCCAGTGACTTTTGCGCTTTATCCAATAGCAGCTGCTTATCTTCCTTTAATTTCTTTTGACTCGAGAAATTTCGTTTCGTTTGTTCCATTGCCACCATCAACTGTTGATCATTCTGCTGAGCAGCTTGCAGATAACGAATTTGACCAGAAAACTCAGAAAAACTATTACCTAGAAACAAATTAAAAATACTCACCTGCCGTCGTTTATAACTCTGCGCAATTCGTTTTGCTAATGCCTCCGACAACTGATCAAACTGTCCATTCAATGTTTCAATTTTACCTCCCAAATCATTAATCTCATCGTTCAACCGATCAATGTCTGCCTGATGAGCCGCGACCTTCAGCTGAGTCAATCGAATTTGGTTATCCATATACCCAATTTGTTGACTTAGTGTTTTGGCCGTAGCTCGCACTTCTATCAATTTCGACTCCAACTCTTGTATTTCATCTTGCGTATCTTTCAACTTATCTTCCAAAGCCTCTGCACTCGACTGTCCAACTTCCCGTCGATACCCCGCATAATCAAATTCTACTGCATGTTCCTCATGAGCCCAGACCGGAGTTAAAAGTCCCACCGGTACGCTCAATACAACACAAAACAACATCGACAAACTATTTCGCAACCATTTCATCCCCATTGTAACCATCATTCTAGCGCAAATAGCGCTGTACCGAAAGTAATGCCGCGATCCAAGCCCCGATCACTCCCACCACCAACTCTACCCCCAATATGCCCAACATCCACTGCCACGACAAAGCATGTGGCAAACCTCCGAAAAATGAAAATAAATCGAGCAAAAACGGAGTCGCATACAATACCCTCGTATAAACAGCCCCCCAACCCAACAAACCTCCTACAAATGCATAAACCATACTCTCAAGCAAAAATGGCCGCCGAATAAATCCAGGCGTTGCCCCAACTAATTGCATAATCTTAATCTCCCGTCGTTTGATCTACACTTTATTACCCATCACAATAAATATCTGCAAAAATGACAAAACTCCCAACGAAATTAAAAATTCCAGCCCTATGCCTCGCAACGAAGTCGTCCATTTTACAAATTCTGAAATTACATCCTGCTGATAGATCAAATCATCAATCATCTCATTCTGACCCAACATCGAGGCCACTTGATCCAACTGATCTGGCCGATACGTCATTACCTCGATTGAAGCAGGCAAAATACTCGCATTCACCATCTCTAGCAGCAATGGATCATCTTGATTCTGTTGTTTATAAATCTCCAAAGCTTCATCCTGTGAAATATATACAATATCTCGCACCACCCCCGTATTCTCGAGTTGTGATTTGATCTCTGATAATTGTTGGTCACTCGGCGCCTCAGCAAAAAATGCTGTCACCTGTGGCTTTGCTTCCAAATACTGGATCACTTCTTCAGCGCTGGTTGCAAACAATGCCATAATCGTCCCCACATAAAATGTTAAGGTCAGTGTCAAAATTGCTGTCAGCGCTTGATACGGCGTCCGCCGCACATTATGCCAGAGGTCTGACCATATTGATAAATTGATAGGACGTTTTTTATGACTGCTCATGAAGGATACCATCAGAAACAATAGAACCTGATTGCAAAGAAATCACCCGTTTACCCAAAGAATTAATAATATCAGTATTATGAGTCGCCACCAACACTGTGGTTCCAGTTGCGTTGATAGTCATCAATAAATGCATAATCTGCCAACTAGTCGCCGGATCCAAATTTCCTGTTGGTTCATCAGCCAACAATATCTCAGGCTCACCGATAATAGCTCTGGCCAATCCTGTCCGTTGTAGTTCGCCTCCTGCCAACTGACTCGGAAACACCTCCAAATGACGATCCAAACCAATTTTTGAGCCTAAATTATGTATTCGCTCACTGATCTCCTCACTTGATTTTCCATACACTCGTAACGTCACTGCAATATTCTCATAGACTGTTTGGTCATTCATCAACTTAAAGTCCT
>Ga0114931_10011516_pt1 | contig 10441 bp, 15 predicted proteins | sample 2SBtaG_FD_89579 | JGI IMG/M metagenome (GOLD analysis project Ga0114931, IMG submission 89579) | Deep subsurface microbial communities from Kolumbo volcano to uncover new lineages of life (NeLLi) - 2SBTROV14_V59a metaG | ecosystem: Environmental > Aquatic > Marine > Volcanic | place: Kolumbo... | reverse complement strand
CTGTTAAACAAATCTACCACGTTCCCTGAATCATCTAGACTTTGGATGTTGTGAGAAACAGCATCACTGTTAACCCATGTGACTTTTGTACCTGAAGGAATTTCTAGGTTTAATGGTACGTAAAATCCAGTACTTCCTACATCTGAATTTGCACTGGGAATCTCAATTACTGCCTCTGGAATTTTTGCAATTTCTGTATCTTTTGTATCTATTACTAGTACATCATTTTCAATCAAAAATTTTATCGCATTCAAAAACTCTGTTTCTGAAATAATTCCTTGACCATACCATGATGCATTATTCTTTACCCATTCTGGAACTGACTCTGCGTTTGCAAAGCTTGCTGAAAATGAAACTAGAATGATTGAAAACATCACTACTAATGTAGATATTTTCATTGACATGCGTTTCATAATCTAACTTGTTTTAATGAATTTTAAATGATTATGTCTATTTTTAGACATGATTTTTAATTTTAGATAAAAAAAATACTATAATTTTGATAATTTTTTATAAAAAAATGAAAAAAATGAAGAATTACTCTTCTACTATGAATAGGATATCATTTCAGCATCTGCATGACTTACGACATGGCAGTGAAATAACCATGTTACAGGCTTATCTGAAGTTACAATAAATATCTCAATGGTACCTTGGACCAATGAAATTGTAGTTCCTTAATGTTTATTCCTCTGCACTGATCTAGAAGTCATTTAGAGTCTATGTAGACGAAATGAATGTATTTGATCTCCAAGATTTGTGACATGAAATTGTACCGTTTCTCAAACTTTTGCTTTAAAGGCGTGGATTGATTCTTATGTTCTCTAGTGATAGCTAATATGCAGATAATTTTTTCAAGATCTTAACTTTGCAAATATTTTAGAAAAAATTATCACATATGCCAAATAATTATCAAAGGTATACATTGTCTTGCACTGCAGACTAATTCATTATATTCAATTTGAACCATTTTTACGCATGCAAGAATTAATTCAAACTCAAAAAATCGTGGATGATGAAAGAAAGCAAGTCATTTTAGAAATACTTGCAGACAAATATTGTAAACAAATCCTCCATAATACACTAGAAAAGCCAAAATCTGCAATGGAAATATCTGGTGAAAAAAAGATTCCAATTAGTACTGTATATCGTAGATTACAAACTCTTTATGATGCAAAATTACTCGCAATTTCTGGTTCAATCAATCAGGATGGGAAGAAGTATTTTCTTTATAGGAGTAAGGTAAAATCCATTTCTCTCAAATGTGACTTGGAAGTTACTTCAGTTGAATTAGTTCCAAATAATTCAAAAAAGGAATAATCTCCAAAGTATATTGGAATAAAAAATGTTGAAAGAAAATCTAGCTTCGCCCAAACGACAAATTCACACACAAACAAAGCAATCTTCTAGAAGTATTACCTATAGACTTCCAGAAAAACTTGTTATTGAATTAGAAACTGAATCTACTCAAAAAGGAATTTCTCAAAATGTACTTGTAAGACAAATACTTGAAAAACATATTCAATGGGATAGGTTTGCTATCAAAATTGGAATGATTCCAGTACCTAAAGGAATTCTGGAGTCATTAGGAACTGAGTTAGACGGAAAAGACATTGATGAGATAATTACTTTGATGTTTCCCATGATCAAAGACACTGTTTTGTTTATCAAAGGAGGATATGATCTTAAACGATGTATTGAAACATTAGAAGACTATATGCGTGCATCTGGAATGAATTCTGATCATAGAGTTGAAGGAGATGTACACACATTTTTAATTCAACATGATCTTGGAACAAAATGGTCTGTGTTTACCGAACAACTTTTGACACAAGTTTTTCGAAGTTTCTTACCTGAAAAAGAATTACGATTTCAAACTACTGATACGACTGTAATCTTGTCTGTATCATTAGGTTCTGATTTTGATGAACACGATTATCATAATTGAAATTCAATTAATCATTTGAAATATTACTTTTCATTACTTAATTCATGAATTCCTCTGAACCTCTTCAACAAAGAACTTGGGTTAAAGAAATCATGAATACTTCTATTGTATCAGTTGAATCCACCGTAAGTGCTGCTGATGCTGCAAAAATGATGGAAGATACTGGCGTTGGAGCAATTATAGTGATAGAAAATAATGCCCCTGTAGGAATAATAACTGATAGAGATTTTGCAATAAAGATTGTAGCTCATTCTTATCCTATTGACACTCCTGTGAGGCGAATAATGAATACACCTTTAATTTCAATTGATCCTAATTCTGATTTATGGGTAGCTTCTGATTTAATGTCTACTAGAAACGTCCGAAAATTACCTATCATTGATGATGATAAAGTCGTTGGAATTATTACTTCCAGCGATTTAGTCAAGCATATTGCAGATCACTGAATTCAGAATGATTTCTTAAATTACTAGTGTGATGGGTGGGAAAAGCTTATTATATTTTGAGCCAGCTTTTTTGTTCATAATGGCAACTGAGCAAACACAAAAAATGATCACAGTCACTGCAAAAGCAGCAGAAAAGATTCAAGAATTCATGAAAGAAGAAGCAGAAGCCCCTGAATACCTTAGAGTATATGTTCAAGGTGGCGGTTGTTCAGGTCTATCTTATGGGATGGGCTTTGAAAAAGCACCAGAAGAAGATGACCTAGTCATGGAAGAAAACGGAGTCAAACTACTAGTTGACAGTTACAGTGTTGATCATCTACAAGGTGCAAACGTAGACTATATTGAAAGTTTGATGGGTTCTGGATTCAAAATTAACAATCCAAATGTTACAAAATCCTGTTCATGCGGTCACTCATTTAGCACTGAATAAACGACTATCATTATTTTTCATTTTTAGATTTTCATAGCAAATGCTATGGGTGAATTTTTTTTCCAAAAATTTCATTTTTCAGTACCTATTATTGCGATACCCTCATATATCGAAGACAGAGACCAAATTTATGGTAATAAAGGAGATGAAGTTATGTCAAATAAATCAGGAATTGTCAAATATCATGTTAAACTTTCCTATGAAGTTGATGGGCTCGTTGAAAGAGCAGATATAATCGGTGCCATCTTTGGCCAAACAGAAGGACTGTTAGGCCCGGAGATGAATCTGAATGAACTGCAACGAGTTTCTAAAGTAGGACGCATTGAAGTTAATGCAAAGTCTACTGCAAATACCACTGCAGGCGATGCTTTAATTCCGATGAGTACTGATATTGATACTTGTGCATTAATTGCTGCAGGAATTGAAAGCATTGACAAAGTTGGTCCATTTGATTGTACATTTAGATTGGAAGCAATTGATGATGTACGTGCTGCAAAGAAAGATGATATTGTAAGACGTGCAAAAGAAATCAAACAGAAATGGGCAACAAAGACTGTTAGTGAGGGAGAAACTATGCTAAATGATGTTCATCAGGGTGATACTGGTAAATTATCAACATATGGACCATCAAAATTAACCTGTAGTTCAGGCGTTCATGACTCTAATTGGATAATTCTAGTTGAAGGAAGAGCTGATGTAATCAACCTTCTTAGAGCCGGATATGATAATGCTCTTGCTATTGAAGGTGCAAAAATTGATGAATCTATTAAAGAATTATGTGATTCAAAAGACACTGTAGTTGCATTTCTTGACGGAGATAGATCAGGTGGGTTTATACTCAAAGAGCTAAAATCTGTTGTAACATTAGATTATGAACTTCAAGCAGATAATGATGTTGAAGTTGAAGAATTAACTCCACAAAGAATTGATGAACTTCTAAGACCAATAGCTGATGAAATTAAATCTGGAAAACCTGCACCTACGCTCAAAAGTGAAGATGATAAACCTGTTGCAGACATTGCTTCAAAGATATTCCCAAATCTAAACGAAACTCTTGAAGCAGTTGCTTTAGATGGTGATCAAAATGAAATTTTCAAAGTTCCAATCAGCGAAGTTGTTAGCAAATTATCAACACAATCTGGAATCAAATATCTTCTACTTGACGGAATCATAACACAGAGACTTTTAGAAGGTGCCAAAAATGCTGGCGTTGAATGTGTTGTTGGACATAGAGTTGCAAAATTGTCAAATTCTGATGGAATGACACTAAAAACATTCAGTGACTTGGGCGTTTCTTAGGACCTTAGATGACTGAACTAAAGATTCAGCATATCTTAACACTCTCTTATCTGTTATTAAAAGGAGCAAAGTACAACTATGTCACTGTAACTACCTCTTCACTTGGAAAGAATATTAAAAAATCGCAACAGGCTGCATCCAAACATCTACTTGAATTAGAACAGAATCAATTCATTGAGAGAATAATTAGTGGACGAAACATATCTGTGAAAATTACTCCTAAAGGATTTGACGAAATGGTAAAACTATCTACTATTTTACAAAAAAGTTTGGATTCCTCTCCATCAAATGTTGAACTAAAGGGAACTTTGATTTCTGGAATGGGTGAAGGTGCATATTACATGGGACTAAAAGGATATACAAAACAATTCAAATCAAAAATTGGATATGTTCCATTTCCAGGAACTCTAAATGTTAGATTAAATCAAAAGATTCACCAAGAAGCAATTAAACAATTTGCAACATTAAATGGAACCAAAATTAATAGTTTTTCTGATGGGAAGAGAACCTATGGATGGGTAAAATGTTTTCCAGCAAAATTAAATAATTCTACAAATTGTGAGTTTATAATACTTGAGCGAACACATCATGATGATTCAGTGATTGAGTTAATCTCAAAATCATGTTTGCGAAAAACTGCCAAACTTAAAGATGGTTCAAAAGTTTCAATTAAAATTCAAATAAATTCCTAAATTCCGTGAATAGCCTTTCCATATTCTTTTTCTATTTTTGAACTAGAGCTTTCTGGAATTGGAGATTGTAATCTTGCAACTTTTGCATCAAGTTCGATTTTTTTACAACCTTCCGTGATGAATTTTTCTTGATGTACTTGATCATAGCCTAACGCAATAATTTCTGGTCTCACACGGTTAACTGTCTTGAAGATGTCATCTTCTTGTCCAATTAGACAAAGATCTACTACAGTAAGTGAATTTACTAATTCTTGTCTTTGTTCTTGATTGTGAATGGGATTTCTTTTCTTCATTTTTACTGCGGTATTGTCTGTTGCTACAACCACTACCAAAATATCTCCTAATGCTTTTGCTGCATTTAATGTGTAAATATGACCTGGATGAATAATATCAAAAACACCTCCTGCAAGCACCACTCGCAATGAATTTCTCCCAATTTCAGTAAGTGTAATTCTATCTTCGTTGACAAGTTGATTTTTTATCAATCTATCAATCTTAGAATTAATTGAGTCTTCAGAAAGCATACTTTTTTTCTTAATAATTTCAATTGGTGATCTTCCATCAATTTGGCACACATACATGGCTGAAAGAATTCCTTTTTCACTTGATTCCATTATTTTTTTACTTCTAAACCCTCTCTTTAATTCATCGCTAATGATTACATCTTAGGATCAAGTCCTTTTGCTAGTCTTAATGCATCAACAAGACCATCTGCATATCCAATACTCAAAACTGCTACTTCATCTTGACCATCTTCTAGAAATTTTTCTGCATCTCGAATGTATAACTCTGCATTTTCTAAAATTATTTGAAATTCATTCTGATCTTTATAGAGTGGTTCTACTTCTTCAAGTGCATCTCTGACCATGGGGACATACTTTTTAATCATCTGCTTTGAAATTTTTTCTGTTTTTTCGGAATTGTCACATGGTTCATCTATGCATTGACCAAATATCTTTAGTGCATCTGATTCTGTAAAATGTAATCTTCCTGGTATAATTACTGTATGTGGCGGTTTTCCAAAATCTTTTTTCCTTAAACTAGAAATTTTTCCAGAAATGATTTTTTGATCTTTAAATCCTATTCTTGACGCAACAATGACATACGTGTTTGAACTAATTACGTTTCTTCTTTGCCCTTTTTCTGTTTCTAATAGTCCTGCTAATGCATCATTAGGTTCTAAGAAAAAATTCTTGTCTTGATTATATTCTAATAAAAGAACTGTGTGATTTCCTTCAATGATATTTTTGTAAATTACATAATATGGGGTTGTAAGTGATTTCATTTCGCTCATTATAGTTGCAATTCTTCCAACTTTGTAAAAATGCAAACCACACTCTCCTATCATTGATGTAAGTGATGATGAAGCATGAATGGAGTATGTCTTGATTTTTTCTTAAATTGCTCTTGTTCTTAATTCAATATGTGTAGTTGCAATATATGGATCTCCATATGATAGTAAGACTACTTTCTTTTTTTTGGCATTTTTTAAAATCTCATTTCCATCTTCTACTAACCATCTCTTGGCAGGTTTGAATTCTCCTTTTGTTGCATTCTTAATTTTAGTTAGATCTGATTTTCCAATTGGACTAGTAAATTGTTCTAAATATACCATGTCAGCTTTTGATATAATTTCTATAGCTTGAGTGGGAATTGATTTGAATCCTGAAATTCCTAAACCTACAAACCAGAGCATTACTGCATCTTTCTATCGTGAAGTCTTTTTAAGTGCTGTAGGGATTTCTTAATAATTTCTATTCCTTTTAGATACTCATCAATTGAGACCTTTTCATCAATTGTATGTGCTTCGTGAGGATCACCTGGACCATATGTAATTACGGGAATCTCCCATTGATTTCCTAAAACATTCATGTCTCCCGTTCCTGTTTTCCTGATTAAAGTAGGTCTTGATTTTGTTTCTTCCATAATCCCTAGCGTAAAAGCCCTCACTAATGGAGAATTATGTGGTGCTTCAAACGGCTCTGTTTCATCAAGAATTGAATAAAATGCTTCCACCTCTCTTTTCTGAGAAATTTCTTTTACTAGAGTTGCAATTTTTTGCTCTATTGATTTACAATTCATATCTACTGGAATTCTAATGTCAAAAATTGTTTCGCATTCTTTGGGGTAACGTTGTGGCTTGTCCCGCCTTTAATTTCTGTAATTGTAGACGTTAACAACATCCCTTTTGTTCTATCATCCTGATTTTCTTCCAATCTTTCTTTAAGTTCTTTTACAAAAATCATTGATTCTTGAATTGCATTTTTTGAAAGCCATGGAGCACTTGCATGAGAGCTATCTTCCACACTAATTTTCAGATTAATTGCTAGTCTCCCTTTGTATGCAATTGTTACTTGTTTGATTCCACTTGGTTCTCCAAAAACTGCATAATCAATACCCATCTCTTTTTTAACAAGATTTTTTATTCCAGTTGCATTTCCTTCCTCGTCAACTGCTCCTACAAAAACAATTGTTCCGTTATTATTTTCAATAGATGCTGCTGCAAATAACATCGCCATTAGTGGTGCCTTGGCATCTGATGCTCCTCGTCCAAAAAGTGCATCTCCTTCTTTTCTGACTTTGACTTTTCCGGGAACAACATCCATGTGTCCACATAACATAATTTTTGGTGAACCTGTTCCCTTCTTTGCAATAATATTACCTACCTCATCAATTTCAATATTTTCAAATCCTAGATCATCACATTTGTCAGCTAAAAATTCTGCCATTGGTTTTTCACTTAGTGATGGTGTGTAAAGTCTGAGTGCTTTCTCTAGCATCTTTACTGCAAATCTGGTTTCTTTAAGATGGTCGTCCAATTCTTACTTTTCTACTTTCAGTGCATAATCAAGCATTAGCGAAGGGATGTCTACTTCACAAACTCTAACTGTATTCTTGTATTCTGTTGTATTGTTAACCTCATGAACAACTAGTCCTTTTTCACTACTTTCCATCAAATCTACACCTACGATATCTCCTTGAACTGCCTTTTTTGCCTTAATACACATTTCTTCCATTTCTGATGTGACCTTGCATGGTTCAGCAACTCCTCCAAGTGCCATGTTTGTTTTCCAATGCTTTGATATTCTATAAATTGCTGCAACTATTTTGTCTCCTACCATAATAGCTCTGATGTCTCTGGGCGGTCTTTTAACAAATTCTTCTAGGTAGTGAATCTGGTATATTGGATACATGTTTTCTCTACTTTCAATAATTCCTTCTGCCGAATCTCTGTCATTTAGTTTTGAAATTAATCTCCCCCAACTACCAACAGTTGGTTTGATGACTTTTGGAAATCCTTCGGTTTCTAATGCTTCCAAAGCTGCATCTTTTGAAAATGCAACTGTAGCATCTGGTGTTGGAACCCCGAATTTTTTTAGTAGCATATGTGTAAATAATTTATTTCCTGCAAAAACCCCTGTGTTGAGACAATTGATAACTTTGACCCCCATTCCTTCAAGAGCTGCAGTCGAATGAAGATTTCTATAATAACTTACACATCTCTGGATAACTACCCCAAAATCTTCAGGCTTTTTTTCTAAATTTAATGCTAATTTCTTACAATCGACCATCTGTATGTTGATGTTCTTTTTTTTACCGGCTTCTAGTAGAGCTTTTTCTTCCCAACGTATGGTATCGTAAAGAATAGTAACGTCAGGATTCACTGTCCCCAATCCTCGCCAACCGTTTGGGCAGGCTTTAGATCGAAACCGTCTGAACCTTTTGCTAATTCAAAACTTGCGCCACATTCCGGACATGTTACAATTTCTCCTTCAAGTGCATCACTTGGTATGGAAATTTCTGCATCACATTCTTCACATTTTGACATATTTTCTCTTCAACACTCCTCTTTATTTATCATTAATTATCTTTTTTTCAAGTCTATCTTCAAGAGGAATTTCAATCAGATCTCCCATTCTGAGGCCCTTCAATCCTGCAGCAACTGCCTTTGCGCTTTCATCGTCTTTTTCAAGTCCTAATAATGACATCAAATACGCAGCGCCTGTTTTTCCAGCCAATTCTCCAAATACGATTCTTCTTCTGTTGCCTACTGCTCTAGGGGGTATTGGCTCGTAGGCTGCAGGATTTCTTAGAATTGCTGCAAGATGTGTTCCTGCTTTATGTTTGTATGCAGATGAACCTACAATTGGTTTTGAGTCATATGGTTTGATAGTTGTATATTCCTCAATTAGTCTTGAAAGATCTAGAAGCATATCTAATCTAAAATCATTTGGAGATTTGTACAAGTAAGTTAGTGCCACTGCAATTTCTGCAAGAGGTGGAATTCCAGTTCTTTCTCCAATGCCATCAATTGTTGTATGAATTTGATCAACTCCTGCATCACATGCTGAAAATGCATTAGCTACTGCAAATCCAATATCGTTATGGACATGTGCATCTAGTGGTATGTCTACAGCATCTCTTACTTTCTTTACAAAATTATACATGCCAATTGGACGTAATATTCCAACTGTGTCTGGAAGACTAATTCTATCTGCCCCAGCTTCTTCAATAGCTTTGCAAACTTTAACTAAAAATTCTGGCTCTGCTCTACTTCCATCTTCCACTGTAAATCTAATTTTGAGTCCATGAGATTTTGCATACTCTACAGTTTCCACCGCTCTATTGAGTGCTTCTTCTCTTGAAATACGTAATTTGTCTTTAAGATGTATATCTGAAATTCCTAAATATGCTGCACACCATTTTGCATCACAGTCTAGCGAAATGTCAATGTCTCCTTTGAGAGCTCGTCCATGAGAAACTATGTCTGCTTTTAGTCCTTGTTTGATTATTGTTTTAGTTGCTTCTTTATGATCATTTGATACTACTGGAGAAATTTCAATTTGGTCTACTCCAAAATAATCTAACATCCATGCAATCTGGATTCTTTGTTTGTTTGTAAATGAAACTCCTGGGTGCTGTTCTCCTTCTCTTAGAGTGCTATCTAGCACTCTGATTTTTTTTGGGTTTTTATCAAATGAATTATACACGTTTGCATAGTGATTCGGATCTTTCATTACTGAAATCGGTAAACTAAATTGATGATATAAACATATTCGTACTATCTTCGTTGAAAATAACTGTTAATGATCCTAAATTAGTTTTGAATTAAAATTATTACACGAAAGTCGTTTTTAGATAATTTTTCTTAAAATAATTACTGTATTGGTATCTACTACCCCTGGAATCTTTCTTAATGCATCAATACTACTATTGATTTCTGCAATATTTGATGCACTCATGATTGTTGTTATGTCATACTGCCCTGTAATTTCATAAACTGTTTTGACTCCTTCTAGTTTGGCAAGTTTTAGAGACACTTTGGATGTATCTGTTGCAGAATCTACTGAAACTAGAACAATTGCACTTGTAGCGTTCTCTTCTCCTATTTCTAATGTAAATTTTTTAATAGTTCCGCTATCTACTAGATTTTTTACACGTCTTCTTACTGCTGACTCTGATAACTTTAATTTTTTCCCAATATCTACAAATGATTCTCTTGCATCTTCTTTGAGATATCCAATAATTTTTTCGTCTACTTTATCCTTGTACATTTCTTTTTTCTTCCTCTTCAGTTAGTACTAAATCAAGAGCATGTAAAACTTTTGTTACGTCATCTTCAGAT
>Ga0114931_10011515_pt1 | contig 10441 bp, 8 predicted proteins | sample 2SBtaG_FD_89579 | JGI IMG/M metagenome (GOLD analysis project Ga0114931, IMG submission 89579) | Deep subsurface microbial communities from Kolumbo volcano to uncover new lineages of life (NeLLi) - 2SBTROV14_V59a metaG | ecosystem: Environmental > Aquatic > Marine > Volcanic | place: Kolumbo... | reverse complement strand
GTGTGACGATGTGCTTTACAAACATCCGGTTGCCGGAAAACCGAATAAATGCAATCAATCGTAGATGGTTCCCGCCGATGTCCAATACCCACCAGCCATCCTTGTATTTGAAATTATCCAGCGATGGGTACTGCCGCCTCATTTCGTCCGGCGTGCTGTATCGCGCTCCCTTCAGGTCACGGTATGTTTTCAAAATCGCATCTCGCTGGGCGGGAAACCTTTCGGCAGCCGCCGCAAATGCAGGCTTTGCAACAATGTGCATAGACGTCCCTGTTGCGCTTTAACCATCAATTCCTTACAAACCTAGATCAAAGTTGACTTTTTGTCAACCGCAAATAAAGCCGTCGCCACGAAACTTGCGTACACGCCTTAAGAGTGACACGCTGCGTCACCTGACTATCGCAACACGTCCGCGAGCTGGAGAATATCCTCGAACGCGCCATGACGCTGAGTGATGGCCGGGAGATCCAGGCGGATGACCTGGCGCTGCCGGCTGAAACCGCCGCCGAACCACAGGCTGGCGACCTCTCTCAGCCCCCGCCAAAAGGGGTTCCGCTGGAAGACTACCTCGAAAACATTGAAAGACAGGCCATCCTCAAGGCGCTGCAACAAACCAATAACAACAAGACAGCGGCCACCAAACTGCTGGGTATTACGTTTCGGGCGATGCGGTATCGGTTGAAGAAGTTGGGGTTGGAGTAGTCGTTACCGTGTCATAAAAAACACATGGAAAAACAAGCTGATATACGAAATAATACACCCAAACCACGCACCCAACGTAAGCGCCCGGCAAACCCCAAACCTGGCCCAAATCTTGATTATATTTTCTCCGACGCCACTAGCATTTCGTATAACCTTTTCTTTTTAATAGGTATATTAATTTGTGAACAGTACCAATGAGTTTATAGTTTTCGGTGCGCCAGATATTCAACAGGCGGAAATCGACGAAATAGTCGCAAGTATGAGAACCGGCTGGCTGGGTACCGGCCCGAAAGTCGCCAGGTTTGAAAGAGACTTCGCCACTTACAAGGGTATCAGCTCGGATTACGTAGCCGCTTTGAATTCGTGTACCGCTGCCCTTCATGTGAGCATGATCGCTGCCAATCTTGAAATGGGTGATGAAGTAATTACCACAGCGATGACATTTTGTGCCACGGTAAATGCCATTATCCATTCTGGCGCCACTCCGGTTTTAGCTGATATTGATAGCCGAACTTTGAATATAAACCCAAGTGATATTGAGTCGAAAATTACGCCGAAAACCAAAGCGATAATACCGGTTCATTTTGCCGGCCGAGCTTGTGATATGGACGCCATCATGGCACTCGCAAGGAAGCATAATCTGTTTGTAATCGAAGATTGTGCACATGCAATCGAGACTGAATGGAATGGTAAAAAAGCTGGCACCTTCGGCAATTTCGGTTGCTTTAGCTTTTATGTCACCAAAAACGTTGCAACTGGCGAGGGCGGCATGGTGATTGCAAACTCTCCCGAAAATATCGCTCGAATAAAGATATTATCATTACATGGAATGTCCAAAGACGCCTGGCATCGATTTAGCGATAAAGGTTACCGCCATTATTATGTCGCGGAACCCGGTTACAAATATAATATGATGGATCTTCAAGCTGCGATTGGCATCCATCAACTTGCTCGCGTTGAAGATAACTGGAGAAAACGTCAGAATATATGGAAGCAATATCAAAATGAACTGAAAGATTTTCCGATACAACTACCTTCCGATCCTGTACCGAATACTAGGCATGCTTACCATCTATATACCATCATGATCGATGAAAAACGCGCCAACATCTCTCGTGATTCTTTTATAGAAAAGATGACAGAGGAAAATATCGGTGTGGGTGTTCACTATAATTGCATTGCAGACCACCCTTACTACCAAAAACAGTTTGGCTGGTCCCCTGATCATTATCCTGTTGCGAAAACAGTCGGCCGCCAAACCGTCAGCCTCCCGCTGTCTGCGAAATTATCGTATAACGATATTTCTAGAATTATATGTGCCGTCAAACATTCTCTAGGCGCTGCTCCCACATAATGTCAAGCGATCGTGTAAACACTTTGAAATCTGCATGGAATGCCCGGCATTCTAAATACGGCGCAACAAAACGTGCCGTACTGTTAAAACGCTTGCCTGCTTGGACAAACTATTATATTCATGCCAGGCACATGCGTTTCATAAAGTCAGCCTTAACTAGCCAGATGATTTCCGTTCTTGATATCGGTTGTGGATACGGCAGAATCTCACGGGAACTAAAGAAATTCCGCCCTACATTGAAATTCCAAGGCGTTGAACTCTGCGGAAGTTTTGCGCAACAATTTAGAAAAGAATTAGGCCCCTGCTATGATGGCCCTATCAACGAATTCAACTCTGATCATGAATTTGACTTAGTCATCATCGTAACCCTGCTCATGTATATTCAAAAGGATGAGTTGGATCCCATTATAAAGAAAATTTGGCGCCTTCTGGCACCTGGCGGAACACTAATATGTATCGAACCCGCCTCTGAACTTTTTCATTTATGGCGATCATTTGGCACAAATCACCAGGCGTCGCCAACGGGTGGGCAAATACTTTATTTTGATAAATCCGAACTGGCCGATCTTTTCCAGAACCTACCCGGAGCCAAATTGATAAACACGACTTCTATTTCGCTCATACCTTTTGCACCGGCAACCGCAATACATCATGGTATTTCGGTAAGAAAATTGCTTTCTGAAATTTCTCCGTCCACCTGAATTTTTGCTCTTTATGATGCCCCAAAAAGACTACCAGTTTAATTATACCGACAATGCGGTGGCCAAAGAAAAACTCTACAATGAAAAGGAAAGAAAACAAAAGGCGGAAATGATACATGCCGTTCTTTTAGATCACTTCGGCCACACAAATAATCTCAGAGTGTTGGATATGTCTTGTTCAACGGGAATCACGACAAAAGCCCTATCCAAATATTTTCAAGAGGTCGTCGGCATTGACATTGATGATTCCGCTCTTGCCTACGCGAGATCCATAAACTATGCAAATAATATACGATATCTCAATATAAATGCCCTTGAAACTTCCTTTGAAGATGGATCTTTCGATATAGTAATTTGCAACCAAATGTATGAGCATGTGCCCAATCCATTTAAACTATTTGACGAAATACGGCGTGTTCTTACAAATAATGGTGTTTGTTATTTTGGGGCTACAAGCCGCCTTAAAATCATTGAAACTCATTATGGCCGGATACCATTTCTATCCTATTTGCCCAGACCGTTGGCGAATCTATATTTAAGGGTGCTCGGCAAAGGCAATAAGTATTATGAGACGTTATTCAGTTATTGGGGCTTAAAAAAGCTGGTATCCAATTTTGTTATTCATGACTACACCCTGAAAGCCATTGAGAACCCGAGGAAATACCGGGTCAACGAATTGAACAATGTAAGCAATCTACAGATGAAGCTCATCCGACAAATCGCAAAACGCGCTTATAAATTTCTTCCCGGTTATATATGGCTACTTAGCAAAACATAGATTAAGCCATGGGTCTGGCAGTTTCTTAGAAATGACCTATAGCAAATACCGAACGATGATCATTACAATTACTGAAAATAAGCAATCCCCAATAGAATGCGTTTTCTAACCAAAAATTGGCTCTCCTCATTGAACTATTTGCTGGTTTCGCTAGGACTCGTTTGGATAATTTATATTCTTTATGAAAACAATGATCAACTGCTGATACAACTTAAGGATGTACATCTTCCCGGGCTATTAGCCCTGTTGCTTCTAGGCTCACTCTACACACTACATTCAGCTTTCGTCTTCCATCTATTTTTATGTCATCACACCCAACTTAAACTCCCATTTAATAGCACCGCCAGGTTGCTATTCACTGGGCAATTGATTCGCCATCTTCCGGGACGTTTCTGGGGCGTACTATTTCAGGTTGGAGAAACAAGTGACTTGATCTCCGCATCAAAAATGATCAAAGTCAACATCGACTTAACCGCAGTTACGATGTTATACGCAACCGTCGCCGCTTTAGTCGTTATCAGCTATACCTATGTCAAGTGGCTATCGATACCTATAATTCTTCCCATTCTGGCCATAACCTTACTCGCAACACGAAACAAATGGATGACCGCCCTAATTAGTCATGCTATTAAAATTCTTCCAAAACGCATAAAAAGACAGCTGCCAAGTGACGATGCGGCAATAAAGTTATCCTGGTCGGAAGCTATCAAACTGGCCCTCTATTATTTTTCTTCGTTTATATTTTATTATCTCGGATGGAAATGTTTTTCATTGGCGTGGCCAGCCTACCATGCACTGGATCTTTCACTATTGGGTGCGATCTATCTTTTAGCCTGGCTAATTGGTTTTCTTAGTATTGCAACACCGAGTGGCCTCGGGGTAAGAGAAGCAGCTTTTGTATTACTTACCCCCAGCACAAGCCATCCGATGATAGCAACCATAGCTCTACTTGCGAGAACATGGTTCCTGCTAAATGATTTTATAATGTTCACGATTTTCAGAGTTCTCGGCAATCCACTCAGAGCCCGATAGTAAGTAATCTAATATACTCGCTCAACATGAACCACCACACACCAGTAGCGTTATTTTTAATCCGAAAGTCTGTTGAATAATTGTTTTGCGATAGCTTCTTGATTAAACATTGTTTGGCATTTCTCTATATTCGTTCTAAACATGCCAGGCGATTTAGAAAGTGCTTCGCGGATTGCGTCTGCAATCCCAGACGATGATACGCCGGACGCCAAAATGCCAACGTTGTAACTTCTCGCAATTTCAGGAATATCGCCTACAGGCGTCGCAATTATGGGACATAAACAAGATAACGCGTCAGAAAAGACGACAGGAATGCTCTCGATTCTTGAAGGAATCAGCAAATAATCCGCCCATTCAAGTAAACCCTTTGCCTCAATCTCCCCCAAATATCCCAATGCCTGGACGGGTCGTCCTGCAGCTTGCAAAATGCCGGTTTGAAGAAGCACCTCTTCTTCCAGCGGGCCGCCCCCCGCTATTCTTATTTCAGTTATTTTATTCCAATCTTCTGTTGACAACCGATTAAGTGCGGCCATCAGCAAATCCGCCCCCTTATTCGGATGCCAACGCCCGAGAAAGGCAAGCTTATAAGGTGGCGACGTAGCGAGTTTCTTATCGCGTAATACGGGCAGTGTCCTTGTGCTCGGAAGAAAGTTACACCCTCTGCGACTTATTTTTTCAACGTCCCGACCAAGTTTATAGCCATCTGCAAAACTTATACTGGCTGAACGGACTATATTTTTTATCAAATGTCGTAGAAATGGTATTCTACCAAGCGCCCATATATCGCTTCCCAGTGCCCATGTACTGTATGGGACTCCATAATTCCTAAAAGCTGCTCTAGCCCAATACCCCGACGGTAAGACCCAGAGCGCGAGAATATGATCCGGTTTGTCCGTAATTATTAGCTCTCTTACAGCCTCATTTCCATTTCTTAGCGTGATAAATATGTGCCGCCAGTGCGCGGGGCTTTTCACATCCAATAAAGACAAAGGCAGTAGCGGTGCAAGAAATCTGCTAACGTTCACTAAGCCTTCACGGGTGACTTGACGGACATCCCCAGCGGCAATTACCGTTACTCGGGCATGCTTGGATAAAGCTTTTGCAAAATCTTTTACAAAACTTCCAGCTGCCTCGCTACCCAGCTCGGCGAACGGATATGACGTTGTGATAAGCGCGATGTGCACTGTCAGTTTTTAGCCCACTTCATCCTATAGCCATACGGCATAAATGAATCAAACTGGGTCAGCCGTGCGCCCAACCATGCCAAAACATTGATAGAAACCACAATGAACGGTAAAAATAGGGCGAATATGCTTAGAATGCTTTTCTGATGCCAGGCGTTTAAGACTGTTTTAGTGACTGCGATACAGGTATTCAAAGCCGCGCTCTCCAACGGGTGCCCAATGGCTTCCTCTTCCAGCACTTCAAACCCATGCCTTTGCGAGGCATTTAACAAACCGTAGCGGGTCCAACGAAGAAAATCTCTTGGGGCGTCATGTATGGGATAAAGAAAGGGCACCTGTATTGTTAACGTTCCTCCCGGCTTTAACACCCGAAATATTTCCTTTAAACACTTATCTGGATCGACTAAGTGCTCCAAGACATCCAACAATAATACATTGTCCACCGATTCACTTCTAAGTGGAATGTAATGAGCATCCGCAAACACATCCGGCCGTGTAAAATACCAATGTTTGGCTGTCGCGTAATAGTCTATCCCAAGATACTGGCTATCGTTAGATAAAATACTTTTAGGCTTACATTCCGCACACCCTATATCGACTACCATTCCATGCATTCCGCTGCATATCTTTCGCAGATCCGCACTTTCCCGATAGAATGCAAACCACTGCGGATGCAACGGCGTTTTCTTCCATCTGGATACGAAGCGCCTAAAACTCATAAATAGTATCCTTGTCGACTTTGCGCCTGCACATTCAGTGGGCTAAGTTGACTATCTTTGAGTTCGACGCATATCGTCGTCGGTATGCTTATAATGCAGCGACGATATTTGCTCTGAAACGATGCCGATTAAAAACGTAAGCAGTGCGGATACTAATAATATAGCCGTCATATTCGTCAGCCGGCCCCATGAAATATAGGTATAAACGTAATACGCAATACCTAAAGAAAACAATGAAAAACTGATCGGCAAAAAGAAGCGCATCGGTGAGAATAGTGCACCTATTTTCAATATGATGACAAAAAATCTCAAGCCATCACGTAATAACTTTATGTGGCTGACACCTTCCCGCTGTCCTGTCTCAATGGGCACATAGCCAACCGAGAGACCAGACCGGAAAAACGCCATTGTGCTGGTGGTGGGGTAAGAAAACCCATTTGGCAAAAGATAGAGAAATTTTAGAAAATGCCTGGCGCGGGCCACCCGAAGCCCGGAAGTAAGATCTTCAATGTTGTAGCCGGTCATGATCGAAGCAAGCCGATTGTAGATATAATTAGCGGCTTGACGCGCCATGCTTGCCTGTGACTGGGCTGACCTTGCACCGACAACCATATCGTAGCCCTGTGCGAGCTTTTCAAGTAATCTTGACAAATCTTCCGGCCGGTGTTGGCCATCGGCATCCATAAAAGCCAGGATATTGCCAGTCGCGTTTCGCGCACCGGTTTTGATGGCCGCTCCGTTGCCCATACTGTAAGGATGGCTGACCACTCTAACACCACTCTGATTGCATATTTCCGCAGTGGCATCCGTTGAACCGTCGTCGACAACCAATATTTCGGCATCCGCATAGTATTGCTGCAAACGCGGCAGCAGCATTTTTAACGGCGTTTCTTCGTTTTTGGCGGGAATGATGATACTCAGTTTCATAACTATATAGTAGGTACTGTTTTATATTTATGCAAATATGTCGATCTGTGTCTCCTGTAAACCATTACTCAACTATTTTGAATACGCATTAACCTGCGCTTCTAATGAATGTATTTCGTTTTCGTAACGATGCACCCTATCCATTCTACTTGCGTCATGTAGATACCGCTTTGCGGCACGTATATTACCCATCGCAATATAAAGTCTTGCAAGATTCAAGTTATATTTAGGTATTTGAGGGGCTAATTCTAAAGCACGTTTAAAACTTGGCTCTGCGGCCGAAAAATCATTGGTTTTGTACATCTGATGCTGGCCCAGCAGTACTTGTATATCGGCCGATGTTACTCGCTGCTTCATGACATGGGGATTTTTCGCCAACTCCTTTAGTAGCGTTTCGGTTTGCGGCTCGAGATTCTTACACTCGTTACGGTTACAATCAATGAGATCTTGCATAGCAGTTATCGTTTCCGGTGTCACTGGCTTCGTTGCCGCGATAGCTCTCGCATCTTCAAACCACTGCGCACATTTATTCAGACGCATCTTCTCGCAAAATACCGCCATAGCAACATTAGGCATTAGCGTCTTTTTATTCATTTTTATTGCAGCTTTCATATAATCTATGGCTGTTTCGGCCTCTTGATAGCGTCCTGCGAGAGCCCGATTTGCAAATAAACGACCGACTGAATAGGTAGCCCTCGCTGAGCCTGGATGATGAACCGCCTCCATTATTGTGTGTCTAGTATAATCCCCCCACTGATCTGCACGCAGCGCGGTCATTACCGCCAATAATAATACGGGTAATAGGGTTATCAACCCTCTCATCCTTGCATGCCGCAAGTGTGACAGAGCTCTTAATAAATAGAAGGCCGCACACATAATCGGCCCGTAACTGGGCAAATAATTTCGATGTTCGTGCGCAAGTTCTAACGGCAGTACTGTCGATTCAAGCAGATGCCCCACTAAAAACCACAGGATAGCGAACGTGATCACTGGTTGCTTTTTCCGTAATTGTATAGCGATGGCAATTGACAGAATTAGCAATGAAGTACTGGTCAGTGTTGTAATGGGATTCAGCAGATTAGTTGATAACGCAATATCATCGTGATAAATACCGAAAAGCGCATTACTAGGCAAAACAATCATTTGGAGGTATAACATGATCACTCGCGTCTCGGTCATCAGTCGTTCCCACAGGGTGTAGTCACGCATATCATAGCCACCGAGTAATACGTCCGGGTTCTTCGAAAGAATACCGGCAGCGATAGAACCGAGCACCGAAAAAATAATAATATATCCCGTGACCAGGTTACGATCTAAGCCCCCACTTTTATCTCGAAATCGAAAAACCACTAACTCTATAACAAGCACATACAGCACCAGCAAAGCCCCGGTTTCTTTGGTCAATAAGGCCAAGGCCCAAAGAATAACTATTCCAATCGCTGCCCGCAGAGTACCCACTCGGCCCCAATATCGACGATTCCGCATGTACAGATATACGATTAGCGCGATAAGCATAAATAACGCACTTAGCGATGTCATACGTTGAACAACGTAGAGAACAGAGGTGAGATTTATTGGATGTAGCGCCCATACAAATGCTGTCAGTAAGGCAATATGCCGCACCTGCTGCTCCGGCAGCCTAATGTCGCGTGTCTTTCTAAGCGTGCCAACCAACGAATAGGTCAGCACGAAAACACCCATAGCGTTCAATATATGTATAACAAGATTAACCACCTTGTAGGCAGCGGCGTTCATGCCAGACATATAATAATTTATAGCGAAGCTCAACATACTTAAGGGACGATAAAGTACGCCGGATTCGGATGACAATGCCGCCTCACCCAACGAGGAAACACTCATGGAATTCACTTTTAGAGGCTCGTTGTCAACGATAACGTGGATATCATCCAAGAAAAATCCACCGTTCAGACCGGGCAGATATACGGCAAAAGTTGTGATAGAAAGGGCCAACAACACCAACGACGTTTTTAAGCACTGCATTATTATAAAGACTCCTTTCTCGTTTTGTAGGCCTGTCTCGTATTGGCGAGCACCTATAAAATCGTATCTTCTATGCTGTACTTTCCGCTTATACCTATCCGAACCTTGCTTAACATTTCGTTATAACTTTTAATTTCCTTTTTGTGCGCGCCGAACAAATCATCCGCCTCGGCTGCTTTGAGCTCTTGCCGCGCATCTGCATAACGATGAATGGCGATTAATAATGAAACCAAATGCAAGCGATACCTGGGATCTTTTGGCCGCAAAGATACCGCCTGTGCCAGCAGGTATACAGCCGCTTCATGATCACCCTCATAAAGAGATACTTTGCTGGCAAGCGACAATAACTCGATACGTGTGCGGACACTGACGGACGTATTTCTCAACGACGACCGCATCATCTTCTGGATGTAAGCGGATTGAATCAGCGGGCCTTTTTTACTCCCGGTAAAAGCCAGATAGTTTATCCAGTTTACATTGCCGACCATATAGGGTTCATATTCCATACGCGTTAACAACTCGCGCATCGTCTCGTCGTCTGTCTGCTTTCCCAACCGGGCATTCAGTTCAACCAAACCCAACAATCCAGAAGTGTGGTTGCTTTTAAGACGGGTCGCTTTTAGGTAATATTCTTTTGCTCGCCGGTAGTATAATTCTGTGCGATCACTGCCATTTTTGGCCAGTCTCGCATACAACTCCCCTAACTGCGTATTTGCGCGCGGCGACTGAGGATGGTTACGCGCCTCAGAGTAATAATGAACACGCGGATCCCCCCATACGTTTGCGCGCATATAGGTGGTGGCAGTGATAAATACAGCGAATGCTCCGATTATAGTAGCAGAAACCTTGGGTTTAATCTGCGGCCATTGAGGTATCACGAATACGGACAACAATGCGAGTATCAGCCCATAACTTGCAAAATAGTTTCGATGCTCATGAACCAGCTCCAACGCAATAAATGTCGATTCCAAGCTGTGCGCCGCGAAGAATAGCAACAACCCAAGCGAAGTGAGTGGTGAACGTCTACGCAGATAGATTGCCCC
>Ga0114931_10011514_pt1 | contig 10441 bp, 16 predicted proteins | sample 2SBtaG_FD_89579 | JGI IMG/M metagenome (GOLD analysis project Ga0114931, IMG submission 89579) | Deep subsurface microbial communities from Kolumbo volcano to uncover new lineages of life (NeLLi) - 2SBTROV14_V59a metaG | ecosystem: Environmental > Aquatic > Marine > Volcanic | place: Kolumbo... | reverse complement strand
GAGAGCTTCAGAACAGCAAGACAACACTGAAACAGTGGTTTTTAGCTATGCTTTTATCAGATCAAGCGTATGGGTTATTTGAAATGTTTAAAAATAACGCTGTCTTAATTAGAACTTAACTAAGGGAAACATAAAACTACCCAATAAAATACAAAAGTAACTTGGGTTAAAAGTCGTGCCGATACAAGTTTTAGAAAAACGTTTTTCTAACAATACCCCTAAACATCATATAATCAATAAATTATAAATATTGATAAATTGAATTAAGAAGCTCAACCGACACGACCTTTTTTGAAAAAAAATAAAATGTGGTGCAAAAAAAGAGAGAACCGACACGACTTTTTAAAAATAAATGGTGTAAAAAAGTCGTGCCACCTGACAACTTTTAACTGACTTTATAAAAAAAAATATCCCTTATAAGGAATACTTTTTTTACCAAAAGAAAAACATTTCCTTATAAGGGTAGGATAAAAACTTAGTCCCTTTTTGTTTAGGGATTAAAAAGGGACTACTAAATAAAGTGTTCCTTATTAGAAACACTTTTTAACATTCATCAATATCATCACTTAAACATCCGAAAGATTCTCTATCCTTAATTGTTGATTTTTTAGTACTAAAAGAATGACTTTTTTTTAAAATATCTTTTCCTTCATCCATTACTTCATAAATATTTTCAAAACTTAATATGGCTTGATTTCCACCTTTATCTTTTATAAAATGATTTAGAGCTTCATCAAGGAATTCCTCTTCTTCATCATTAAGAATGAATTTGAAAATTTGATTTTCCATTGCTAACCTTGCAATATGTAAATACAACTCTAAATCAGCTTCATGAAAATGTGCTGTCTGTTCTTTTTTCATTAGGAAAAACTTAAAATAAGTTAGCAAATAAGGTTCTAATGACTTAATTGCGTAAAGCCATCTTTCTGGCCATTGAATTAATTGTTTCATTATTAATTAGATTTAAATAAAAAATTCTTTTAAGTGGTTTAAATTTTTAGTGGTGTAACTAAAATTTCTCCAGGCATTTTTAAGAGCAGCTCGTCCAAGAGCATAACGAAAATCTTTGTCGTCAATTAGCTTTTCAATGGCTGTTACCCATTCTTCAGTTGTAGCGGCTAACATTCCATTTTCCTCCTGTTCAATTGCATGAACATAAGGGGGAAGTTTTGAAGCAATTACTGGAACAGCAAAGGCAGCCAATTCAAGGTATTTTACAAATGATTTTCCATGTGTATTGAATGGTATTTTTGCAAGTGGAAGCAATACAAAATCAAATACCAACCCATTTAGTTTGGGATAATAACCCATAAAACTGACGGACTTAATAAAGCTAAATTGTAATCCTTTTAAGGGTTCATCTCCATTAGGTAACTTGCCATTCCATCCAAAAAATAGGAGTTCAATCTTATCTTTGTGTTTCGCTCCAATTTCAATTAATACATCTTTGATGGATAAGGTATCATAATGGTTACTCAAATTTCCGATAATGCCTATTCTTATTTTTTTGGTTTCATTTTGCTTAATGGTAGCTACTTCTTCCAATCCAAAATTAGAAATGAGGTTAGGGATATACTCCATATAAATTTCCTTTCCACTAGCATACTTCTCATACAATTGAGTATAAAAACCAAGCAGCTCTTCAGAAGCTCCAGTAACTAAATCTACGTACCCCATATTTTCAAGAAAGTTGCGTTTTACCTCTTGAGTAATTTTAGCGTAATTAGGATGTTCTTTTGGGTAACGATGAACATTTGTATCAATGTCCATTATGATTTGTACCTCTTTGTTGATGGAACGAAAGGAGTTAAACGTTTCAGTAGCATCAACGTACATACTCGGAAATACAATGTAATTTGCCCATTTAATTAAACGTGTATCAATGGGGTTATCGTAATCTTCAAACTGTTTGGAAAAATTCCATTTATGAAGATTGGTAATGATGGCTTTATGTGTACTGGTTTTATTTAACTCCAACATGGGTAGTATCATTCTATAAAAACCAGTTCCATTGATACAGGGAGAAATGTACAACACATGAATTTTATTATCGTTCTGTTCATACGCTGGATAGCGTTCTTCAAATGATTTCTCTATGATATTGCCTTTTTCATTTTCTGATGAATGCAATCTTTCATATAGTTCTTCTATTGCTTTCATACGTTGAAATATTTAATTAAATCTTTAAGAGCAATGGTTTCAATAAACCGACTGTTATAATAAGCCATAACGATAACCTCCTGAGCAGGTTTAGCAATGTTGATAATGAGGTTATTGGCTTGTATTCCTGATACAGCAGCATAATCTGATAAGTAATTAGACACATTTGTTGCTACTTTCTTTTCTAAGTCAAATAACTCATTACTTCCTTTGCCCATAAAGAAGTCAATTAATTCTTTGGTAGGAGCATCTTTTAGAATGACATTCTCATTATAGACATAAGCGACTAAGCCTTGTTTCTTGCTGATGCGGACATTAATCGTACTGGCATCAATGTCATGTTGTTCAGCGAGTGCTGCAAAGTAATTAGCGATATTATCGGTTACGGTCTTTTCATAATTGAAGACATCAACTGTTACATCTTTCATGTAATTTTTGATTTTATCTCCAATGCCTGTTTTTTTCTTTTTTTTATTCAACATAATTCTTTTTTTAATTTTAAATAGGAAGCCTGTTAAGGCTATTTTGTAAAGTATTTCTCGGTGTATTTCTGATGGAATCCCTTTGCCTGTTCTTTGGTGAATTTCTTTTCGGTTATCATCCGATGGCAATAATCCATCAATGACTTTTTGGTAATGAATCGCTGCATCGAAAGGTCAAAAGGATCACTAAAACGTATTTTTTTATGCACGTAAAGTGATTTTATTTTAGTTGTGTCGCCACTTTTAAGTGCTTCATAGAAGGTGTCCAAAAATTGAAACACTTGTTTGTTGGTCATTGCCCATTCTACATCTAAACATTCGTAATAATGATAGTTTAACCGTAAAATGGTGGTTTTGTGTGGGTGTTTATTCAAGAAATATTCTATTTCGGTAATTCTTCTTTTCTTATCAGGATGATTAACATCTAAATAACCTGATTTGTGCATCCTGACTATCCAGTTAATGAGTAAGGCTTGTTTATCGTTTTTTTCTGCAAAACCTTCTTTTTTTGAATAGCCTAATAGCGTTAATCCATTGTCGAGTAAAATCGACTGAATGTAAGTGCTATCATAATTGTCCCATCCTGCTATCTTGAATTTTTTTTGGCTCATTTTTTTCCTAACGTTATAAGTACTTGATGTAAACTTCTTCTTCGAACGGTAAACTCTGTACACTGTAGATAAAACTTCTTTGAAAATTTCAAATAGGATTAACAGTAAACTTGTTAAACAGTTAAAAAAGACTTTTTAGACAATACATTCCTGATTCGACCACATTGCTGTTCAGTCGATTAAGGGGGGTAAAATGGCTTTTAATTGGGTAGCTACAACTCTAAAAAGCCTATGTACTCTCTAAGGAGTTAAGGAGGTGGTTTTATCCGATTATCGGAATAGGATTGTTGATATTGTATCATTTTTATCTAATTATCTTTTTCTTCATTAAATCCCACAAAACCCTTCACATTCACACTCAAATAAATCGAGTTGATTTTCTTGTAAATCGACTTCGGATAAAGGAGTACAGCTCCGATGTAAATAAATTGGATGATGCACCCCTTTTTGACTACTGTTTCTAATTTTTGTATCTAATTGGACTGCATCGTCCCATTCTTCAGAACGGTTCTTTTTCATATCCAACCAGGAACGATTGGATTGATAAGGACAAAAGATGCAGGAGCTTTTGGGTGGTATGGGTAAATGATGTACCGTTAACCAATGTTGACAGTCGTTTCGGTTTAATCGAGCCGTATAATTGACTAGCGTAGTAGCTTCTTTAGTAGTGGTGTAATTGCATAAAGGATAGACAAAGGTTTGCCATTTGTATCGGGGTTGTTTTAAGCGTTGAATTTCATCTACAGAGATACCTATCCATATTTCAGTATGTGGAGTTCTGGCGTATTTCTTTAAACCGTAAAGCTTTCGGATAGCGTTGTTGACCTCTTTTATTTTATAATCATCTGTACATTGTCTTCTAAGCATTCCAATTTTTCCATTTTCATCTTTGGTAAAAGCAGGAATGGAAGCAAACCGATTTCCTTCGGCATTTAATCCTAAAATAAGATCAGTATAAATAGACTTTCTGCCTGTTACGATAATGGGAATGCCTTTGTTCTTTTTTTGCCATTTTAATAATCCCTTCAAATAAGCATAGGTTACTTTACTTTCTGCTCCTGGATCAGAAAAAATGGCATAGTCGGCTCGTGGGATTTCTCCTAAACTACTCATGTAATAGAGTGTGGTAGATTGTTGCCCTAATCCAAGTGATATGATTTTAAAATTTTTCATTAAGGATGACTTTCTAATAATGAATCTACATGGATTTCAAGCTGTACTTGTGCTAATTCTTTGGCAAAATCAAGTTCTGATAACAAAATTTCTTTAATGCCCACTATGTTTGATTTTAATAAAAACCTTAGTTGAGGAACATATAGTAATTCTTTAGGGATTTGATGGATTTCAAATTGAATGATTCCATAACCTTCTATTTGAGCTATCCAAATTGTTGGATGAACATCATGGACTTTCCAATGTAGTTGCTTAATCTTCATTAGATGGAGTAGAGGTGTTTTCCTTTTGATTTGAAATGTTACTTTTTTTCTTAATCCGCTTCTGCTTTTTTAGAAGGCGAATTTCCTCCTGAATGTTGGCTATTAAATTCAAGTAATCGGTTTCTGTATTTTCTACAACGATTTTCATGCTGTGGTCAATTACTTCTTTATATTATTTACTGAATTGATTTCTCGGCTTTTTTGTAAAAGCATATTGGCTTTTATTTTTCTTTCTTCTCTTGCGGTAAAACCTTCTTGAAGTAGCTCAAGAGCTGCATCATAAATAAGAACTCCTGTAGCAGATTTCACTTTACCACAATTAAAAAACCGAATAACGGAAGTTTTGGAAACGTTTATCTTTTTTGCCACCTCTCCTTCAAAATGACCATAGAGGCTAGTTAGCTCATTTTTAAGCAATTTGACGTCTTCTTTCTCTATCATTTGTAATATTATTTTGTGTTATTTCGTAATATTTGATGTTATTTCGTAATAAAATGATATATTTGCCACCAGTTGTAATATATAGATGGCAAATATGATGCAATAATAACATAAAAAGATTACATATTGCCATCTTTTTTAGAATTATTTTTTCATTTTATTATTATGGATATAGCTAAAAAGTCCAAAAAACCAGTAAAGACAAACATTTCAAAGCAATATGAGCTTTCTTCATCTGATCTAAGATTCTTAAAAGTGGTGGACAATATCATTGCAAAGAATTTAAAACTGAATGCCAAGCCTAATTCAGATAATTCGATTAGCAAAGCTGTATTTGGGGATAGGAACGTAATTGCGAAAGTAAGGGCTTCCCATAGAGGAATCTCTTTTCATCACCTTGAAAAATTTGCCATCTTCTTCCAGTTAGACTTCAATTGCTTTATAAGGGATGTTGAGAATGTTGAATACGATACTGAAGGTAAACAAGGGTCAGTTATTGCCAAAGAAAACGCTCAAATAATTCAGGGTAATAATATTCGCAACGTACAGACCGAAGGGGGGAGTTATGCCGAAAATGCGTATCATGGTATTCTCGAAAAACAAATCCAGTTCGCTAAGAAGATAATCAATACGGGTAATTGTTCAGCAAAAATTCAAGAACAATGTTATGAAGTGCTTGAACAAATCCAAGAGGAATCAAATAAAATGGAACTGCGTTTGGACAAAAATACTGCGGAGCTAAAAAAAATAACCAATTTATTAACGAAAGAAACAGAGAAGAATCAAGGACTGGTTATTGAACTCAATCTATCCAAAGAAAAAGAATTGGAAATTATGAGAAAATACACGCTGTTACTGGAAAAAAAGATGTAGAAAAAAACACCGAAAACGTCTTTTAATAGACGAAATATGTGAAAGATTGTATTCTTACTTAAGAATACAAGATGTAGCAATAAATAGAAGCTATAAATTCATAGAATTTACACACGTATAAATACTTTTTTCATAAGTAGTATTACCTAATTAAGTAGAAAAAATACAATTTCAGAAAACAAAAAAACCACATTTTTAGAAAACTAACCGTTACTGGTTTAACGAAAAGATTGACTTTTATAAGGCTTATTATAGCAGAAGGGATAGCCTAATAAGATTAGAAAAAGGTATATATTTTTTACTTTTCCCGTATAATGTTCCATAATTGGAACATTAATAGTATATTTGCCCTATCAGATTATTTATTATTAGAATAAAAATGAGTAAAAAAGAAATATCAGACACTACTAACCTCGCAAAGCTAGATGAATTGAGTGCTTTATTGAATCAAAATTCATATACCATGAAATATGTGAAAGGTATTCCTCGAAGTAGCATTAGCCGTTGGCAAGATGAGGGATTACTTGATGTTGATGATGGGGATAATCAAAAATGGAGAAAATTCAATTTAATTAATCTTTTGTGGCTTTCTGTTATTGAGGAATTGAGAACTTTTGGATTTAGTATATCCAACATTAAAAATGTGAAAGAGCAATTATTCGCATCCATTACTTTAGAAGACCAACAACAATATCCTCTTATCGAGCATACAATTATGGAAGCATTGGTTTATTCTATTCCTGCATTTTTAATCATAGACAAGCAAGGAGAAGCATCCATCGTAGATGATAAAGAGTATGTAAAACAGTTGCAAGCTGAACAAATTGTTAATCATATCGTCATTAGTATCAACCAATCTATTAAGGATAATATTCTACACTTATATTCAACCCCTATTTATACCAGATCCTCAGTACTTTCTAAACAAGAGTTAAAAGTGCTTTCTGCGGTAAGAGAAAAGAACTTTCAATCTATAAAAATTAAAAAGAAAAGTGGAGAAATAGATATGATTGAGGGGTATGAAACAATTAATACGGAAGAAAAAATTGTGGACTTGCTCAAAAGTGGGAAGTACCAAAATATTGAGGTAAAACAAGAAAATGGAAAAATAGTTTGTATCAATAGAAAAATGAAGATAAAGATGGACTGAAAAACTCAGCCAATTCCAAACGATGACTTTACAAGATAAAATTGGAAGGCATTATTTGATAACTAAAAATGATATCTATCGAAGTATGCCGAAAGACACTTAACAAAGGAAAAAACAACTACACTGACAAAGAAATAGAAACGATAAGAGAATTTCTTTACAAGATGGCCAAAATAGCCAGGGAGGAACTTAATATTAAAAATAATGGAAGGATACAAAACTGCTATAGCGTATTTAAGAGTTAGCACTACGGGGCAAGAAAAAGGAACATCTCCTGAAAGCCAATTAGAAAGCATCAAAAACTTTTGTATGAGTAAAAATATTTTACTCTTAAATGTATATTTTGATAAAGTTTCAGGTAAAAATTTTCAACGACCAAAATTTCAAGAAGCGGTTAAATTCTTAAAGGAAAACAAGAAGGATATCAATTTATTTCTCACCAAAAGAATAGATCGATTTACTAGAGATACTTCATCTGGCCTGGAAGCCATAAAGCTCATTAATAATTTAGGAGTAGAAGTAAATTATGTGGATGATTGGATGGACGACATCAACTCGCCTCAAGGCGAAATGATTACGACTATTAAAATGGCTGTATCTACTTATGAAAGGAAACTCATTAATGAGAGAACCCGATTAGGAACTAAAATGGCATTACGCTCAGGGCGGTATATAAAAACTCCCCCTAGAGGATATAAAATGGGAAAATTAGCAAATGGTAAAGCTTGTATTGTTCCTAACGAAAAATCTCAATTGGTAAAAGAAATGTTTGAGGATTATGTTACAGGAATATACTCACAAAAAGAGCTTTTAACCAAATATAAATCTAAAGGATTAACACTATCTAAAAGTGCATTAAGTAGGATGCTTGAGAATGTATTATATGCAGGGCTTGTTGATCTCAAAAAGTACGACATAGAGCCTCACAAACTTATTAAGGGTTTATTTGAGCCTATCATATCAGAAGAATTATTTTATAATGTTCAAGCCATTAAATCGGGTAGAAATAGAATGATTAAAAAGATTCGCCCAAAAAACGAAGATTTTCCCTTGAGTTCATATTTAATATGTGCTAAATGTGGCAGCCCTATGTATGGAAGTACAAGCAACAATGGTACAAAAAAGAAAGTTACTAAGTACTATTCATATTACCGTTGTTCTAAAAATTGTAGTAATCAAAGCTATACTCCAGAGTTAGTCCACAATGAACTACAAAAAGAATTAACTAAGGCTATACCATCTAAAGAGATAAGTGAATTGTTTACAATGATTTTAAAAGACGAATATTCTAGCACCATACAAGATACAAAGGTGATTGTAGATAATATTAATACTAAGCTGAAAAGTGCAGAAGAAAACCAATTATTGGTAATAGAAAAGTATGCTTTGGGAAAAATAAAGGAAGAACATTATAATTTAATAATGGCGAAAATGGAGAAAGAGCTTAAAGAATTAAACATTGAAAAGCATAAATATAAAGTTGACAAGGATTTAGAAAAATATATTTCTTTTGGAATGACACTATTAATGAATATGGATAAAATCTACAGCCAAGCTAGTGTTGATACTAAAGTTAAACTAATCGGTTCGTACTTCGATGAGAAGTTAATTTTTGAAAATAAAAAATTCCGAACCCCAAAATTTAATGAAGCAATACAGCTTTTAGGTAGATATAGTAAGGACTTCCAAACATTGGAGAAAAAAAAAGGAGGTCTTTTTCCAAAGACCTCCCATTCAGTACTCGAGATGGGACTTGAACCCATACGTCCTAATGGACACAAGATTTTAAGGGGTAAATAATACCCCCTTTTTTAGTCTTTTCAGTCAATTATAATAAAGATTTGAGCTATTTACGTAAAATACCGCGCTTAATACCACGCTTGGTTAATTTGAAATTAATGCGACAGAACTAACAAATCAATACAGAGGAAACCATGAAGTAAAAAAAGCTCCAATTTCTCCTATAACCAACTCCTTATTATTTGGTTTGTAAGGAATATATTTAAAATATTTTTTATCCACAGTATTGCTATCCTCACGATTAGTATCAACAAACAGTTTAAGATCAGTAGTTAATTTAATAGAAGTTTCACTACCCTGTGTAGTTAAAAGTACACTTTGGGTTCTAGGGTATAATGTAAGAAATTTTGAAGGAGTTAACGAAATAGACTGTCCTCTTAGAAAAGAGAGTGTAAATAAAAATAACACTAAAAACAACAACTTTCTCATTAATAATAGTTTTGATTTATATCACTCCTTTACGTTAATACATTCTGTAATTGCCAATTTCCAGCCTTTTTCTGTGTCGATTACTTTATCAAAAGGTTTATCAATATCTGTATAGTCTAAATCGATGGTTCCTGATGCAAAAGCAATTAAACTTACAGCACCTACTCCGAGAATTATTCCTGTCCCTCCAATTACCGAAGATATTTTTTTATATGCTATATATCTAAAATCAATTAATTCGTAACCTTTTACGAAAGAACTATCTTTACAGCTATTAAATAACCCAGAGGAAGGCTTATGTTCTAAGAAAATACTATCTGTTGTAATTCTAAAAATGTCAGCTTTACTCCATACAGAATCGTTTTCAAGTACAAATGATATTTCCTTACCTTCCTGAACCACTAAGGAATTCTTGTTTTCTTTTGAGAACTCCAAGCAGAATTTAGAGGATATATTCCCCCTCATAATAACTGAAGAACACATAACAAATATAATAAGGCTTAACCTCATATTAAATATCACGTTTAAATAATTTTTGTTCTATCATTTAATTGCTAATATATACTATTTTTACATAAAAATAAATGCAACCCCTATCCCTGACGAATAAGTTGTAAGATCAGGGCCTTTATTATTTTCAAAAAGAGGAGAAAGTCCATAACTAATTACTACCGATAAGCTTATTCCTGAGGATTTTTTAAGTTTCCTATAACTTATCCTTCCTATTAAATCATAACGAAAACGAGATAAATTAGGTAAATTCTTTTCTAAAGTTATTGTACTAATGTCTCCTTTTTCTATTGTAAACTTTTGAGTACTATGAACTAAATAACCTGCTTTTATACCTGCTCCAAATCCAAAAGAGGTATTTTTTTCATTAGGAGTTGTTATATATCTAAATTCAATAGGAATATTAAAATAATGAGTACTAAGCACATTGTGGAATTGCAACTAAAAACTGAACAAAAAAGTTAAGGTAGATTAAGCTGCATGTTTATAATTAGTTGTTTGATTAAATTCTAATATTGTCTTCCCTTTTAAAGCTGAGTGTCTTCTTTT
>Ga0114931_10011513_pt1 | contig 10442 bp, 8 predicted proteins | sample 2SBtaG_FD_89579 | JGI IMG/M metagenome (GOLD analysis project Ga0114931, IMG submission 89579) | Deep subsurface microbial communities from Kolumbo volcano to uncover new lineages of life (NeLLi) - 2SBTROV14_V59a metaG | ecosystem: Environmental > Aquatic > Marine > Volcanic | place: Kolumbo... | reverse complement strand
CCGGCCGCAACGAACTGCGTCCGTCCCTGGACTGGGCGTATATTCAGGAAAACGCCAAGACATACAAAAAACAGGTTTTTAAGATCCTTGATCCTAAAAGGACCAAGGTCGTCTTCAATAGCGCGTGGCTGAACAAGCTTTCCTCCCAGGACATGCTGGGCCTGACGGCACATTCCACCGTCGCGCAGATGCTGGCCCGCGCCGATTTCAAAATGCGCTTTGAAGAGGGGGCCGAGATCAGTGTGATGGAGTTCATCTATCCGCTTCTGCAGGCTTACGATTCGGTGCATTTGAAGGCCGACGTTGAACTCGGCGGGACCGACCAGAAGTTCAATCTGCTGATGGGCCGTCAGATGCAGGAGTCCTTCGGCCAGCCGCCGCAGGTGGTGCTGATGACGCCGCTCCTGGAGGGCATCGACGGGGTCAAGAAGATGAGCAAGTCGCTGAATAATTATATCGGCATCAACGAACCTCCCGGTGATATTCTGGGCAAGACCATGTCGATCTCCGACGAGCTCATGCTGAAATATTATGAGATTCTGACCGACTGTGATCTTCAAGAAATCAAGGCCCTGCACCCGAAGGAGGCTAAGCTCCGGCTCGGTGAAGAGATTGTCAGACAGTTTTATGATGAAAAAAAGGCCCAGACCGCCCGGCAGGAGTTTGAAAAGGTCTTTAGTCAGGGGCAGCTGCCGGACAAGATGCCGGAGATTTCGTTATCCGCGGTGAAAGGACAGTCGCTGGCTGACATTTTGGTTAACAACGGCCTGGCCAAATCCAAAAATGAGGTCCGGCGCCTCCTCAAAGAAGGAGCTATCTCCTTTGACGGCAATAAGATAGATAACGAAGACTGGGTGCCCCGGCCCGGGGTACTCAAAGTGGGCAAGAGACGCTTTCTGGCCTTGAAATGACCCCTCCTTTTAGAGCGCTAAGTCCTACAAAACAGGGCAGATAAGGTCTTCCGGCCGCTTTAAGAAAAAGACTTGACAAAATCTTTTTCGACAACTATACTCTAAGTTCTTCTGCGCACTTTTTTATATTATTAGTAGGAAGAAAGTGTAAGAGGGATTTTTTATATTTACGGCTATCCGCCGTCAGGTATCAGTTTTGAAGAGTTAGTTACCGACGAAAGGGCTCACCACTGGAATTCGCCCCTGTAGCTCAGCTGGTAGAGCACGTCCTTGGTAAGGACGAGGTCTCCGGTTCAAGTCCGGTCGGGGGCTCATATAAAAGCATGAGGATGGAGTTTTCAAGATGGCAAAAAAGAACGCGCGGGAAAAAATTCAGCTACAGTGTACCGAATCGGGAGATATCAATTACTCGTATACGAAGAATAAACGCGAGCATCCGGAACGGATGGAGTTGAAAAAATATTGCCCGAAACTCCGCAAGCATACTCTGCACAGAGAGGTTAAAAAATAATTTATCGCAGGAGTGGAATTTCTCGAAGAACCCATTTAGGCCTGTAGCTCCAATTGGTAGAGCAACGGTCTCCAAAACCGTGTGTTGGGGGTTCGAGCCCTCCCAGGCCTGCCAATTTTAAAACAGCGGACGTTAAAACGTATGTTCGGAAAGATCAAAAAATTTATCGCAGAGGTAGGCGTTGAATTAAAGAAGGTCACCTGGCTTACCCGAAAAGAGCTTCTCGAGTCGACCTGGATCGTGATCGTGAGTTCTTTCTTTCTGGGCATTTTCATCGGCATAACAGACCTTGTTCTTTCAAAAATCATCGGGCTAATTATTCAATGATCATGGACAAAAAGTGGTACGTTGTACATACCCAGACAGGGGCAGAAGAAAAGGCCAAGGCCGGCTTGGAGAGCCGTATGCAGAGCACGAATCTCAAGCAGTTCATCGGTGAGATTGTGGTGCCGACCGAGCAGGTCTCCGAAGTTCACGGCGGGAAAAAGCGTATCACTGAACGCAAATTCTTTCCGGGATACATTCTTGTTCAGATGGAAATGAACAAGGAAAGCTGGTATCTGGTCAAAAGCACGCCGGGGATCACCGGTTTTATCGGACCAGGCCGCCGTCCGACTCCCATTTCCAAAGAAGAAGTTGACGCGATCATGAAGCGCAGTGAAGAGGCCGAGACTAAACCGGCGCCCAAAGTCGTCTTTGAAGTGGGTGAGGCGGTGCGGATCGCCGAAGGGCCTTTCGCGAATTTTAACGGCTCGGTGATGGAAGTTTATCCGGAACGGGGAAAATTGAAAGTCAGCGTTTCGATTTTCGGCCGTTCGACATTGGTGGAAATGGAATATTGGCAGGTCGAAAAAATATAAGGATTGAATTATGGCAAAAGAAGTCGTAGCGACAATTAAACTTTACGTTCCCGCCGGACAGGCAAATCCGGCGCCGCCGGTCGGTCCGGCCTTAGGTCAGCACGGGGTCAATATCATGGGCTTCTGCAAGGCCTTTAATGAAAAGACCAAGGGCAGGGAAGGACTGATCCTTCCGGCGATCATTTCGGTTTATAAAGACAAGTCATTTGATTTTATTCTGAAAACCCCGCCGAGCTCGGTCCTTATTAAAAAGGCCGCGAACCTCGCCAAGGCTTCGGGCACCGCCGGCAAAGAAACAATCGGCAAGTTGAGCAAGAGCCAGGTCAAAGAGATCGCCAAAATCAAACTCGAAGATTTGAATACCGCGGACATGGACCAGGCGGCGCGAATCATCGCGGGGACCGCGCGAAGCATGGGAATTGAGGTGGAGAAATAATGGGCAGAGCCACCAAGAGAAAAAAAGAATTTGAGAAGTTCGGCGAGAAACCGTACACTCTTGCCGACGCGGCAAATACCATTAGCGGATTTCCCAAAACAAATTTTGACGAGACCGTTGAGCTGCATTTTCATTTGAACGTCAACGTTAAGACCTCGGATCAGTCCGTGCGCGGAACCGTGATTCTGCCGCATGGGACCGGTAAGATCGTTAAGATCGCGGTTTTTTGTAAAGGGGCTCACGCCGATCAGGCCAAGGATGCCGGAGCGGATTTTGTCGGCGCCAATGATTTGATCGAGAAGGTCGCTAAGGGATTTTTAGACTTCGACGTGGTTGTGTCCACACCGGAGATGATGCGTGATATCAGTAAATTAGGGAAGGTGCTTGGTCCCCGGGGCCTCATGCCCAGTCCTAAAGCGGGAACCGTCACCACCGACATTGAACGTGTGGTCAAGGAATTGAAGGGCGGGAGGGTTGAATTCAAGGCCGACAAGCAGGGCGGTGTTCATGTCGGTATCGGCAAACGCTCATTTAAGAGTGAGCAGATCGTGGACAACGCCAACCGCCTGATTGAAGCCTTGAACGCGGCCAAGCCGGCGTCAGTCAAGGGGGCTCTTGTCAAGACCGCCGCCTTATCCACGACGATGGGGCCGGGATTAAAAGTTTCAGTTTAGTTCAACGAATAGGGTTTGATCATGGAAAAAGTTGAAAAAGTCGGAAAAATTTTACGCAATCGCCTGGTCAACAATGTGAAGGCCGGGATTGAAGAGAACAACAATATCTTTGTGGTCAAATATTCCCAGCTTTCGTCCAGCCAGATGGATAGTTTCCGCAAGAGCCTGAGCAAGCTCGGCGCAAATGTCCGCGTCGCGAAAAATCGGCTGGCGAAGATCGCCTTGGAAGATGCCGAACAGAAAGGTTTGGCGCAGCAGATTGAAGGACAAACCGCTTTTGTCTGGAGCAACGAAGATTCGGTGACCCTGGCGAAGGCGATCATGGACTTTGTCAAGGACAGCGGTGGAGAGAAGGTCGAGGTCAAAGGCGGGATTCTTGATAAGGCGTTCTTAAAGTCCACTGACGTGAAGAAGCTGGCCGAGCTTCCGGCCAAAGAGGTCCTGCAGGCGCAGCTGTTACAGATGATGCTCGCGCCGCTCACGCGGTTCGCGGGATGCCTGAACGCCAAGAGCAGAGATCTTTTATCTATTTTAAAACAATTAAGCGAAAAGAAAGAAGGGGGTCAATAAAATGGCTGAAAACACAGTTGAAGAAGAAAAGAAAAGCGTTGAGCTTTCTCCTAAACTGGAAGACATTGCCAAGACAATCGAAGGATTAACCGCTTTAGAACTGTCCGAGCTGGTCAAGGGTCTGGAAGACAGACTCGGGATTCAGGCGGCGGCTCCGGTCGCGATCGCGGCCGCGGGCGCGGCTCCTGCCGGCGGCGAAGCTGCGGTGGAGGAAAAGGATTCTTTCGACGTTATTTTAGCGGAAATCGGCGGCAATAAGATTTCCGTTATTAAGGAAGTCCGTGCCGCGACTAATCTGGGTCTGAAAGAAGCCAAGGATCTGGTCGAAGCCGCTCCGAAGGCAGTGAAAGAAGGCGTCACCAAGGAAGAAGCCGAAGAGCTGAAGAAGAAGCTTGAGGCGGCCGGCGCGAAAATCGAACTGAAGTAATCCAAATCGGCACCTATTTGATAGCTTAAACGATCGCAATGAGCGCGGTGGAGTTTTCTTACCTGCTTGAGCTATTTTATGTGTCACAACATCTCTCGTGCACTTGCCATACCCGTTGGGTTCTGGCGGGACAAACAAGGTCTAAGGTAAACTACGGGCATCGTATAGTCCGCAAGGCGAAAGAAATAGGATCTTATGGAAATATTGAATATCAGGAATTTCGGAAAGATCAAGGACACGTTTGAACTTCCGCAGCTTTTGGATATTCAGCTGGAGTCTTATACCCACTTTCTGCAGAGGGAGATTTCTGTCGACAAACGGCAGGATCACGGTCTGGAGGAGGTTTTCCGGGAAGTTTTCCCGCTGGAAAGCTATGACGGCCAGATCAAGCTGGAGTACATCAGCTACTATCTGGGGAAGGAAAAATACTCCAGCATTGAATGCCAGCGGCGCAGCATGACGTATTCGGCTCCTTTGAAGGTGAAGCTTCGCCTCATTACTCCCGTTGATATCAAGGAACAGGAAGTCTATTTCGGAGATTTTCCGTTAATGACCGAAAACGGTACGTTTATCATCAACGGTGATGAGCGTGTCGTGGTCTCACAGATCCAGCGCCCGCCGGGTGTCTCTTTTGAGGAAGAACTTCATCCGACGGGAAAAAGTATTTATCATGGACGGATCATTCCTTCCCGCGGCGCCTGGTTTGAGGCCAAATACGATCTCAATGATATCGTCCTGGCCTATATTGACCGCCGACGCAATTTTCCCGCGACCCAGATTCTCCGTATTATGGGGCTTTCCGGCGAGGATGAGATGCGACAGATGTTCGGAGACAGTTTTTCTAAACTCGAGGGTACTCTCGAAAAAGATATCACCAAAAGTAAAGAAGAAGCGCTCTTGGATTTCTACCGTAAGATGCGGCCGACAGAGCCGGCCACGGTGGAAGTCGCTGAAGCGCTTTTTTATCGTCTGTTTTTTGATCCCCGGCGTTATGATTTGAGCAGGGTCGGGCGACATATTATCAATCGTAATCTGGGAACGGAAGTTCCTCTGGACAACCGGGTCCTGGATATCAGTACTGTCGTCGAGGTTGTTCGTTATTTGTTTGGTCTGCGCGAAGGGCACGGAGAGACCGATGATATCGATCACCTTGGAAACCGCCGGATTAAGACCGTCGGGGAACTGGTGCAGAACCAGGTGCGTATCGGTCTGGCCCGGCTGGAGCGTTCGATCAAAGAGCGTCTGGTCGTCATGAGCACCTTTGAGAATTTGACCGCGCATCATTTGATCAATTCCCGTCTGTTTTCTAATCAGATCAACGATTTCTTTGCCCGCAGTCAGCTGTCGCAGTTTATGGACCAGGTCAATCCGCTCTCGGAGATGACGCATAAACGCCGTTTGAGCGCTCTTGGCCCCGGCGGGCTTTCCCGCGAACGAGCCGGTTTTGAGGTTCGCGACGTTCACCATACCCATTACGGCCGTGTCTGTCCGATTGAAACTCCGGAAGGGCCGAACATCGGTTTGATCTCGTCGCTGACAACCTGCGCGCGGGTCAACGAGTTGGGTTTTATCGAGACTCCGTATTATAAAGTGGAAAACGGCCGGGTGACCAGTCATGTGGAGTATTTGACCGCGGATTTCGACCAGGGCAAGTATATCGCGCAGGCCAATGCCAACGTGGATGACAAAGGCAACCTGGGCTCCGATGAGATTATCGCCCGGTACAAGTCGGATTTTCCGAAAGTTAAGAAAGATCAAATTGATTACAAGGATGTATCGCCCAAACAGCTGGTTTCCGTGGCGACATCCTTGATTCCATTTTTAGAGCATGACGACGCCAACCGCGCGTTGATGGGCTCGAACATGCAGCGCCAGGCCGTGCCGCTGATGAACGCGGAAGTTCCTTATGTCGGGACCGGTATGGAGGAGAAGGTGGCTCGTGATTCCGGTGTTGTCGTCTTGGCCAAAGAAGACGGAACCGTCACCAAGGTTGACGGCCGTCAAATCGTGGTGGGCGAGACGGTTTATGTCTTAAAGAATTTCAAGCGGTCCAATGCCAATACCTGCATCCTGCAGAAGCCTTTGGTCAAACTCGGGGAAAAGGTCAAGAAAGGCCAGGTCATCGCCGATGGGATTGGAACCGACAGGGGTCGCCTTTCCTTGGGCCGCAACGTGCTGGTGGCCTTCATGCCGTGGCGCGGTTACAACTTTGAAGACGCGATCCTGATCAATCAGCGTGTTGTTAAAGAGGATATTTTTACCTCTATTCACGTCGAGAAATTCGAGGTCGAGGCGCGGGAGACCCGTCTGGGGAATGAAGAAGTTACGCGTGATATCCCCAACGTTGGGGAAGACGCCCTGAAGGATCTGACCGAAGACGGGATCGTCCGTATCGGTGCCGAGGTCAAATCCGGCGATATCCTTGTCGGGAAGGTGACGCCCAAGAGTGAAAAGGAATTGACGCCGGAAGAGCGCCTTTTACGGGCGATCTTTGGAGAGAAGGCCGCGGATATCCGCGATACGTCTCTGACCCTGTCTCCGGGAATCGAGGGAGTTGTCGTCAATACCGAGGTGTTCCAGCGGACCGAACGCGGCCGTAAATCCAAGGTGGACAAAACCAAGGAGCAGGAAAAGATCAAGAAGATCAAGAAATATTATCAGCAGGAGATCGATTTTATCCAGGACGAGAAACTGAAGAAACTCTCCAAACTTCTCGGAGTCAATGCCAAGAAAGTCGAGACGATGTCGCTTGGCGATACGGACGATCCGGAGGTCAAGGAAATCGTTCAGTTCTATGAAGACAAAGTTCTTGAACTCGAAGAAGAACAGATTCAGGAAATCGACCGTGTCAAACGCGGCGATGAACTTCCCGCCGGAGTCCTAAAGCGTGTCGTTGTGCATGTGGCGACCAAGCGTAAGTTGCAGGAAGGCGATAAGATGGCCGGCCGTCACGGGAACAAAGGTGTTGTTTCGCGGATCCTTCCGGAAGAAGATATGCCGTTTCTTGAGGACGGGACACCGGTCGACATTGTTCTTAATCCCCTCGGGGTTCCTTCCCGTATGAACGTCGGGCAGCTCTTGGAGACTCATCTGGGTTGGGCGGCGCACGCCCTCGGATTTTATGCCGAGACCCCGGTTTTTAACGGCGCGACCGAAGAGGAAATCTGGAATCTCCTGAGAGCGGCCGGGCTTCCGGAGGACGGAAAGACGACTGTTTTTGACGGATTCAGCGGACAACCCTTCGATCAGAAGGTAACGGTCGGATATATTTATATATTGAAACTGAATCACCTTGTCGACGAGAAGATTCACGCCCGGTCGATTGGGCCGTATTCTTTGGTGACCCAGCAGCCGTTGGGAGGGAAGGCTCATTTTGGCGGACAGCGTTTCGGAGAAATGGAAGTTTGGGCGCTGGAGGCCTACGGCGCGGCGTATACCTTGCAGGAAATGCTTACCGTTAAGAGTGACGATGTGGCCGGCCGCAGCCGTATTTATGAGGCGATCGTTAAGGGTGAACAAAAGCTGACGACCGGGACTCCGGAATCATTCAACGTTTTGATCAAGGAGCTTCAGGGGCTTTGTTTGGATATTAAGCTCGAAAGAGCGGAAGAACCCGAAACACAAAAGGAGAAGAGTAAATAATATGGCGACCATACAAAACAAAATCGAAAACGATCACGTATCGATTAAGATTGCTTCTCCGGAGACCATCAAATCTTGGTCCAGCGGCGCGGTCAAGAAAGCCGAGACTCTCAATTACCGGACTTTAAAACCGGAGAAGGATGGGCTGTTTTGTGAACGGATTTTCGGGACGACCCGGGACTGGGAGTGCAGCTGCGGAAAATACAAGGGGATCAAGTTTAAAGGAATTACCTGCGACCGTTGCGGAGTCAAGGTCACCCGTTCCTCTGTCCGTCGAGAAAACATGGGACACATCGAACTCGCCTGCTCAGTGACGCATATATGGTTTTATAAGGCTGTTCCCAGCCGCTTGTCCGCCCTGCTTCAGATCACCCTGAGGGATCTGGAAAAACTGATTTATTATGAAGAGTACGTGGTCATTGATCCCGGTGAAACGCCGTTAAAACACAAACAGTTTCTTTCGGAAGATCAGTATCAGGAAGCCCTTGTTAAGCATGGTGGGTCTTTTAAAGCCAAGATCGGGGCTGAAGCGGTTAGAGAGTTGCTTAAAGAACTTGACTTGGCGGTCCTGGCAAAGAAACTCCGCAAGGAGTTGGAAAAGGCCAATCCTGCCGGAACCAACGCCAAGAAGATTGCCAAGACATTGAAGATCGTCGAGGATTTCAAGAATTCCGGCAACAAGGCCGAATGGATGGTCTTGAATATTCTGCCGGTCATTCCACCGGATCTGCGTCCGCTGGTCCCGCTGGAAGGCGGACGGTTCGCGACCTCGGACTTAAACGATCTTTACCGACGGGTTATCAACCGAAATAATCGTTTGAAGAAACTGATGGACTTGAAGGCTCCGGAAATCATCGTGCGCAACGAAAAACGGATGCTGCAGGAAGCGGTTGACGCTCTTTTGGATAATGGCCGGCACGGCCGTCCCGTTTTGGGATCCGGCAATCGTCCGCTTAAGTCCCTGTCCGACATGTTAAAAGGGAAACAGGGGCGGTTCCGAATGAACCTTCTCGGGAAACGCGTCGATTACTCCGGACGTTCGGTTATTGTCGTTGGACCGACCTTGAAACTTCACCAGTGTGGTTTGCCGAAGAAGATGGCCCTCGAGCTTTTCGAGCCTTTCATTATCCGGAAGCTGCGCGAAAAAGGTTTTGTCCATACGATCAAGGGCGCCAAGCGGATGGTGGAACGCGCTAAGATTGAGGTTTGGGATATCCTCGACGAAGTGATTAAGGATCATCCGGTTATGCTGAACCGCGCGCCGACTCTGCATCGTTTGAGTGTCCAGGCGTTTCAGCCGGTTCTGATCGAAGGTAAGGCCATCAAACTTCATCCGTTGGTCTGCGCGGCGTTTAACGCGGATTTTGACGGCGACCAAATGGCCGTGCATGTTCCGTTGTCGCTTGAGGCGCAGATCGAATGCCGGCTGGAGCTTTTGTCGGTAAATAATCTTTTCTCTCCGGCCGACGGACGTCCGATTGTTTCCCCGACTCAGGATATGGTTCTGGGCCTGTATTATATGACTAAGGAAAAAAACGATAAGAAAGCCATGCTGACGTTTGCTAACACCGATGAAGTGATTGTCGCCCATAATGACGGACAGCTTGGCATTCATACCCCGATTAAATTGAGAATCGTCGGACCGGTATGGGGTGACGATAAACCTTCTTTGATCATTTCTCAGCAGGACGCGCTGTTAACAGAAGAAGAAAAGATGGCCCGCAGTGAAGAAAATAAAAAGAAGGCGTCCCAGGCGCGTATTATCGAAACAACCGTGGGGCGCGTTTTATTTAATGAACTTCTTCCGCCGGGATTTGGATTCGTTAATGAACTTCTCGACAAGAAAACGATTGGAGCTGTTATCGCCAGTTGTTACAAACAGTTCGGACAGAATACAACCGTTCAGCTTTTGGATAAGGTTAAGGAATACGGCTTCAATCTCGCCACCAATGCCGGAATTTCAATTGCGATCTCGGATTTGACGGCCCCGAAAGAGAAGGAAAAACATATTTTCGAGGCGCATAAGGAAGTCGGCAAGGTGGAAGATCAGTACCGCAAAGGTGTCATTACCGGACGCGAGCGTTACAACAAGATCATCGACGTCTGGACCCACACGACCGAGAAGTTGTCTGACCTGGTTTTTACTCAAATGGATACGTTTAATCCGGTTTACATCATGGCCGACTCCGGGGCCCGTGGTTCGCGTCTGCAGATCCGCCAGCTTTCAGGAATGCGCGGTCTGATGGCCAAACCGTCCGGCGAGATTATCGAGAATCCTATTACCGCGAGTTTCCGTGAGGGGCTGACGGTTTTGGAATACTTTATTTCGACCCACGGGGCGCGTAAGGGTCTGGCTGATACGGCATTGAAGACTGCTGACGCCGGGTATCTGACCCGCCGTCTGGTCGATG
>Ga0114931_10011512_pt1 | contig 10443 bp, 8 predicted proteins | sample 2SBtaG_FD_89579 | JGI IMG/M metagenome (GOLD analysis project Ga0114931, IMG submission 89579) | Deep subsurface microbial communities from Kolumbo volcano to uncover new lineages of life (NeLLi) - 2SBTROV14_V59a metaG | ecosystem: Environmental > Aquatic > Marine > Volcanic | place: Kolumbo... | reverse complement strand
CTCAAACCGGCGAATGCCTCTCCTTTTACGTTTCCTTTCTTTGGCACGCGCCGCTCGGCGATCCACGTCACTTTGCCAGTCTGCCTTCCAATGCCAAATATTCACGTAGTGATCGAGCTGACCCATACAGAAAAATGCCGGAGCATCACCCAACGGCAAAGCCACCGCTGCCCCATCGCGAAAGACTCCCGGAGTCAGACGTTCATTTTGAGTCGCATCCTGCCATTCCAGGAAAAAGGCGATCTCCTTCCCATTATGGACGGATCGCACGGAGATCACTTTCGCACTAGGCTCAGGCCAAACGGGTCTGGTAATGATTTGTCCGCTCAGAGGGATTGGGATCGGGGGGATGGCTTCCCAGCCTTTGTCACTGGGAAATACGGGAATGTCGCCTTCAATAAAATGGGATCGAATCATGATCCCTTGGGAACTGACCACCGGAATGTTGAACCACACTAACACCACCGCTCCGAGGAACACCCCGAACAGACTCATGATGGCAATACGCGACCACGGCCTTCTCGGCTTCACAATGGTGTTCTCATCGCAGTGGACAAAGTCTTCCCTTCTTGATCATCGATAAGCAGCTAATTGATTGTACACCCTGAAGGACGAATATGTTACCAGAGTTTGACTCGACGGATTTTATTTTCATTCCGCTCGCAAATATACAAATACCCTTGCGAGTCGAGAGCCAAACCTGATGGAGCATTGACAACAGCATCAACAGCCAAACGGCCGTCACCATGCTTCAGCAAGCCGGATTCTTCTTTTGCCACAAATCGTGCAGCCCCACACCCCCCCATGTTTGCGTCATCATAGCCACTGTCACCATTCCCGGCGATGGTCGTAATCATCCCGGTTTGGGCATCGACTCTTCTGACGCGGTGATTCATGGAATCCGCAATATACACATGGCCAAGAGAATCCACGATACAGGCTTCAGGCACATTGAGCATTGCCTTGTTTCCAGGCTTTTCATCCCCGTCATATCCAAATCGGCAGACCCCGGCTATGGTAGAGATGATTCCTGTCCGGACATCAATCCTTCGTATTCGATTGCTTCCCTTATCTGTCAGATACAAGTCCCCGGCTCCATCAACCGCAATGGCGACAATGTCCCAAAGTTTGGCTTCCACGGCCGGTTTGCCGTCATCCAGATACGGACTCAGGTCCAAATCATCCGAACATTGTGGACGTAACCATCCCTGGTCATCAGTAAAATCAATACCAATCGCATCACCGGAAAGGACCACCAAGTTTTGGGCCGTTAATGGGCTAATCCAATCTTCGTCCTGAGCGGACCAGGTTCCCCCAATAGTCGTCACCATGCCGGTGCGGGGATCGTATTTTCGAATTCGATGAGCTTGAGTGTCGGAAATGTATAAATTGTCATGCTGATCAAACACAATCGCGCCGGGATAAGACAGATTGATTTCCAGACCGGGGCCATCACCATTGTACCCGGACTGTCCCGTGCCCACGACTGTCGTGATGATATCAGTCGTATGGTCCACCTTTCGGATTCGATTACAACCAGAATCGCAGATATACAAATCATTATGCGAATCAACCGCCACGCTCAACGGTAAATAGAGTCCTGCCTCCCCACAAGGGCCGTAGTCCCCGCTGTAACAAGTCTCACCGATGCCCGCGTAGTTGTGCAACCGACCGGTTTCGAGATCCACGCGCCGCACCCGATCCGACCCATTCTCCGCAATGTAGAGCCAACGACCTTCCCTATCAAAACAGACATGGTTGGGCAACGGAATCCCAGCCTTCACGGCACGCTTTCCATCTCCTGTGCTCCTGGACTTCCCATTTCCGGCAAAGGTTTCGATTTTTCCGACGACCGATTCGACTTCCGTTTCCATGAGCTACTCCTTACCTCTGCACACCCGTACTTTGACCAATCACACAAGACAATTCGTTCTACCTACACCTTCGAAGTCGACGCCGGCTGCGCTTCGGATGTCGAAACGGGGTGAGCCTGAGGAACAGTGGACGAAGCGTCGGCAATCTGCGGGGATGTCACATTATGGCTTTGAGGCGACTGACCCATCTCCGAACCGCTGGACTGAGCCGCTTGCTGCTGTTCTGCTGCAGCTTGGGCCTCGGCCTCAATGACATCTGCTTCATGCACGGACTTTTTAAATCCCTTGATGGCCTTCCCCACGCCTTCACCTAATTGAGGCAACTTACCGGCCCCAAAAATGATGAGGACGATGATAAGAATGAGCACAAGTTCTGTAAATCCTAAACTCCCAAACATGATAAATCTCTCCTTTTTTCGAAAATATCAAGCCTTGTCAGCATCACGGTTCCGTTTGGCAAATCGTTGTTTTAAGCGCTGTCGCGTTTCTTCGGCTTGCTCAAACAACTTACATTTTTCATAGGTGTTGATGAGATTATAATAGGCCAGTGGCTCATCAGGATTGTTCTGCACCGCATCTTCCATGATTTGCACAGCCATCTCCGGTTTTTTTAACGTAAACGAAATGTCCATGAGTTTGAAGCTTGACTCCAAGTGAGTGGGATCAAATTCAAGAACTTTCATGTACGCCTGAACAGCCATGTCCAAGGTGTTGTAATCGGAAATCTGGGGATTATCCAATTGCTCATACACCCCTGCGAGATTGTACCAGGCAATGGGGTCTTCCGGAGTGATCTCGATCAGCCGCTCGAAATACTCCTTTCCTTGCAAGAAATCTTTGCGTTCTGCATGAAGACGTCCCAGATTGAACAACGCCAGGACATCAAATTTATGGAGTTCCAAGGCCCGCTCAAATTGGGGTTTTGCGTCATCCATCATCCCCTTGGTGCCATAGATCGTCCCCAAGTTGGAATAATACATGGCTAGCGAACGGTCCATTTCGACCCGCAGCCCCTCAGCCATTTCAATGGCCTTCTTGACTTCGGTGAGCGCTTCATCCATTCGCCCCTTTCCGAAATACAGTTCTCCAAGGCGACAACGAGCTTGGAAATCATCCGGTTCCTCACTCAGCAGTTTTTCCAACTCAGCGATTTCCTGGTCAGGACTGAGTTGTTGGGCTTCCGATGATTCTTCCGAAACTTTGCTTTCGGGTTCTGTGGCGACACTTTGATCTTCCATGTTGCTTTTCACTTCCTTGCTATAACTGTTAACGAGCCTGACTCAATACAGGCGCAACAGGTGAATATACGAGAGAATCTCCTGACTTTTCACGTAACCGGCCCAAGGTGCCCCGTTTATCCAACGTGAGCAAGATCAGGCCGACGACTACCATAAAGGTAAGATGCGATAACTGTAAGGCATACCCCGCCATAAACATGAGGCCAATCCCGTAACCGGCAAGCCGACCGATAATCACAAGTTTGACGACCGTATAGGACCACGCAATAAACCCGGCCATATACAAGGCAAATGGCAAATAAAATGTATACCCCATGCCCATTTGAAAAACCCAGCCTATACCCTCTCCAGCCTTTCGAACTTCATGCGCCAGGGCTTCGTCATACAGCATTAAGAAGAAATCCATGAAGAGCAGTGTAAAAAACGTCAGCCCCCCACTGATAAGTAAGGTCAACGCCCATCGACGTTGGGATTTATTCTTCGTAAAGAATGAGGTATAGCCATAGGCCCAAAACACCAGCCAACTCGCCAACACCATGAGCGCCTCTCCCGCACGGCTCACCTCATGAACCAGAGGTGGCGCATCGAGTATTTGCAAAAGCCCATAACTGGTTGAGACGGTTTGGTAGTAGATCCACCCACAAATACCCAGTAAGAAGCAAACGACAAGAATACGTTGACTCCACAGCCGATTGGATACAAAAAACTCAGCGGTTAGAATTAACAACACGGCAAGCGTGACCATGTTATAGACCACTGACCCTACCATTGCCGGAGGAAACACCAGAAACACTATCGTCAGCCCAACCAACAACGAGACGGCAGGAACCAGCAATTTATCGAAGCTTCCTGACCAAACGGTATGGCGGAGCTTCTGAATGAGAAGAATAAACAGGACCAGAAAAAGCAGAATCGACGTCACATTCAGCAGAACAAACCCGAGGGAAGAAAAGGTTTTAAAGGCCACACGAACGGCCTCGGACTTCTCGGCTAACTTTGATAAATGCATTCCCAAGCGAGAAACCAGTCGATAGAGCACAAGCTCCAAGAACGCAGATACAAGTAAAAACTTGAGCGCATACTCGAACAGTAGTCCTTGATGTTCTGTGCGTCCGGTGGTATGTCCTGAATTCATCCCGCCCATCACGTCCATTTCAAAGGCCCCGCAAACGCCGTTGGCGGATTTTCTACCATTGGTTAAACAACCGTAAACTCCGGTGCATGTTTCTTCTTGTGCTTGGCAATATATAGGAGCCCATCCGCCATCGAATAATTAAAAGGTAATTCCACCACGACCTCACTGACTTTCTCATACACATGCTGGTAAAACTTTTCCGCTTCTTGGGGAGTCATACCCTGCCTTACTTCATAGAAGAACCCCAAGCTCAAATCCTCAGCAGCAGGACGCATAATGCGTTGAATTCCATAGTTACCGGGATCATTCATAATGGGGGCTTCTTTTTCTAAATCAAACAAGCACGGCTGGCAGGAGAAGCCATACGATGAATTCAACTTCGTGTTATCCACGATGAAATTCATGGTCTCCGACGCCTCTTCAAGCGTTTCCGTTGGGAAGCCAACGATGATATAGCAATGCACAGCAATCCCCAGATCCACGCAATCCGAGCATATGCGTTGGACGCTCTCTTGCGAAATACCTTTTTTCATGAAGTCCATCATGCGGGTATTGTATGTCTCCAAACCAAAGACAATTTTATGACATCCTGCATCGCGCATAAGCGTCAAGAGTTCACGAGACAGGTTTTTCTCAAACCGAAGCTCCGCCGTCCATTCGATCTTAAAATCCCTGGAAAGAATTTCCTTACACAGCCTTCTGGTCGGGGACAGAGCTAAACATTCATCGGTGAAGAAGAAAAATGGCGTGTGATACGTCTGGGAGAGGAACTGCAACTCATCGACCACCTTGACCGGATCTTTCTGACGAAAATTCTGATGATCCAAGGTCAAGGCACAAAACGCACAATCTTTATAATAACAACCTCTGGAAAATTGAACGGGCAACACGGTTTCGGGAGCCAGGTACCGATCGAGGGGAAAGCCATCATAATTCGGGGCAGGATGGTGACCCAAATTTTCAGAATAGAACGGTTGATTGACCACAATTTTTTCATTCTGGCGATAAATCAAATTCGGCACTTTGGAAAAATTCCTCGCACCCTGAAGCTGATTGACCAATTCCAAGAGGGCGGTTTCTCCCTCAAACACGATGAAATCATCGAGAATTTGGAAGAGTCGCTCACATCGCCTCAGGTTATCAACCAATCGCGTAAAGATACTGCCCCCAACAGTCACGTGGATGTCCGGATTAGCTTCTTTGATCAGCCGACAAAGTGTCAAGCCGGGAATGATCTGAGACGTGGCAGTAATGGACACGCCAATAAGATCAGGCTGACCTTGAATGATGGATTCCAGGAAATATTGGCGATACAGTTCAATGTATGGGTTTTGCTGTTCATCATTCACCGCTTTCAGAATATCGCGAGACGAATAAATCGAGTAGCTTAATTGATTGTCAACCACCGTTAATCGTGTCGGGAAGTATATGGAGGAGACCAATTCCAACCAACGATCGACGAGGAACAAACACTCTCGGTAGCGATCAATATCATAAAATTCTTCATTACGCAGTGAAGCTTTGGCCGGCTCAATCGCATCAATTAAATGAGGGAATCGATCCAACGACTCCACCACCCGGCCGTAATGCTCATCGCTGCCAGGGCCGGTTTCACCCTCACGATTTTGCTCCAGTTCTTTCAGTTTGCCGAGCAATCGCTCGTACAGGTCAAGACCGTAGGACCGAGTCAAAATTCTATCTAACAACTCGATATTAAGATCGCGCTGAGACTTTTGTGTGATCCCAGCCTGATCAAGAAATGCCATAAGACATGGAAGGCTTAGGTAGGGTTGGGATGGATGCCAACTTGGGGGAAATATCAGGGAGACTTTCACAGAACCCTTCTTTCGTTAGGAACTCGTCATCAAAAGAGTAGACCCATGATTAATTCATGGGGTTCGCCGTGAACTTTCTCAACTGTCACGTTCCACATACAGCTTGCCCTGGACGATAGATTTCTTTCTATTGTCCCTATTCCTTATACACGGGCGCTGCTTTCGAATGCAACTGATACGGTCATGCCATGCCAACCTCTTTTCCACCAAATAAAACGGCAGCCACCCTCATGCGAAAGTCTTCCCTTTACACCCACTGTCATAAAGAACCAGACAACACGGGGCCACATCCGCCCTTTGTGGGACGGTTGAATATTTCACTCAACGGACCAGTAAACGCCCCTGATTAGACGTACATCTCAGTTGGAGGGCCATTTCCATTAAAAAAAAGAAAACCCCTGGATGCCATCCACCAGTATTGATGGGACACCCAGGGGTTCTCGTGACTTGATGTTCGGAATCTTAATTCAAAGACGATTCCGATAGGACCGAAGAAATGTTATGGCATCTTGGCAGTGAACCAAGTGGAAATGCCCTTCATTCCATTACGTTCCACATTCGATCCATCCCACACGGCAAAGGCCACGGGGAGGCTACGACCAGACTTGAATTGGACATCGTTCTGGTCATTGGTGGTCAAAGAACGCTTCATCACCACGCGCCAGGTTGGTCCGCTACAGCAACCGCCTTTCAGCGCACCGTATGGTTCCCACAACCCATTGCCGGAAACATCCTGTGAAGCTTGGGTCGTCAACGTACTGAAACCATTCGCATTCAAATCCTCAACCGAACTCTTCCGAAGGTTGGGATCTGACATGATGTTACCCGACCAAATTCCAGGATTGAATGGCCCAAGGCTCCGACCAATTCGATCCGGGTAGGTCACACCACCAGCCGGTTCCTCATAATAGAAGTCCCAGGCAATGGAGGGATATTGATTATCAACATCCCACATTCCTGCAACACCAGCCCCCATATCCCGTTGCCATTCAGCATTCCAGCGCCAAATGTTGACGGTACCACCGGACTGCCCCATACATTGAAACGGCGGAGCGCCAGAGGTTTGTACTGGGAACTGTACAGCCATTTGATCGCGGAAGTCCTGCGTTCCAATGGTCGTGTTGTTTAACGTTTGATCCCCCCAGTTCGCCCAAACACCCAACTCTTTCCCATTCGTGGCCATCTTTATCATGACGGTCTTCACGGAGATATTGGGGTGCATTGGGGTGGTAATTGTTTGCCCACTGAGAGGGACTACAATCCCAGGAACAGTCTCCCAAACCGGGTTGGCTGCATCCATAGGAACCGGACCACTGATCTTGCCCACCGGTATGGTAACCGGTTGGCTGACGGCGAGAGGCACCTGCCCAAGAGTCAACATCACGCCAACAACAAGAGCAGAGAGTAAAATGCCGAAAACCAGTCCTTTGTTACGCGTCTGCACTACTCTCATAATGACGCATCCTCCTTTGATGAAAGATTAAAGCTGAATAACAACCGGACTAAAAATAAAAACGAACTTCCCTACACTTCTCCCCTAATCAACAACCAAAGAGGTCAGGCATTTCCAGCTGGTCCCTGACCCTGCTTTTCCTTATCTAAATATTCCTGAGCTCCAACTTCATTCATAAGCAATGAGAGTTCATTTCCTTTATCCTGAGCCCCACATTCAAAGGATTGACCTTCCGGGGACGTATAATTTGCAGGGCGGTAGTCAGTTTCTGAATAGGGTTGCGGGCTCACCCCTAACAGGGCCACATCAAAAGCCACCCATTCCGACGTAATATCCGCAATAATTTTGTACAACCCGTAATTAGCCTTTTTATTCAACATCCCAGAGAAAAGCGGAACCCAACGGCCGATATGTTCTTTAACAAATTTCTTTTCAGCATCAATAACGGTTTTCACTTTCTCGGGCCCATCATGACATAACGCATAGGACTCCTTATAAGCTAGAAAATGAAGAAACTCAAGCTCTACGCTTAAATGGTCCAAACGTTCATGAATATCCTGGGCCAGTTGAAGCCCGAACGCCGTGTAAAAACCGGAGATATCGCCCATGACATAAGACTGACCAAACACATGGTCATTCCCAAACAGCGTTTCATAGGGAGGACAATCCAAGGCAATAACATTACTGAACACACGACGATGCTCATCCCGGAGATCTTGAATGTTCCAATTAATGCCTTCCGACGAAGCCCAACTCTCTAGGTCATTCAGAAGGCTGGCGATCGTCTCCAAATGCTCCCGCGCCTCTCCGTCAACCTCATTTTCAAGAGCCCCTGTCAGGCTTTCCAAGGCAGCACGACCATCCTCGACAAATTCCCCACTTTGTAAATAGTCAAGGAATTCATCGTCTTCGGGATACAGGTAGCTCCATGACAATAAGAGATACAGCTTGCTCCGAGATAAGGCACGTTCGACTGAGGGGGAATCTTTAAGGGGGGACACCATTTGCTCAGAAATGGCTTTCTGCGTGGAACCGTTTGCTCCGTTTTGACTGTTCTTCAACTTCGTCGGCATAGACTACCTCTTACTCCCTCCCGAATCATAGTCTTAGCTTACCAATCACAGAAGAACCCTCACTGACCATGGGCCAAACCGCAGGGGAGCCCGATCATAGGCCAACTGGATTTCGAAGTCAAGGTCTAAATCCGGTTTAAAAACGCTCATAATTAATTGACAATTTCCTCGATTTTCTTCAACAAAACCCCATGGCCTGAGCCCACCAAATCATTGGCTACGACTTGATCATAGCGCGAGAGGGCATCACTCGTATGGCCCTGGGGAACGTCACTGTCTGGCATAGGTGTTCACAGATTCCACAACCAACACATTGCTGGGAATTCACATGCAAGGTGAACGATGAAAAATCCAGATCAAGGGCGTGCGTCGGGCATTTCGAGACACAGGCATGACACCCCTGGTCAGCCGTGCACAATCGCGATGAGACAACCGCTAGCCCCATGTGAACCGCATGCGTCTCGTTAATCGGCAACAAAGCTTCGGTCCCACAGCTCTCGATGCAGGGAAAATCATCGCACAAGAAACACGGGGTTTGATCCGCAAACAACACCGGCGTCTGGTCATGCTCATGAACGCGAATGCTGTCATGGGGACAGGCATCGATGCACTCTCCACACTTCGTGCAACGTTCGAGAAAGAGATGTTCATCAACCGCACCTGGAGGGCGTAACCAGTCGGTTCTAATAGGAGCCGGAGCCTCAGTCTTGGATTCCGTGGGGGCATCACGATGCTTGATAAACTCTTGAACCGTCACGCCGATAGACACGGCGGAATGGCGGAGGAAATTTCTCCGTCCATATTCCTGAACATCATTCGCATCGCTTTTTTTCGGGGATTGTTTCATAGGGCTACATACGATTGGATATTGACCAATGGAGAACTAAGCTGTTCGTTCAATAAGGCAGGCCCATACATGATTACTCTCATACATAGTGAAAGGCGCTGAACAGCTTTCTTTCTCCTACACCACACCCGCCGCTCGGAGTTTATACACTTCGACACATCGATCACAGGCACTATATTCGACATCCCATCCAGGATGATTTTCACGGATAAAGTCCAGTACGTAGGGTTCCACGGATTCCTCCATGTCTTCGACCCAGGAATAGGTCGGGAACCGGCACAAGGGACAGGGAAACCCAGGCATCAGCATGGGTTTCGTCGGGACATCCGGAATCTCACTTTCCTCAACCTCAATAGCCCGCTCCATCACACGGATAGTATCTTGGGCCATCTCGATGAGTTCCGCATGGGTAAAGTAGTCGGTTTTCCATAAACCTTCGAATACCGACTCAATATGTGTGGGCGGGATCTTTCGATACCACGTTCGGAACTCGCGCAAACGGTATTCGCGACTGAACATCGGCTCTTTTCCGGACTGCTGTATCCGACTATCCACATGCAGGCTCCAGAGCACACGATACCGATTCAAGATAAGATGTTCTTCTCCAGGATTCAAACCGACTTTCGTATCCGGATCATAACCAAAGGCGGGGTCCAACATATCAAAGATGTGCGTCAATTCATGTCGCAGATAACGATTGATAGCGGGATCATAGAACCGGCGTGGTATCAATTTAATGCCGACTCCCCTGAGACCCTGCTCCTCAAATTTTCTTGCGAGTTTTTCTTCGACGGTTCCCCACTTGCGCAAAATATCCACCGCTTCTTGATCTTCCTTCAAGACACCCCGGACCAGGACAATTCCAATCTTTTCTTTCAGGTCAGGAAATTCTTCAAACGAATCACGGAGAATGTCCGCAAACCCCCATTTCCCGAATAAGTACTGATAGAGTTTCTTAAATTCCGGCTCACGATCATCCAAGGAAAAT
>Ga0114931_10011511_pt1 | contig 10443 bp, 5 predicted proteins | sample 2SBtaG_FD_89579 | JGI IMG/M metagenome (GOLD analysis project Ga0114931, IMG submission 89579) | Deep subsurface microbial communities from Kolumbo volcano to uncover new lineages of life (NeLLi) - 2SBTROV14_V59a metaG | ecosystem: Environmental > Aquatic > Marine > Volcanic | place: Kolumbo... | reverse complement strand
GCAAAAAGCAAACAACACCAAAAAATCAAAAGTTAGAGCAAGAGTAGAACACGTTTTTGGATTTATGGAGCAAAGTATGAACGGCTTAGCACTAAAATCGGTAGGCATTATAAGAGCAACTGGAATAATAGGATTAATCAACTTAACCTATAATCTGTTTAGATATGAGCAGATTAAAAGATTAAAAATAACTTACTGATAGATAGATGGATAGATGGATAGATGGATAGATGGATGGATAAAATTGCAACTTTTTGTATTAAAAGCAACATTTTTTTATTAAATTGCACTATAATTTTTCTTAAAGAGATTAAAAAGGGTTCTTATCTTTTTTAGAAAAACGAAAAAAACTAATTTTTAGAACCCACCTATAGAGATGAAAAAAGAAATACTATTTTGTTGTTGTTTGTTTTCTGTTGTTTTTTTAATGGCTCAAGAAACAACACTACAACCTGTAAAAGTTAATCAACAAGAAAATGTAATTGTACCAATTGATATTTCTTCGGCTAGTGTGGAAGTTGCTTCAACGAGAGTTAGTTATTATCATCAACTGGATAAAAAGCTAATGAATTTAACTGTTGGAGAAAAAATTCCAGCATCAGTGCCAAAATATATAGAAGGACAATCGGATAAAGTTTACAGTCGTATTCTGCTAAAATGGGCAAAGCAAAACACCGCCTTATTAGAAAAGAGTTACCAATTAGATATTCACAAAGTGAATCAATTTGAACAATTTTTTAAATAATTTTATAGGACGATTACTACCGCAATTAAGAAAAAAATATTTTTTTAAATAACCAACTGATGAAAAAGATTAAATTATTTATCCTTATACACTTAGTAGCAACTTCTTTTGTTGCTAAAGCCCAATTAAATTTAGATTGTGATGCAGCCATGCCTTTTTGTACAGGTACTGCTGCTGTTTTTGATGCAGAGTCCAATGTTGGAACAGCTAATCCAGGTCCAGACTATGGATGTTTAGCTACTCAACTTAATCCGTCTTGGTATTATATGGAAATAGCAACAGGAGGTAATTTAGATGTAACTATTACCAATTCACAAAATCAAGATTTGGACTTTGTACTTTGGGGTCCATTTGCAAATCAGATAACACCATGTACTGCTTCTTTAACAGCGGGAAATATTGTAGATTGTGGTAATGGAACAACTAGCACAGAAAACATGAATATTGCAGGAGCTATCGCAGGAGAATTTTACATCTTATTAATTACTAACCCTTCTAATACAGCTACTCTTATTTCATTTGTAGAAGATGGTACTACTACGGCAACAACAAATTGTGGGATTACTTGTCCTCCAATAGATTGGGGGGTTTACAATACAACCACAGGAACAGTAGATCAATCATTTAATTTTAGCTGTACGGATGGACCTGTTCAATTTAGAGCAGATCAAGATGGTTTTACTATTAGACAGTCAATTACACCTACTAATGAAGTAGATATTATTCCTGTAAATGATATGGCGGGTAATACGATAGAAGTTTTACAAAATGGAACATCAATTGGTACGCTAACAGCTCCACCATCATCAGGGCTTACAAAAAGTTATTACATGGTAATGAAACGATATTCTGATCCTGCAGCAATACAAAGCTATATTTTAGATGAGCTACTAATCGGTGCTGACATGGTATATAAAGCAAAAGATTTTCATTCTAGAGCTCTTTTAGATTCAGGAATATGGGTTTCTGATGGTAATCCTCAAACAGTTACGGTAACACCACCACCTAATTTAAGTGGAGAGGCAAAGTGGTCTGTTTCTCCAGCTGCTGGTATTCCTGGGTTTGTTTTTGTTGGGGATGATGGTATTGCTGTTTTTGACCCATCAAAGGTTCCCCCAGGGTCTTATGATGTTACTTATTCTTGGGATAATGAAATGGGAAATTGTAGTGGCGATTCTACTCATACCATAATTGTTTCGAGTCCTTATACAGCAACATCGTTAAGTTATACTACCCCTGTTTGTGAAGCAACAGGAGGAACTATTTCTCCAACATTAGTTGGTGATGCAGGAGGTACTTATACCTCTACCTCAGGATTAGTAATTAATAATAGTACAGGCGTTATCAATCTTTCAATAAGTACACCTAATACCTATACGGTAACTTATTTAGTAGGAACACCTCTACCATCTTCCTGTAATGCCTCTATTACAACTACTGTTACTATTTTGCCAGATGTTAGTCCCGTTTGGACAAATCCAGGGACAATATGCGAAAAAGCAGGAAGCATTAATTTAAATTCATTAATAACAGGAACAACGGGGGGGAGTTGGTCAGGAACGGGAGTTTCTGGTAACATGTTTAATCCTACAGGTTTAAATGGAAACATTGCTGTAACTTATACAGTAGGGACTTCTCCCTGTGAAGAGGATTTGACACAAAATATTGAGGTAGAACCAATTGTTGATCCAACCTGGAGTAATCCAGGATCAGTTTGTGAAAATTCTGGAAGTATTAATTTAAACTCATTAATAACAGGAACAACGGGGGGGAGTTGGTCAGGAACGGGAGTTTCTAGTAATACGTTTAACCCTACAGGTTTAAGCGGTAATATTGCTGTGACTTATCTTGTAGGGGTAGCACCTTGTAAAGACTCATTAACCTTATCTATTCAAGTAGATGGGGTGGATGATCCTAGTTTTAATTATTCAACAGGAACATTTTGTTTAACAGGTTCAGACCCTGCTCCAACTATTACTGGAGTAACTGGTGGAGTGTTTACAATTACTTCTCCTGGCGTGATTGCAGGTAATGGTACAATAGACTTAAATTCATCAGGAACGGGAATATTTACAGTAACATATAGTACGGTTCCTGCGGGTAACCCTTGTCCTGATTCAACTACAGTAGTAATAACAATAACATCAGCACCAAGTGCAACATTTAATTATGATGCCGCACAATATTGTGAAAATGGAACTCCGAATCCGGTATTAACGTTTGGAGTGGGAGCAAGTCCTGGGGTATTTACGGCAACACCTTCAGGATTATCCATTAATTCAAGCACAGGAGAAATTGATTTAACATTAAGTACTCCTGGTATATATACTGTATTTAATGATATTGCAGCAGCAGGAGGATGTTCTTCAGCTTCTTCATCAACAACTATTGAAATTTTAGATTTAGATGATGCCAATTTTACTTACCCTTCACCAACATTTTGTTTAACAGATACTAATCCATTACCAACCGTTACAGGATTATCAGGAGGAACTTATACGATAAATAATGGAGGTGTAATTAATCTGACAACAGGAGAAATAGACATTACCGCAAGTGGATCAGGGAGTTATGTGGTTACATACACCACTAGTGGAGCGTGCCCTAATACAGAAACATTTAACGTATTGCTCACTACTGGTTCTGATGCAACAATAACACAAGAAGGTCCATTTTGTAATGGAGACCCTTCAGTAACTTTAATAGGAGTAGATGGAGGAGGAACATGGTCAGGATCAGGTGTTACAAATGGTGTGTTCGACCCTAGTTTAGCAGGAGTTGGTACTCATGAAATTACCTATACTATTCCTGGTTCTTGTGGAGATACGGATACGATGACGATAATAGTTACAGGAGTAGAAGCGATTATTAATGCTTCTCCATTAACAGGAGCTCCCCCATTAGAAGTTGTATTTGGTAACGGGAGTAGTTTACCCGCTACCTACTTCTGGGATTTTGGAGACGGAAACACGAGCAATTTATTTGAGCCAGTAAACAACTATACAGCCAATGGTACTTACCTTGTTTCTTTAACTGTAACCGAAGGAAATTGTACAGATTCAACTAGTGTAACCATTACGGTTATAGGAGAGCCTTTTATCTTAATACCAAATGTATTTACCCCTAATGGAGATAAAAAGAATGATGTATTTACTGTTGAATCTGAAAATATAGAAACCATTGAAGGGGTTATTTATAACCGATGGGGGCAATTGATGTTCTCATGGGATCACCTGGATGGGTTTTGGGATGGAACTACATTTTCAGGATCTGAAGCTCCTGATGGAACCTACTTCTATATCATTAAAGCAAAAGATTTTAAAGCAAAAGAGTACCTCAAAAAAGGAGGTCTTACGTTAATTCGATAGAAAAAAAGAGGTTAAATTTTTACTTGAATAGTGAAACAGAACAAAAAAGTAACACCATTAATACTATTGTTATCGTTGATGGTAGTTGCTTTTCAATTAGTTGCTCAAAAAGAAATTGACTTTGTTAAAGCGAATTTTAAATCCGATGTTTCAGGGTTAAAAACAGCCATTAATCATATCAAAGAAGGTGATGTTTTATACAGTAGATTATTATACAAAGAAGCACTCAAAAAATACCTCTTAGCTTATTCCTTCAATACTGAACATGCACAGCTTAACGCCAAAATAGGAAATTGTTACTTGAACATTTCTGACAAGAAAAATGCGATTTTCCATTTCAAAAAAGCCTATGAATTGAATAAAAGTTTAGATGGCTATTATCTCTATTTGATGGGAAAGGCATTTCACATCAACCATCAATTCGATGAAGCAATTGCTTTTTATCAATTATCAATTAATCAAGAAAGTAAAATCAACAAAGACTACTTTAATCGAGTAGATAAAAGAAAAAAAGAATGTGATTATGCTAAAGAGCTCATAGCAAACCCTATAAACGTAAAAATTGAACATTTAAGCGATGATATAAATACAGAGAATGAAGAATACGTTCCTGTAATTACAGCCGATGAATCTGAACTTTTCTTTACCTCAAGAAGAAAAAATAACTTAGGAGGAAATATAGATCCGACAATAGGGGGTTATTATGAAGACATTTATTACTCACAAAAAAAGAAAGAAGAAGCTGAATGGGGTGAAGCTATAAATTTAGGGATTCCTGTTAACAGTGAATTTCATGATGCTACTATTGGGTTGTCTTTGGATGGTCAACAGCTATTCATATACAGAGATGACAAAAAAGGAATAGGGAACATATTGGTTACTCAAAAAAGAGGAGACCAATGGACCACTCCTGAAAAATTACCTAATCCTATTAACTCAAAAAATCAAGAAACCTCTGTCTGCTACTCCTATGACGGAAAAACACTCTATTTTGTGAGTAATCGTCCTGGAGGAATAGGAGGAAGAGACATTTATAAAGCAACCAAAAACAAAGAAGGAGGGTGGGGAGAAGTTGAAAACTTAGGAGCAACCATTAATACCGAAGAAGATGACGATGCGCTGTTTTTACACCCCGATGGTAAAACGCTTTACTTCAGTTCTAAGGGGCATCAAACTATGGGGGGATACGATATTTTTCGATCTGTGTATGAAAATGGGAAATGGAGTGAACCCGAGAATATAGGTTACCCCGTTAATACTGCAGGAGATGATGTCTGTTTTGTATTAACAGCCAGTGGAGAATATGGTTATTATGCTTCAGCAAAACCAGAGGGAAAAGGAAAACGAGATATTTATAAAGTGACCTTTTTAGATCAAGAAAATAAACCCAAACTCACCCTTTTAAAAGGAATAGTTACTGACCGTAAAACGGCAGAAAAATTAGCTGCAATTATAGAGATTTATGACAACGATCAACAGCAACCCGTAGGAACATTTGAATCTAATAGTGCTACAGGAAAATTTATGGTTTCTCTCCCAGCAGGTAGAAATTATGGTATCAGTGTTAAATCAAAGGGATACTTGTTTTATTCAGAAAATTTTAATATCCCTGATACAGCAGCATTTCAGGAAATAGAAAAACATGTACTACTTGATAAGCTGGAAGTAGGCAAGAAGGTAGTTTTAAAAAATATTTTCTACGATTACAACAAATCAGCATTAAGTACTTCCTCCTATAATGAGCTCAATAAGGTCATAGAGTTATTAAACAATAATCCCAAAATAAAAATAGAACTTTCTTCGCATACTGATTCTAGAGGTAGTGAGGCTTATAATAATAAACTTTCTCAGGCAAGGGCACAATCTTGTGTGGATTATTTATTCCAAAAAGGGATTAAGAAAGATAGATTAGTGGCAAAGGGTTATGGAGAAACACAGCCAACAATTACAAATGAAGAGATAGAAAAAATGGTTAGTGAGCAAGAAAAAGAAACTGCTCATCAACAGAATAGAAGAACTGAATTTAAGATTATTAAAAATTAAATACAAAGGAAAAATGGATTTTTTTATAAAGAAAAAGGAGAATATATTATCAAGAACGGTATACATTTTTGGTTTGATGTTGATCGCCTGTGTTGGTTTTACACAAACTACTTACCAGCAAAGCCAGTATCAAGAAGGTAAGATTTGGTTTAAGCTGCGCGATAATCAACTTTTGGAGCAAGAGCTTAGTTTGAAAGGAGAAAATGATGTAATTAACAATAAGGATTTGAAATTAACTACGATGCCTTTTTTGGAGCAAGTTTTTTCATCACATTTGATTACTCGTTTATCTCGTCCATTTCCTAAAGCATATTCATCAATTGATTTATTAAACACTTACCTATTAGAATTTGAAGATGTGGAGAATGCAGAGATGATTCTTACCCAGCTCGAAGCCTCTGGTGCAGTAGAATATGCAGAAAAAGTACCCTTAAGAAGAGTTTCATTAACTCCTAATGACCCTGAATATAGTGCCTCTCAGATGTGGGGATTGTTTAAGATTAATGCCGAAAATGCTTGGAATATAGGAACAGGAAGCAGTTCAATTGTGGTGGCTGTAACAGATAATGCCATTGATGTTAACCATCCTGATTTGATTAATCAAATTTGGACTAATTCAGGAGAAATACCCAACAACGGATTAGACGATGACGGAAATGGTTATGTTGATGATGTAAATGGATATGACGTTGGAGATGATGACAATGACCCTTCCCCACCTAACAGTAGTTTCGACCATGGAACTCACGTTGCAGGAATTGCGGGAGCACAAAGTAATAATAGTGTTGGTATAGCTTCTATTGGTTATGGGATAACCATTATGCCTATTAAAAGTACAGAGAATGCTGCTGGTCCAAGTGTAATTACTCATGGCTATGAAGGCATTTATTATGCAGCTATTAATGGTGCAGATATTATTAATTTTTCCTGGGGGGGTAATGTTTTTTCATTAACGGAACAAAACTTAATTGATTTTGCTTGGGGAGAAGGAAGTATTCTCGTTGGAGCAGCTGGTAATAGTAATTCAGATAATGATGTAACTCCTTCATACCCTGAAGGGTACAGTAATGCTATTTCTGTAGCCTCTTCTGCAAGCAATGATAAAAAGTCCGGTTTTTCCAATTATGGAGCCACTACAGTAGATATTACCGCTCCGGGAAGTAATATCTATAGTACACTCCCTTTTGGTAATTACGGTTTTAAAAATGGAACTTCTATGGCTTCTCCTATGGTAGCAGGTTTGTTGGGATTGATGAAGTCATTGAATCCTAACATGCCTAATACAGACTTAATTAATTGCATGTACGCTACCGCTGATAATATTAATGGAGCTAACCCAGGCTATTCAGGAGAATTAGGAGCAGGTAGAATCAATGCCTCTGTTGCAATGAGTTGTGTTTTTTCCACCTTATCTAACCCCCCGGTAGCTGATTTCACTGCCAACTATACCACCATATATGCCGGAGGAACTGTTACGTTTACCGACCAGTCAACCTACGGACCTACTTCCTGGTCATGGAATTTTGACAATCAAGGATTAGGAGGGGTAAGCCCTTCAACAGCTAGTACCCAAGGACCACATACCGTTACCTACACTAACCCGGGAACCTATGAGGTTTCTTTAACTGTTTCCAACGCCAATGGAAGTGATACAGAAACCAAGATAACTTACATCACGGTAGATTCAATTGGTTCCTGTGTGTATTTAAATTTAGATGACCCTACATTTTCTCTCCCTCAAACAGGATGGCATGTAGGATGGACTACAGCGATTTATAATGCTGGACCAGGAAATGGATATGTTTCAGGAACCAATATTTATGGAGATAAAGCAAAAGCAGAATATTTTCCCGCTACCATGGTAGGAAGCTATCAATATGTAACGGGAGTTTATGTATGGTACGCTAAAGCATATGCTACCAATCCAAACACTACTATAGACATTAATGTTTATGATGCCACAGGAGGTAGTGTTGTTTCCACATTAGGTACACGAACTGTTACTATGGGCAATACTGCTACTTCAACTGGAACACTGAAATACTATCAATTTTCTCCGGCAGTTGCTGTTCCTGCATCTGCGGAGATAGCTGTTGGTGTAGACTTTTCTAACTTAAGTTTCCCAACAGACACACTGCTATTAGTTACCAATACTCACAACGACCCATCCACTTCTATTGGAATTGAACAACTTTCAGGAGGAACCTGGAACAATTATTTTGCACGTTGGTCAGTCAACATTAGCCATTATATTTTCCCTCAGTTAACCAACACTCCAGCAGTTGTTAATTTATCAGCGACTCCTACTAATATTTGTGAAGGGGATATAGTGAGTTATGATGCAACGGGGTCTACTTTTCAGGATACCTTATTATGGCTTTTTCCAGGTGCAACCCCTAATTATTCTAATGAAGTGAAAAAAGATGTTATTTACAATACTGCTGGCAATTACAAAGCCTACTTACAGGTTTTAGGTGGGGGATGTGGTAATTACGGGGTAGATTCTGTTAACATTACGGTTAACTCTAAACCCAGTGTAACAATAAGTTCTACTAAAGACACCATTTGTTCAGGAAATACTATTACCCTCAACGCAAGTGGAGCTAGTTCCTATCTTTGGAGTCTAGGGGGATCAACAGCCAATTCAATTAATGTTTCCCCTACAAGCACAACAACATATAATGTTACAGGAACAACTGCAGGTTGTACTGATAATTCCTCTAAAACCATTTATGTAGAAGCTAATCCAGTTGCTAATGCTACATTTATCCCCTTAACAGGCATTTGTCCCGGGGTTGATGTAAACTTTGATGGATCTGTTTCCACAGGAGCAAGTAATTATAGTTGGTCTTTTCCTCAAGGAAATCCTTCCAGTAGTACTTCAGCGAGTCCATTTCCAGTGATTAGTTTTGGAACAGGAGGGACGCATAATTATTCCTTACAAGTGACCAATAGTTGTGGAACGAACACATTTAATGGTAGTATAACCATCAATAATCCTACTGTAACAGCTAATGCAACAAATACAAGTATATGTTCAGGGCAATCCGTGACTTTAACAGGAAGTGGAGCAACCAGTTACACGTGGGACAATGGAGTAACTGATGGAGTAGCTTTTATGCCAACATCAACCACCACTTATACCGTTACAGGGGTAAGTGGAGGATGCTTCAATACAGATCAAATAACTGTTACCGTGAATACTGTTGATATAACGACCACGACCACGGCCACTCAGATTAGTGCTAATGCTACCCCAGCGACTTATCAATGGATGGATTGTGGGAATGGATATGTTACTATAACTGGAGAAACAGGACAAAGTTATACCCCTACTTCGAGTGGTATCTATGCTGTAATAGTGACACAAAATGGATGTACTGAATCTTCGTTGTGTATCAATTTTATTCTCACAGGAACCAAGGAGTTATCCGATGATCATATTATTCGTATTTATCCTAATCCTGCTAAAGAAGAAATCACCGTAGATTTAGGGAGAATGAATGCGAGTAAACTTACATTATTAGACACTCAAGGGAAATTACTTTATACGTCAGAAGTAAAAAACAATAACATTATGATGATTGATTTAAAAGATATTAGTAAAGGGGTATATTTCTTGAAAGTAATAGGAGATGATATGGTTAAAACATATAAAGTAATCAAACAATAATGAGTTTTTATGTTTATGTATTTATGGGGCATGAATATTTAGTAGGGGGCTCACGAATACTCTAACCATACGCCTATTAAATGTGATATGGATAAACAAATGGATTTTTCAGAAAAAGAAAGTAATAACGAAGAATTAACTTCTTTAGAAGTAATTCCTAAAAAAAATGCTATTAAAAGTGTAAATAGAAAGAACGATGATAAGATAAAGAAATCTTATTTCCATTGATTTAAGTACTTTTACTGGAGGAGTTTATTTTCTCCAAGTAGTAGGCGAAGAAAATGTAACTTTATATATAGGTTACGGATAAAAGTTATCCAAAACTTAAATGGTTTTATTTTTCAATCACCCTTCCCTCATCAATCGAATACACCCAACCGATGGTTCCATAACGTCCTTTTTCCATTACAGCAATCCGCTCTCCGTCCTGTAGTTGAACATCAATAGTTGCAGAACTGTTAAATTTGATGGAGGAACCACCTCTAATGCTTCCTGAAGAAGTCTTTTGAAAAATGATAGGTAGTGTCCACAATTGTGTGTCTGAGGAATCATCTCGACAATTAAAATTGAAGCTATAATTTTTTTGAAAAATTATATTAATTCATTTAGTTTTT
>Ga0114931_10011510_pt1 | contig 10443 bp, 6 predicted proteins | sample 2SBtaG_FD_89579 | JGI IMG/M metagenome (GOLD analysis project Ga0114931, IMG submission 89579) | Deep subsurface microbial communities from Kolumbo volcano to uncover new lineages of life (NeLLi) - 2SBTROV14_V59a metaG | ecosystem: Environmental > Aquatic > Marine > Volcanic | place: Kolumbo... | reverse complement strand
GTTTTTCACGCTGGGCGGCCTCATGACAGGCAGCGCCATTCGCATGAGCCTGATTAAGGATCTGTATGTTCCGCATATCACCCGATTGATCTCGGCGGGTCTGGTGCTGGAAGCGGCGGATGCATTGCTGTCGGATCAGGCGGTTGGTTCTCTGACCGGTATCATTACCGGTGCCTCATTGAGTTTTCATAAATTCAACGTCGGCAATTCAGCCATTGAAGCGGTTGGGCTCAGCCGAGACGCCAGATCCTTCACGGTGAAAGTCATAGGCCCGGACAAATTTCAAGCCTGGTTGGATTTTGCGACGGATTTTTCCATACCGACGAACACGGAAGAGTTCGAGGCACTGATCACTGGCGCTGCCGACGCTGCTGCAGGCAGTCTCAACGGCACGAAAACCGTGGTGGTGCACGATCGAATTCGGGGCTGCATTCTGGATTCGTCGAGCGCCTGTACTGAACTGGTGGTCGGATTCGGCTTCCCGGTCGTGCACACGTCCGGTCAGTTCCCAGCACCGGTACTCGTTATCGTGACGGACAAAACCCAGAGTAAAGTGTATGCAGGGGTCTTTCCGTTCTTTCCAAACTAGAAGGGTCCACCGCGGCGGGTTGAACCGGGGCGATTGTGACGACAGCCCCGGTTTGGGATGCAGCTAGAATAGCCGCTACCTTGATTGTAGATCAGCAAAATCCGTGGTGGATGTGTTCAGGAAGATTGGTTCTGCACCAGGGCGATTAACCCTCAGGAGGCGGCTTGAGCAAGCGCTCTATTATGAGCAGTAGCTCCTCGAAATTTAGGGGTTTCGTAGCAAATTCCTCAGCCCCCGCTGCTCGCGCCTTCTGCTCGTCTACGTCCATCGCATGGGCGGTCAGGATGACGATGGGAATATGGGATACTTCAGGGTCTGATTTTATTCTGCGTGTGGCCTGGTAGCCGTTGAGTTTCGGCAAACTCACGTCCATCAAAATGAGATCTGGGGTCAGGTTTTTCGTTTCGCTGACGGCGAGTTCACCATCGATCGCAGAAGCGACCCGGTAACCCGATCGTTGAAGGCGTCGAGTCAGCATATCCCTGTTCTGTTCATCGTCTTCGACGAGCAACAATAATTCGCGTTGCGATTTTTCAGAGGTGTCGCTCATTTGACTATATTCACAAAGCCCACCAATGAATCCATAAAAGCAGGAAGACAGGGACCTAAACGTACCCTACTTCAGATTCGCTTGTCTCTGCACTACCTTCAACTTCCAATACGGGTAGAATCAATTCGAAAACAGAACCCACGCCTACCTCGCTGTTGACGCTTATTTCTCCTTGCATCAAGCTAGCGAACTTTCGACAGAGTGCAAGCCCTAAGCCTGACCCACCATACTCTCGAGTAGTGCTACTGTCGGCTTGAACGAACTCCTCAAAAATGCATTCGACCGCTTCAGGAGCAATACCGATCCCTGTATCTTCCACACAAAATCTTACTTCAGATTGAGAAACGGCATAAGTCAGGTTGACACGGCCTTGGTGAGTAAATTTCGCTGCATTACTCAACAAGTTTATTAGAACCTGCTTGAGCTTCTGATAATCTGATGAAAAAAAAGTTCCCCCATCTCCGGAAATAGTAAATGTATTTCGATTGGCCTCCATCATCGGAGCGACCAAGGATTCGATTTCCTGCATCAAACTGGCTGGATCGATAGTTTCCCGTTGCAGTATCATCTGGCCGGATTCAACTTTCGCCAGATCAAGAATTTCGTTCACAAGATTCAATAGATGTTTCCCCGAACCCGATATTCGATCGAGATCTTCCCGCTCACTTGATCGCCCCTCTTCGACAGCGATTTCCGACAGCATTTCACTGTACCCAATAATCGCGTTCAAAGGGGTCCGTAATTCATGACTCATATTGGCAAGGAATCGATTTTTAGCGAGGTTTGCCTCTTCGGCTTTCTGTTTCTGAACGGTTATCTTTGTGATATCAGTCCCTACCGCCACAGCTCCTGCGACCCGCCCTCGATGGTCAAGCGTCGCCCTCACTCTCCAGGTAAAAATGGTTTCGTTGACCGGGCGTTCGAAGGTAAACCCAGCGTTCTTTCCACCTCTCAACAGAACCTCGAATTTTTTAGTAACCTCTTCCGATTCAATGAAAACACTGTAGTGCCGGCCCAGTAGTTTACTGGCGGGTATCGTAGAGGCATCCGCTACAACACGATTTACATTACAGATTATTCCCCCCGCGTCATACTCCACAATTCCAGTATCTGCAATATCCAGGTAAGATTGAATCCGGCGTCGCTCAGATTCGAGATCTCTTTTCAGAACCTCTTCCTCGTGGATATCCCTGGATATACCCAACAGGAAATTCTTGCCTTCTGCCAACGTAATTGGAACGGTAATGGTGGAGTACAGCCGCTCTCCACGCAGCGTGGGCATGCGATGTTTCATCGGCAGAGGTGCCTTTTTTCCTGAAAGAATATCCCGCTCCGATTCGGTAAAACGATCTGCAAATACTTCAGGAAACACATCGTGATGGTTCCTTCCAACAATATCCGACCGAGAAACCCCCAACTCCTTTTCTCCACTCGGGTTAATGTCGAGAAAAGTAAGATTTTCAACCTCTTTCAACCACACGATATCAGGGGTATTGTCTCGAAGCAGATCCGCGTATCGAGTTCGACTTTTTGCTATTTCGAGCAGTTCTTCTGCTTCAGTTCGGTCTCGAATGATTCCGATGAATTTTTCTTCTTCCTCGAAAGCAAACCTCTTTACAGTGAGTTCAATCGGAAAAAGATCTCCATTCTTTTTTCTTGCATGCAGGGTGCGATCTCTTTCTCCAAATATTTTTGAGTAACCCGTTCGCCGGTATGACCGCAAATAGGCATCGTGCTGAGAGGCACTATGTTCGGGCAGCAACAGGGAAATATTCTTACCGATCAGTTCACGTTTCTCGTAACCAAAAATGGTGGAAGCGGCTGCATTGGTTGAAACGATCAATCCTTCGGTATCAATCGTGAACACCCCATCGTTCATATGATCGAGCTTTAAGCGATACAATTTCGCCTTGCGCTCACGTTCTTTCAATTGGTGCGCTATCAACGCTCTCTGCCCCGATATCTCTTGACTCATATCATTGATCGAAGATGCCAATTTACCAAATTCACCAGTCGATCGAAGTTCAAGATTCGGCAGGCTATCAATTGAGGATATTGCTCCGATGTGATTGACGATCTGAGGAAGCGGACGGAGAAATAGCCTGAGAACTATGGCCAGAAGTAGACCCATACCACCTGCAATACCCAGTGTTGCGAGCACGCCCATCCTCTCGAACTTCACCACACTCTCGGTATTTTGCCCTTCCACATCAAGCACTTGTACACAAATGTCCTGCATGCCAGCGAGGGTGGTGCAGGCGTCCCCGACAGTTGTATTCGCCCCCTGATGACCCGGTGTGAAAGATATCGATACTGAATCCATGAGGTCAGCCAATGCAGTGATGGGTTTGAATACCGCGTCTGCATCGATGATTCCCCGCAACAGGTAAGTCCTTTCGCTTGTCAAAGGTTGAATGGAAAAAAGGAACATCGGTGTTTCGAAACCGGGGGCATTCAAGACCAGTTCCAGCGCTAATTCGCCTGCTCTGCCGACAGGGTATTCTGCCAAGCCGGCTGTCTCTGCAGCGAGTGGAAATTGCTTCACCAGATCATGGTGTGCCCTTGCAACCACCCTTCCCCCGTTATCAACAAGCTCGAGTATTCGAAAGCCGTGCTCGCTATTCAGCAGGTCCTCCAGCTCTTGACCAGAGAGTTCTGATCGCTTCAGCCCGTTTGAACCCCTCAATACATCTTGGAACTTGCCAAAAGAATGCTGAAATAGTTTGAGCTCACCTTCGATCTCGGCAAATTTCCTCTCTAGCATCACTGATGCAAGGCCCGCTGCTTGCTTGAATTTAGCTTGCCGATAGGCAGCAATCGCTTCATCTCGCATTTGGGAAATAGTAAATACGGAAATCAAGCCACAGATCAGTACAAAAGAAAAACCGAGTAGAGAAATTTTGTTTGGCAGTGACAATTTCATTTCCAGCGTTCTCTTGATTCTCTATGACTGGCAGCTCCTACGAAAATATCATCGAGGGGGACAGGTTTCCCAAAGAGAAAACCCTGGAGATAATCCACGCCGATTCTTTCCAGCTCGAGTTTCGCCTCATCCGTTCCCACATATTCCGCAATGGTCTTTTTCCCGAGTATCTGGGCGACGTTATTGATGGCAGATACAATGGCTCGATTAACCGGCGATGTCTCAATTTCCTGCACAAATTTCCCATCAATTTTCACATAGTCTACCGGCAGTTCGCGCAAGTACCCGAAGGAACTCATGCCTGAACCAAAGTCATCCAGGGCAAACTCGACACCCAGTTCAGAGATCCGCCGGATGAAGGTTCGCGCCTTTTCAAGATTTGAAATCGCTGCAGTTTCAGTTATTTCAAACAACAGTTTCCCGGATGGCAGGCTAGCACTCTGGAGAAGCTCGCTTGACTGTTCAAGAAATAGTGGGTTCGTCAGCGACGGTCCGGAAACATTGATTGAAATAGCGCCTATCTCCTGAATCAACGTCGGGTCTGACTGAGCGACTTGCTCCAGAGTGTTTGCCAGTACCCACCTATCGATCTCCACCGATAACCCGTGTTGTTCTGCAACCCGCAAAAACTGATTCGGAGACACTATCCTGTCGTTTTCGAGCATGCGGATCAATACTTCGTATTTCACTTTCGTCGCTGTGATATTTTTTCCAGTGGGAACAATAGGCTGCGCCATGAGTAGAAACGCATCCTTTTCGAGTGCTGAGTGAATTTTGACCGCCCATCGAGCGTTCTGGCTTTTCTCAAGCACCTTCTGGTCTCTGGAGCCACTGGAATAGGCACTATTGCCCCCCTGCTCTCGAGCAATGTCTCGCGCGTGGGAAAGGTGCAGCAGGGGTTCACCAGGACTCGTCTCTGTTGTTTCCAGAAGCGTCAGCCCGATGCTGGCGGTCAATGCAATCGTTGACTTTCCCTCGGGATGATCCATTTCCCGAATGGCTTGCAGCAGTTTTTCTGCCACCTCGGCCGCTTTCTCTTTGCCGCCTTCAACGACTATTGCGTAGAATTCATCAAACCCCGCGCGCCCTATACAGCTGGTTTCCGGCAGCGTTTCACGAAGCAGATTCGAAACAGCCAGCAATATGCGGTCACTTTCCTTTTTACCCAGCACGTCACGCATCAGAGCAGACTGGTCCAGCGATAGCATCAAAAGATACACCGGGCTGGGTGCCGTTTTCAGCTGAACCAGCCTACGAGCCACCTGAAGTTCAAAGGCTTTTTCCGTGAAAAGACCCGTCAAATCATCGAGGAACTCGCCTTCCAACAGCGATTTGTCCATCGCAGCCATACGGTCTTTCATGGCCTCTTGCGAGTTTTGCAACTGTCTGGTTTGCCGAGCCCTCTCTACCTGGGCATTGATGCGTGCCTCCAGTACGTCGAAATCGAAGGGTTTCGTGACGTAATCGTCTGCACCCTGCCGGAGGCAGTCGGCGATCACGCGAGAGTCGTCTACAGCGGTCAGCATGATGATTGGGAGCATGCGCTCCCGGCTGGATTTCCGGACCCGTTTCAGCACCTCTGGGCCACTCATGCCAGGCATCATAACGTCCAGCAGAACGATGGAAAACCGGGTATCTTCGATCAACGCCAGCGCCGACGAGCCATCGCAGGCGCAGGTTACCTGGAACCCCCTGCGCTTCAAGCGTCGACGCAGTACGTCTCGATTGTCTTTCACATCATCGACAACCAGTAGGTGACTTGGAGAACCGGTATCACCTGGAGTCGCATCTAATCTCACCGCCCGGGAACCCATAACTACACAAGCACTCGAACCTGGTCGCCAATGTGCCCGTTTTTCATAAAGCGTTGAAGATGCGCGCGCACCGATTCCGTGGTCTGTTGCCCCTTGCAGACCAACAGCATACCCTCCGTGGTTTCCACGTCTTCCGCCAGCACCATCTGGTCTGTGAGACTGGAAATTTGCACGATTTCAATCTGAGAGGTACTCGCTTGGTCGATAAACCGGGCCAGATCTGCCATCACACCCGGGTCGTACCAGGCCTTGCGTTCCGACAATTTGTCAAGTGCCTGTTTGGGCGAGAGACCCTGAGCCTGAAACCTGTCCATATCCAGCAGGCATTTCAGAATTCTCGCTTCCGACGGTATCGCTTCTCCCGCCACATCATCTGCAGGGCTTCCGCTTCCATCATAATGTTTATCCTGGTAGCTAATGACTTCAGCGACAGTTTGCAGTCGAGGCACCTTGTTCACCATGTGGCTGGCTAATTCGATGGATTCCTTGAGCGTGTCGAGTTCTTCGCCGAGAAGTTTCTGCCCCGTCTGTGCCCGCTCTACCAAGGCGGGAGACAAGGTGGTGTAACCCAATTGCGACAACATGGTGGCCGTTTCCAGCACCCAGGCCTCAAAGGGCGTGGTCAGGTGGGGTGCCAAATGCTGTAGCTGTTGAGTGACACGCATTGTCTGGCCCAGCACGTCAGGCCGCACCAGAGACATGAGTTCAATCAACAATTCAACCGAGCCTTTGAGTGTATTTTCCAGCAGATCTCTTTCCGCTGTGATGAGCCGATGATGTTCCACTGCCGTCGAGAGGGTGGCTGCCAGGGTTTCAGCCGAGCAGGGTTTGTTCAGAAAACGAAATACATCCCCTTCATTGATCGCCTCTACGGCCGTCTGCTGGTCCGTATTTCCGGTCAATAACACACGTACCGTATCAGGGAAACGACACTTGATTTCAGACAGGAGTTCCACACCATTCATTTTCGGCATGCGCATATCCGAAACCACCACCGGGTAAGGTCCCTTAGCCTCGATGAGCTGCAGCGCTTCGAAACCACCCTCGGCGGTATCAATATTGAATTTGCCGCGCAAGGATCGTCGATACCCACTGAGAATATTCTCCTCATCATCGACCAGTAGAATGTTATCCATTTTCACTTGACTCCTCCAGCTCCGACTGGATCTCCTTGAGTATCGTTTGCCAATCTTCCGGGCTATGGTTGTCTTCGATGGAAGCCAGATAGCTCTGATCCAACTGATCAGCGAGGTCCATTGATTGGTGCAGGCTGCGAGCGAATGCTTCGCCGATGTGTACCGCTGAGAGGGGTGAAGCTGATGGCTGCACCACCTCTGATGGGGTGTGGTGGTAGGCCACGGCTTCCACTACAGGATAGGGAAACCCCCATAACGTTAGTAGATAGGCACCCACATCCATATGATTGCATCCGAATACCTCGTCTTCCCTGTCTAATTCCGAAGTTGCGTTTGCAAACGCCTCTGTGGCGAATTTTTTGAACTGCTCAGGTCGTTCCGACATCAGAATAAGGCGCCCGACATCGTGCAGCATTCCCGCCAACATGGCCTGTTCTGCAGCCTTTTTTTCTAAACCCAGATGGCGCGCGATCTGCTGGGCGAAGCTGCCAGTCGCCAAACTGTGGGACCACAGCTGCTTGACTTCCGATTGGTCAGCGGTTGCTTCAAAAGTCTTGAAAACGTCCAGAGCTAATACCAGAGTGCGAAGGGCATCAAAGCCCATCAGGGAAGCCGCCTGGGCAGGAGAAGAAACGCGGGTTTTCAACCCGAAATAAGCCGAATTAACGATCTGCAGCAGTTTAGTGGTCATGCCGATGTCGTGGGCTACGATCTCTCCCACCCGCTGCATCGAACCGTTATCAGAAGTGGCTTCCCGGGTAATTTTTACGTACAGATCGGGTAAACTCGGCAAGGCTGACAAGGAACTAATCGCTCGTTGAAGTTCAGGATTCGCCAATCGTTGCTGCAGAGCCACGATGTGATCCACAGTCATAATAAGTGATTCCGGCTCACAGGGTTTGGACAGAAACTGATGAATCACTCCCGCCGATTCCAGCACCAATTGAGCATCGGAGTAGCCCGACAGTGCGATGCGCACCGCCTGGGGGCAGTGCTTCTGGGTGTGTTTCAAGACCTGCACCCCATTCACGACGGGCATGCGCATATCTGACACCACAATGTCGTAGCTGCCCTCTTCAATGAGTTTCAGTGCTTGCCTGGAATCGACTTCAAACTCCATTTCCCAACTTTTCCGCATCGGGCGAAGCAAGCGCTTGAGTCCCTGCAGAATCTTAATTTCGTCGTCGACAAACAATACCTGTTTCACGCCTACTCCCGTTCTATCTCCATTGCAGCTGGGCTACTCGTTTTCTTGAGGCAGCCGGATTACGAAGGTCGCTCCTACGCCGGTGTTATCATCGAGGCTCAAGCTGCCCTTGTGCTTGTCTACGATAACGGAATGGGCTATGGCCAGACCCTGCCCCGTTCCTTTGCCAACCACCTTGGTGGTGAAGAAGGGTTCGAATATTCTGTGCTTCAGAGTATCTGGAACGCCGGGCCCGCTGTCCGATATACGGATCTCCACGCAGGTTTCTTCCTCGTAAAATCGGGTAGACACGCCAATGCGTCCCAATTCGTCCTCGACAGCGCGGTCCTCATCGATAGCATGGGCTGCGTTGACCACAAGGTTCAGGATGACCTGACCCAGTTCTCCAGGAAAACAGCTGATGAAAGGCAGCGAAGCGTCCAGCTCGAGATCCATTTCGGCGACGTACTTCCATTCGTTTCGAGCGATCACGACGGTGTCTTCGATCAGCTTGTTGAGGTCACAACTTTCCGGGTCTTCCCCGCCGGGGTGTGTAAACCCCTTCATCGCCTGTACGATGTTCGAGATGCGTTCGATTCCATCCAAGCCCTGATCGATGGCGTCGGGAAGTTCAGACAACACAAATTCCAGATCACTTCGTTCTCTGACTTCATCGATCTTGGCGATCTCTGCTTCGGTGAGCCGCCTGTTCCGGGCAAGCTCCAGGAGTTCTGACTGCGACTTTAACAAGGGCATGATGTCGCCGAAGCATTCTTTCATGAACCCGATGTTGTCTTTCGCATATTGGGCAGGGCTGTTTACCTCATGGGCTATGCCAGAAGCCAGCTGACCCACCGCCTCGAGTTTCTGGGTGTGCAACAGTTGTGTCTCCAGATGCTTCTGTTCCGTGATGTCGAGTAGAATACCGTCCAGTGTTAGACATTCTTCGTCTCGAAAATGTGCGCCCAGGTGAACCCATCGATCCATACCCTCTTCATCTTTGAAACGCACATCATGAATCAGCGAACCACTGCCCTCACGTGCTTTCTGAAAATTCTCGGCCAACTTGTTCTGTTCCCCCTCATCCAGGCGCTGCCACAACACATCGGGTTTTGCCAAACACTGATCAGGGGAGGCCTGCAATACCGTGGAAACAGAACCCGTGAGGTAGTCGAGTGCGACCGAGCCATCGTCTAACACCCGCACACGCCCAACCACAGCGCTTAGGTTTTCTACAATGCTGGACAACAGAGCTTCGGATTTTTGCAAAGAACCCGTCCGCTCCTCTACTTCTGTCTTGAGAGCAGCATTCAACTTTTCGAGCTGGCACTGAGCCATTCGTTTAGCGAGCTGGGTGCGCAAACGTGCCAGTAAAATGGAGAACTCAAAGGGTTTCGTTACATAGTCATCGGCACCATCTGCAAAGGCGCGCAATGTATCGTTCCGGGATGCCAGGGCAGTCAGCATGATGACCGGGAGGTCACCCCAAGCGGGTGTCGACCGGATGGTTTCGAGCACGGCCCAACCATCCATCTCCGGCATCATCACGTCCAGCAGCACGCAATCATAGTCGGCCTGATGCAGAAGCTTCAGCGCGTCACACCCCGAATGGGCTGTATCGACCCGATAATCGAGGCGTTCCAGGCGCTTTTTCAGCAGATCCGTATTATTGGGCTCGTCATCAACAACGAGGATGTTTCCCAGAGTTTGAGAGCCAGGCATAAGGACATCGCAATTCCTACAGGTCTTTTCAGTATAGGTGGGTTTTTGGAAATGGCGGAAAAAGTAGGGCTGAGCCTTCCGGCAATATCATTCAGACTTTGTCGATCTTGCTGGGTACAAGGTTTCCGGGTCTAATTGCTACACCTTAGGCTGCTTCAAGCCACGATCGGGCTTTGTCGAGAGATGGGAAAATTTCTGTAGGCCATATTGCATATTCGGAGAAGGCGGCATTAATAATAGCCCCTTTCACGGGATCCATTTCGGGAATAACCAGCGCTACCTTAATATGGGGGTTAGTTAGCGCGGCTGCCTTTGTCAGATGCCCAATGCGTTTGAGATTTCGCGTGTTCACATGGAAATCCTCTATTTGGAGGAAACAGTCAATTATGTAGCGGAGCTGATCGAAATGTTTATCGCTATATAACGATGTTGCTGCCTGTTCAAGATCGTCGTCTTTAACAGTGCCGATAAATCGCTGCCGAACGCCACTCTCTTCCCGCTCAATCTTATACGGCATATTTTT
>Ga0114931_10011509_pt1 | contig 10445 bp, 9 predicted proteins | sample 2SBtaG_FD_89579 | JGI IMG/M metagenome (GOLD analysis project Ga0114931, IMG submission 89579) | Deep subsurface microbial communities from Kolumbo volcano to uncover new lineages of life (NeLLi) - 2SBTROV14_V59a metaG | ecosystem: Environmental > Aquatic > Marine > Volcanic | place: Kolumbo... | reverse complement strand
GAGACCTTCTCCTCGACCGCCTCGGCCGGGCTGATGGCGGTCGAGCGCTCGTTCTCGATCATCTGGCGCGGCATCAGATGGCGTCGGTTGGAGGTGGCGTAGAAGAGGATATTCTCGGGTCGGCCCTCGATCCCCCCTTCGAGCACCGCCTTGAGCGATTTATAGCTGGTATCGGCGGTGTCGAACGAGAGGTCGTCGCAGAACAGCACCAGCCGCCTCGGCGCCGCCCGCAGGCGGGCAAGCAGGCGGGGCAGCGAGGCGATGTCCTCGCGGTGGATCTCGACCAGGGCCAGCGCCCCCGGGGTCTCGCCGACGAGGTGGCCGTGGACCGCCTTGATCAGCGAGCTCTTGCCCATCCCGCGGGCGCCCCAGAGCAGGGCGTTGTTGGCGGGAAGCCCGGCGACGAAGCGCCGGGTGTTGTCGAGCAGGATGTCGCGCATCCGCTCGATGCCCTTGAGAAGGGTGAGATCGACCTGGTTGACCACCGGCACGGCCTCGATCACCGCCGCCTCGGCGTTCCAGACGAAGGCGTCGGCGGCGCCGAGGTCGGCATCGACCGGGGGCGACGGAGCGAGCCGCTCGAGAGCGGCGGCGATCCGGTCGAGCTTACGCGCGAGGTCGTCGTCGGGCATGACGGTCCGGGGCATCGAAGCGGCGTGGCCGCGGGAGCCTAGCACAGGCCGCGATGCCGTCAATCGGGCCGTGGCGATAGGGGCTCGCTTGCAAAACCCCGCCCCGTGGCTATAGTCGCGCGAACCTCGTTCGCCCAGGGAGAGCGGCATGTTCATCACACCGGCCTACGCCCAAGCGGCGACGCCCGGCGGCGGCGACATGATCGCCTCGCTGTTGCCGCTGATCCTGATCTTCGTCGTCTTCTACTTCCTTCTCATTCGCCCCCAGCAGAAGAAAGCCAAGCAGCATCGCGACATGATCGCCAACGTCCGGCGTGGCGACCGCATCGTCACCGGCGGTGGGATCGTCGCCAAGGTGGTGCGGCTCGAGGGCGACAAGGAGCTCGCCGTCGAGATCGCGCCCGACGTCCGGGTGCGCGTCCTGCGGTCGACCGTCGCCGAGGTCCTGAGCAAGAGCGAGCCGGCCGAGAGGGGCGGCGGCGAGGCCAATCGCGAGGCCGAGAAACCGGCGAAGAAGGCGCGCGGCGAGGCGGACGCGGAGAGCGAGAAGCCGGCGAGGAAATCGCGCAGCGGGCGCACCAAGGCGACAGTCGAGAAGAGCGGCTAAAGCCCCGCACATGCTTTACTTCTCGCGCTGGAAATCCGGCCTCGTCCTCGGGGCGTGCCTGCTCGGCGTGGTCTTCGCGGCCCCCAACCTGTTGAGCCGTGAGACCGCCAGGGCGCTGCCGAAGTGGCTTCCCCACCAGCAGATCAGCCTCGGGCTCGACCTCCAGGGCGGCTCTCACCTTCTCCTCGAGGTCGACACCAGTGCGGTGCTGCGCGAGCGCCTGACCAACCTGGTCGACGAGGTCCGGAGCCGCCTGCGCGGCCAGCACATCGGGTACAAGGGCCTGGGGATCGTCGGCGACCACGTCACCGTGCGTCCCACCGACCCCGCCGAGGCCGATCGCGTGCGCGGGATTCTGGCCAAGATCGACCCCGATGTCTCGGTGACCCTCGCCGAGGACGGGGCCATCACCCTCGCCTATGGCAAGGCGGCGATGAAACGGATCGTCAATGCCGTGGTCACCCAGTCGCTCGAGATCGTGCGCCGGCGGATCGACGAGACCGGGACGCGCGAGCCCACCATCCAGCGCCAGGGCGCCGACCGCATCGTGGTCCAGCTTCCCGGCGTCGGCGATCCCGACCGCGTCAAGGCGCTCTTGGGCAAGACCGCCAAGCTCTCTTTCCGCCTGGTCGACACCAACACCTCGGTCGCCGATGCCCTGGCCGGGCGGCTGCCCCCGGGCTCGGAGGTCCTGCCGTCGGACGACGAGGTCGATGCGAGCGGTCGGCCGATCCGCTATGTGGTGCGCAAACGGGTCTACGTCTCGGGCGCGAATCTGGTCGACGCCCAGCCCAGCTTTCAGAACAACCAGCCGGTGGTCTCGTTCCGCTTCGACACCGTCGGCGCCCGCAAGTTCGCCGACGTCACCAGCAAGAACGTCGGTCGGCCGCTGGCGATCGTGCTCGACAACAAGGTCATCAGCGCCCCGGTCATCCGCACCCCGATCACCGGCGGGCGCGGTATCATCAGCGGCAACTTCACGGTCCAACAGGTCACCGATCTCGCGCTCCTGCTCCGCGCCGGCGCCCTGCCGGCACCGCTGACCATCCTCGAGGAACGCTCCGTCGGCCCCGATCTCGGCGCCGATTCGATTCGTTCCGGCGAGATCGCCGCGGTCATCGGCATGGTCGCGGTGGTCGTGTTCATGATCGTCGCCTATGGCCTGTTCGGCATCGCCGCCGACATCGCCCTTCTCGTCAACCTCATCCTGATCGCCGCCGCGCTCTCGCTTCTCCAGGCGACGCTGACGCTGCCCGGCATCGCCGGCATCGTGCTCACCATCGGCATGGCCGTCGATGCCAACGTCCTGGTCTTCGAGCGCATCCGCGAGGAGATCGCCAATGGCCGAACCCCGTTCTCGGCGGTCGATACCGGCTATCAGCGGGCGCTCACCACCATCATCGATTCCAACGTCACCACCTTCATCGCCGCGATTCTCCTGTTCGGCCTGGGATCGGGTCCGGTCAAGGGATTCGGCGTGACGCTGGCGATCGGCATCCTGACCTCGATGTTCACCGCGGTCATGGTGACCCGGCTGATGGTCGTCGCCTGGCTCCGCCGCCGGCGGCCCCAGCTTCTGCCCATTTGAGGCGCCGATGCGACCGATCCGCCTGATCCCGCAAAAGACGCGGATCCCGTTTCTCAGGCTGCGGCATCTGTTCCTGAGCATCTCGGCCGTCGGGATCGTCGTCTCGCTGACGCTGTTCGGCTTGCGCGGGCTCAATCTGGGCATCGACTTCCTCGGCGGCATCATGATGGAGGTGGCGACCCCGGGGCCGGCCGATCTCGGCCGCATGCGCACCACCCTCAACGATCTCGGTCTCGGCGAGGTGGCGCTGCAGGAGTTCGGCAAGGCGAGCGACGTTCTGGTCCGGGTGTCTCGCCAACCGGGTGACGAGAAGGCCCAGCTCGTGGCCGTCGACAAGGTCAAGAAGGCGCTTTCGAGCCTGGGCCAGATGCATTATCGCCGGATCGAGCTGGTGGGGCCCAAGGTCAGCGCCGAATTGGTCGAGGCCGGGACCATCGCCGTCGTCGCCGCGGTGGCGCTGATGCTGGTCTACATCTGGTTCCGCTTCGAGCTCCAGTTCGGCGTTGGCGCCGTTCTCGCCCTCATCCACGACGTCATCATGACCATCGGCTTGTTCGCGGCGACCGGGATCGAGTTCAATCTGTCGAGCATCGCCGCCATCCTCACCATCGTCGGCTATTCGATCAACGACACCGTGGTCGTCTACGACCGGGTGCGCGAGAACCTGCGCAAGTACAAGGCCATGCCGCTGATGGCGCTGCTCGAGCTCAGTGTCAACGAAACCCTCTCGCGCACCACCATGACCTCGCTGACCACGCTGTTGGCGTTGATCGCGCTGTTCTTGTTCGGCGGTACCGTCATCGCCGGCTTCACCCTGGCGATGATCTGGGGCATCGTCGTCGGCACCTATTCGTCGATCTTCGTCGCCGTCGCCTTTCTCCTCTGGTTCAAGCCGCGGCGCGGCGGTGCCGCCACCGAGGTGGCGAAGACGCCCTGAGGCTCGCCGGGCTATCCGATCGCGCCTATAGTTCCGCCATGCAACTGGTCGAACATCGCGCCGAGGGCCGCCTCGTGGTCGAGGCCTATGGCGACGGCGGCTTCCGTTTCGGCGGGCGCCGGCTCACGGGTGGCCTGCTCCTCTTTCCCCACCGCTTCGAGCCGTGGCCGGTGAGCCGGCTCGACGAGGCGACGGTGGCGGACTTCGCCGCCGTGATCGACGAGCGCCCGCGGGTCGATCTTCTCTTGGTCGGCGGCGGTGTCCGATTGGCGTGGCCGCCTGCATCCTTGCGCCAAGCGCTGCGCCACGCCGGGCTCGCGGTCGAGTTCATGGATACCGGTGCCGCCTGCCGCACCTACAATCTCTTGGTCGGCGAGGAGAGGCGGGTGGCGGCGGCCTTGATCGCGGTCGGATGACGGTCGTCTCCGATGGCGCCGTGACGCCCCCGACCGCCGGCGCGGCCCTTCTGCGCCCCGGGCGCCCCTGCTGGCGGGTCGGTCGCTGCCCCCGGTTGGCGGTCCTGGTCGACGGCGCCGCCTACTTCGCCGCGGTGAAGCGCGCCATCCTCGCGGCCCACCGACAGATACTGGTCGCCGGCTGGGACCTCGACGGGCGCATCGAGCTCGAACGCGAGCGGCCGATGGCGGCGGTGCCCAACGGCTTGCGGGAGTTACTCAGCTTCGTCGTCACGCGGCGGCCGGGGCTGCGCGTGCATCTCCTTCTCTGGGACTACACCGTGCTCTACGCCACCGATCGCGAGCCCCTGCCGTCGCTGACGCTGGGGCTGATGACCCCCGATGCGGTCGAGGTCGTGTTCGACGACAGCGTGCCGGTCGGCGGCTCGCATCACGAGAAGATCGTCGTCATCGACGATGCCCTGGCCTTCGTCGGGGGGATGGACCTGACGGCGCGGCGCTGGGACACGCCCGAGCACCGGCCCGCCGACCTCGGCCGGCTGGATCGAAGCGGCCGGCCCTATCCGCCGGTCCACGACGTCCAGGCGATGTTCGACGGGCCACTCGCCGCGGCGCTGGGTGAGCACGTGCGGGCGCGCTGGGAGGCCGCCGGCGGTGACCCGCTGGTCGCGCCCGAGCCCGGGAACGACCCCTGGCCCGAGAGCGTGGCGCCGGCGATCACCGACATCCCCGGCGGGCTCGCCCGGACCGTGCCGCCGCTCGACGGCCGCGCCGGCGTGCGCGAGGTCGAGGCGCTCTACGTCGAGAGCATCGCCGCGGCGCACACGGCCATCTATATCGAGAACCAGTACCTGACCAGCCGCCGGGTCTGCGAGGCCCTCGCGGCACGCCTCGCCGAGCCGACCGGGCCCGAGGTGGTGATCGTCTCGCCGCGGCGCTGCGAGGGCTGGCTCGAGGAGCAGGTGATGGGGCAGGGGCGGGCCCGTTTCCTCGCCCGTCTCCGCGCCGCCGACCGCTTCGGGCGGCTACGCACCTGTTGGCCCTCGGCCGGGCGGGGCCAGAAGATCCATGTTCATGCCAAGGTGATGGTGATCGACGACAGCTTCGCCCGCATCGGCTCCTCCAACCTCGCCAACCGGTCGATGTCGGTGGACAGCGAGTGCGACCTCGCCCTCGGCGCCGAAACCGACGTCCACCGCGCCGCGGTGAGGGCCTTCCGCGATCGTCTCCTGGCCGAGCACCTGGGTTGCGACCGCGAGCGCCTGGCCGATGCCACCGCACGCCACGGCTCCCTGGTCAGCGCCATCGATTCCCTGAGGCGGCGGCACGGCCGCACCCTGATGCCCCTCGAGCCCGAGGCCGAGAGCGCCGAGGCGATCGAGCTGGTCCGCCTGGTCGGCGACCCCGAGCAGCCGGGCGACCTCGCCACCATCTTCGATCGGGTGGTGGGCGACATCGATGTCCGCCGCCTCGGCGTCGGACCCCTGTTGGTGGCGAACTGGCCGCTGCTCGCCCTGGTCACGGGGGTCCTCGGGCTGGCGCTGGCCTGGCATCTGACGCCGCTGGGCGAGGCGGTGGACACGGCGACGCTGGCGGCCTGGTTCGCCGACGCGGTACGCCACCCGATGACCCCGCTGGCGGTGGTCGGGGTTTACCTGGTAGCCGGGTTGGTGGCGTTCCCCGTCACCATGCTGATCGCCGCCACGGCCATCGCCTTCGGCCCCTGGGAGGGCTTCGCCTACGCCCTGGGCGGCTCGCTCGCCGGCGCCGCCGCGGGCTATGGCGTCGGAAGGCTCTTTGGGCGCACGGTGGTCGCGCGCTGGTCGACGCGCTGGACACGCGAGGTCTCGCGTCGGCTCGAGGGGCGCGGCTTCCTCGCCGTGCTCTCGGTTCGGGTGATCCCGGTCGCGCCGTTCACCGTGGTCAACGTGGTGGTCGGGGCCTTTCGCGTTCCCTTCGGGCGCTTCATGGTGGCGAGCCTGGTGGGAATGGCGCCGGGGATCGCGGTGATGACGCTGTTGGGGCGCCGGCTGGTGGCGCTGTGGCGCGAACCCGATGTCCTCAACGCCGCCGCCGCGGTCGCGGTTCTGATCCTGTGGCTGGCGGTGGGGGCGCTGCTCTATCGACGCTTGAGGGGTGATGACGGTGAACGGGCATAGGCGGGGCGGCGACATCACCGTCGCCAGCTACAACATTCGCGCCGCCCGCGGCCGCGACCGGCGCCGCGATCCGGGGCGCATCGTCGCCGTGATCGGGGAGACCGGCGCCGATATCGTCGGCCTGCAAGAGGTCGCCGCCCATCACGGCCCCGGCAATGGGATCGACCAGTTCCACTTCTTCGAGCGGGCGACCGGCTTTCACGGCGTCGCCGGCGCCAACATCACGGTCGGGAGCGGGCGCTTCGGCAACGCGCTGCTCAGCCGCTGGCCGATCCGCTCGGCCCGCCTCATCGATCTCTCGGTGCCGCCCTACGAGCCCCGCGGCGCGATCGACGCCCGGATCGATGCCGGCGGGACCGCGCTCAGGGTCATCGTCACCCACCTCGGGCTTCGCCGCCGCGAGCGCCGGCGCCAGCTCACCCGGCTCTCCGAGCTCATCGGTGACGACGACGGGCCGACGGTGATCATGGGCGACTTCAACGCCTGGGCCTTCGAGCGTCCGCTGCTCGCCGGTGTCGGGGCGCCCGCGGATCCGTCGCTGATCCCCCGCAGCTACCCCACCGGGCTCCCCGTACTCGCGCTCGACCGGGTATGGACCGAGCCCGGCCATCATCTGCGCGATGTCGCCGTCCATCGCAGCCGCCGCGCCGCAGTCGCCTCCGACCACTACCCGGTGACCGCCCGCATCGCCGTCGCCGACGGCGCGTGAGCGCCGGCCACCGCTCTCTTCCCGCCGCCGGGCGTTCCCGGCCGCCGGATGAGCGGAATAAAAGGGGAAGGGGCCCGAAGGCCCCTTCCGTCGACCGAGGCGCGGTGGCCGCTCAGTAGATGTTCTGTGCCGAGACCATGGCATAGAGCAGGGGGATCGAGAGCAGGGTGTTGGTCCGCGAGAACAGCATCGCGGTGCGCCCGGCCTTGGCCTTTTCCTCGGCCGAGGCGTTGACCATGCCGAGCACCTTCTTCTGGTTGGGCCAGATCACGAACCAGACGTTGAACCACATGATCGCACCCAGCCACATGCCGATGCCGATGGCGGTGTGCTTGGGAACCCCGTCGGTGAGGCCGATCAGGATGGCCTGGCCGATGTAGCCGTTGAGCCAGGCGAGGATCAGCCCGGTGATGAGGGTCGCCATCGCCGCCCAGCGAAACCAGAACAGCGCCGCCGGCGCGATCACCTTGCCGATCGCCGGCTTCTGCTCGTCGGGGATCTTGGGCATCGACGGGATCTGGACGAAGTTGAAGTACCAGAGAAGCCCGATCCACATCACCCCGCTCAGCACGTGGAGCCAGCGGAAGAAGAAGGCCCACCAGTTGCGGTCGAGCTCGAGCCCCTGGTGATGCCAACCGACGACGACGGCGACCATGATCACCAGGAGGACGATGCCGGCGATGATGGTGAGCGATAGAGATGAGAGTATCTTGCCCATGTGACTTTCCTTCCCCGGAGCCGAAACCGAATTGATTGGAGGCGAGCCCAATATATGGCAATGCACGGGGAGTTCAACGGTTCCGAGAGGCCCGCTGCGGACGACGAGAGCGGTGCCGCTCCGGGCCATGCCTACTGCCTCGATCTGGTCCGCCGGGCCGACCCCGACCGCTTCCTCTGCACCCTCCTCGCGCCGGCCAAGCTGCGGCCGACGCTCCTCGCGCTTTACGCCTTCAACGTCGCCCTCGGCCGCGCCGCCGAGACCGGTGGCGAGCCCGTTCTCGCCCAGATGCGGCTCGCCTTCTGGCGGGAGTCGATCGCCGGGCTGTTCGCGGGTCGCCCGGCGGCCGAGCCGATCCTCGCGGCGTTGGCCGAGGCCGTCGATGGCCTGCCGCGGGCCGCGTTCGAGCGTCTGATCGACGCCCATGAGGGCACCCTCGCCGGGCCACCGAAGACCCGGGAGGCCCTGCTCGATCGCCTCGACGCCGGCCCCAGGGTCCTGTTCGAGCTCGCGCTCGCCGCCGCCGGCCTCGAAGGCGCCCACGCGCTGGCGCGGGACGCCGGCCGCGCCTTCGGGCTCTCGGGCACGCTGCGCGCCGCCGCTTGGCATGCCCGCGCCGGTCGGCTGACGCTGCCGCTCGACCTGCTGGCCGCCGAGAGCATCGCCCCCGAGGACGTCCTGGAATGCCGCCCCACCCCCGGGCTCGCCCGCGTCGCTGCGGCGCTCGCGGCGACCGCCAAGACCCACCTCGCGGCGGCGCGGGCGGTGCGCCGCGAGGTTCCGCCGGCGGGGCGCGCCGTTCTTCTGCCGCTGCGGCTCGCCGGCGCCGATCTCGCCCGGCTGCGCCGGCGGGGCCACGACCTTTTCGACCCCCGCGTCGCCGCCCGCGGTGCCGGGCGCGTGATCGCCGTGCTGTGGGGCGCGGCGAGCCGCCACTATTGACCCGCCGGCCTACTCGGCCGCTTGGCGCCTTTCCTGCCAGGCCGCGAGGTCGGCGAGCGCCCGGGCGGTATAGGCGCGCTTGCGCTCGGCCTTGCGCACGCCCTCGGCGAGCGGCGGGAAGAGGCCGAAGTTGACGTTCATCGGCTGAAAGGTGGCGGCGTCGGCACCGCCGGTGATATGGGCGAGAAGCGCCCCGAGCGCGGTCGTCGGCGGCGGCGGGTCGAGGCGTCGGCCGGCCTGCTCGGCGGCGGCGAAGCGGGCGGCGAGGATGCCGATGGCCGCGCTCTCGACATAGCCCTCGACGCCGGTGATCTGGCCGGCGAAGCGGACCTGCGGGGCCGGCCGGAAGCGAAGCTCGCGATCGAGCACCCGGGGGCTATTGAGGAAGGTGTTGCGATGCAGCCCGCCGAGGCGCGCGAACCGCGCCTCCTCCATTCCCGGGATGGTGCGGAAGATGCGGACCTGCTCGGCATGCTTGAGCTTGGTCTGGAAGCCGACCATGTTGTAGAGCGTGCCCAGCGCGTTGTCCTGGCGCAGCTGGACCACCGCACAGGGCTTGACCTCGGGTCGATGGGCGTCGGTCAGGCCGACCGGCTTCATCGGCCCGAAACGCAGGGTCTCGCGGCCGCGCGCCGCCATCACCTCGATCGGCAGGCAGCCCTCGAAATAGGGGGTCTCGCGCTCCCAGTCCTTGAACTCGGTGGTCTCGGCGGCGAGAAGGGCATCGATGAAGGCGTCATAGCGCGCCCGGTCCATGGGGCAGTTGACATAGGCGGCGCCGTCGCCGCCCGGCCCGCCACGGTCGTAGCGTGACTGCAGCCAGGCGACCGAGAGGTCGAGCGAGTCGCGATAGACGATGGGGGCGATGGCGTCGAAGAAGGCCAGGCTCTCCTCGCCGCTCGCGCGCACCACTGCGGCGGCCAGCGCCGGCGAGGTCAGCGGCCCGGTGGCGACGATGGCGAGCCCCCACTCGGGCGGCGGCAGGCCCGCGACCTCCTCGCGGCGGATCTCGACCAGAGGCTCGCGCTCGAGCGCCTCCTCGACGGCGCCGGCGAAGCCCTCGCGATCGACCGCCAGCGCCCCGCCCGCCGGCACCTTGTGGGCGTCGCCGGTGGCGATGATCAGCGAGCCCGAGCGCCGCATCTCCTCGTGGAGAAGACCGATGGCGCTGGCCTCGGCATCGTCGGAGCGGAAGGAGTTCGAGCACACCAGCTCGGCCAGCCGGCCGGTGCGGTGGGCCGCGGTGCCGCGCGCCGGGCGCATCTCGTGGAGCACCACCGGCACACCGAGCCGGGCGAGCTGCCAGGCGGCCTCCGAGCCGGCGAGGCCGCCGCCGACGACGTGGATGGGGCTGTCGTGCGTGCGTCGCATGAAGTGAGGGACATTGGTGGTTCCCCGCGCCGATGGCAAGCCACGATCGCGCGAGGGTGACGCCATCGCTTGCCGCTGGCGGGGCCGCCGTGCCAGTGTCCGCTCGCCGGCACGACGGAGAAGGGCGGTGAGCGACGATCGAGATGCGGAGAAGCGCAACGCCGCCGAGCGCGCCCTCGCTTATGTCGAGGACGGGATGATGCTGGGGCTCGGCACTGGCTCGACCGCCGCCCACGTGGTCCGCGCGCTGGGCCGGCGGGTGCGCGAGGGCCTGCGGATGCGCGGGGTGCCGACCTCGCGGGCGACCCACGCGCTCGCGGTCGAGTGCGGGGTGCCGCTGGTCTCGCTGGTCGAGGTGACGCGCCT
>Ga0114931_10011508_pt1 | contig 10445 bp, 11 predicted proteins | sample 2SBtaG_FD_89579 | JGI IMG/M metagenome (GOLD analysis project Ga0114931, IMG submission 89579) | Deep subsurface microbial communities from Kolumbo volcano to uncover new lineages of life (NeLLi) - 2SBTROV14_V59a metaG | ecosystem: Environmental > Aquatic > Marine > Volcanic | place: Kolumbo... | reverse complement strand
TCCTGAGCAGGTTTTGTAACTCCTCTAATAACTGCGTTTAAGCCCGGGCAATCTCCCCCACCTGTAAGTACACCTATTCTTCTTACTTCCTTAGCCATTTTATACTCTCTTATAATTTTTATAATATTTTTTTAGTTGTTTTAAAATGAAGTTTCGCTATACTCTTTAATTCATCTTTGTCATAATTATTAATAAACATTTTTGCTGCTGTTTCAACTTTAGATGAAGCTCCTTTAGGTAATAGCATATTATATTTTTTATTTATGTGTGTAAACCAAGTATTAAATTTTGCTCTTGCCAATATAGATGCTGCAGCAACCGCTGTGTACCTTTCTGCTTTTGTGTATTGGTGTAAAATTATTTTCTGACCTTTTTTCTGTAATGCTGAAATAATTAATTTTTCATTTCCAAACTTATCACTTATAGCCTCATCGGCTTTATGTTTTTCTAATATGTTTTCTAATACTTTTGCATGTCCCCAAGCAAGCAGCCTATTTAAATTACCTATTTTTGAATAAAGTTCATTATATTTTTTAGGATTAATTGCTATAATTTCAAACTTATCTTTTACTAAAACCTTTATCTTATCTGCAAAATTATTTATGACAGAATCAGTTAATTCTTTACTGTCTTTCACTCCTATTTTCTTTAATTCGATTAAAGATTTTTTATCTATTAAGACACCCGCAATAACTAATGGCCCAAAAAAATCACCCTTACCCGATTCATCAGTACCAATATAATTATCAGGTTCTTTAATCTCATTTATCTTTACTCCGAACAAACTTTTACCAAAAATTAAGTCATTAACATTGTGATAAAATTTTGTTTCTTTATTACCTTGGAGAATTGTTTTTACACCTTTCTTTCCGAAGTAAACTAATAGTTTTACTTCATTTTTATCGAATGAAATATTAACGGCATAGTTATAATTATTTTCTTCAATAGGAGATAATTTATATCCATTATTTCCTAAAAGCATAATTTCTTTTTCTATTTGTTTTTTTGCCTGATGTTTTATCTTTTTCAAGTAGAGAGATATAAATTAAAATGATAATAATTAAGAATAATAAATTGTAATACTAATCACGGAAAATTTAATCAAGTTAATTGATAATATAAAGAATTGAGATAAGAATTATAAGTTGATATTCTAAATGTTTAAACTCTGCTTCTCTTTAGCTTATAAAGAGAAGCAGTTATTTTGTAATTACTTTTTCTTTTGTGACCAAGGAGGAACAACACCTATACTTCTTGCATAAGCAATCATTTGTCCCAAATGTTCGTGGTTATGTGTAATCATATGCAAGAGAATTGCTCTTTTTGTAGCTTTCTGTTTGCCGAAAAAGTCTACTTTATCACCAAGTTGTTTCTCACTAATTTTGCTGATATTATTATTCGCATAAACGAATGATTTTTTAAGCAAAGCAATTACATCTGCTTTTTTTGTGATATTTTTTTCCATGTTGGGAGATAATTTCTCACTTGACTTAAATCCCAGATACCTCATAATAAAATAATTACCGGCAGCTACGTGCACAAAGGTTTCACTCACAGATCTTACTCCTTTTGAAGGTCTCCAAGAATAATCTTTCTCCGGTATTGCTTCTGCAAGAGACAAAAGTTTTTTCTGTGCTTCTTTAAAATTTTTCTGATAATCCTTTATAATCCCCTTTGCAGAAACCATAGAGAAACTAAAAGCTAAAACAGTTATAAGGACAAAAAGATTTAGGCTTGATCTTTTCATTTTTACTCCTATAAATATTATGATTGATTAAATGTATATTTGAATATATGAAATTAAAAGGGTAAAATCCCCCCAGTAATAAATTTATAATATTTGTACTAAATAATAATATGTAAGATTAAATAATGTGATTCAAACAACATACTATTTTAAGAAGGTTTTGCAGAGGGGAGAGTAATTATGAATGATGAACCTTTATTTTCGACACTTTCAATTTTTAATGTTCCTTTGTTTTTTTCAATAAATTGAATAACTAATAGCAAACCCAAACCTGTTCCGAATTCCTTTTCTGTACCCGGTGAAGAAAAAACATCAGCGGAAAATATTTTATTTATGGTTTCTTTATTCATTCCTACCCCGTTATCTTTTAAAACAAGTTCTATTTTCTTTTCATCATTAATGTTGTTAATCTTAGAAGCTTCAATTGAAATGCTGCCGCCTCGAAAAGTAAATTTTATAGAATTTGAAAGAAGATTTTGTATAACCGAATTCATCATATCTTCATCTGCATTGATGAAAATATCACTATCAATTTGAGTTAATACTTTTATTTCCTTTTTTAATAAGTTACCTTTCAGTAAATTAATATTATGTTCTACTAAGTCAAAAAGGTTTAATACTTCAGGTTCATAAACTAATCTACCAACTTGGAATCTAGAATATTGGAGAAGATTGGTAGTCATAGAATATAAATTTTTAGAAGATTCATATATAGCATTCATATATTCTTTCATTTCTACTTTGGTAAGTGTTTCAAATTCAGTTGTGATAATTTCAGAAAATCCTAAAAGAGAATTAAATGGCGCGCGTAAATCGTGAGAGATAAAAGAAAATAATTGGTCTTTTGACTTATTCATTTTTTCTAATTTTACTATTAACCCTTTTCTTTCTTCTTCTAATTTTTTACGTTCAATTGCATTAGAAATAGAGTAGCCGATAACTTCTAATATTTCTTTTTCTTTTTTTCCATAAATGTTTTTATCGTGATAATCTTGAACTACAAGAGCACCGATTGTTTGATCACCAATAATTAAAGGTATCCCCAGCCATATTTTAGAAGGTGCACCTACCAAATCTACTTTACCTTCTTTTACAAGTTGAGCATCTCTTGCTTCGTCTATTAATTCTGATTTACCGGTTTTAATTATATATTCAGTTAATCCATTTCTGAACTCTACAGGTAAAGCTTCTTTATCAACTTCGTCTTGAAAATATGGAAACGTTAGTAAATCATTTTTTTTGTCAAAAAGTGCAATATAAAAATTATTTACGGGCATTAAATCTTTAATAGATTCTCTTATATAATTAAAAAATTCGTCTAAACTTATACCCAAATTAGAATATTGTAAAATCTTAGATATTATTTTCTGAACTTTTTCTTCTTTTCTCTTTTGGGTAACGTCCCTACCAACACCTACACTAAAAACCAACTCCCCTCTTTCATTATTTAGCTCTGTAATATGCCAAGCTATTACTTTTTCATCACCTGTTTTTGTTATAATAGGAACTTCCAATTCTATAGGGCGTTTAACTTTTTTGTTTTTCCTGTTCCGTAATCTAAGAACTTTGAGTTTTGCTTGATATACTTTTGGTATTGTTTTTAGCCAACCAGCTCCTGACAATTCTTCTTCACTGTATCCGGTAATCTCAATTCCTTTTCTATTTATTTTAGATAAATGTTCTTTATTATCAATTACAGCAACTATTATGTCTGCTAAATCAAGTATTGTATTGAGATTATTTTTTTCAAAAGCTAAATTGTTAAATGTATCGCTTAAGGAAGAAATATCTCTTAAAATTCCTATACTAATAGAAGGGTTACCTTCTTTATCTGGATCATTAAATGATAAATCTTCAATGAGCTTACTGTCACCTGATTTAGTCTCAATTGTATAATTACCATAATAATCTTCATCAATAACTATTTTACTGTTATCCTTAGAATAAGAACATTCTATTTTTTTTATAATTTTAGAAAAACCGATTTTATTTATTTCTTCTTTTGTATAGCCTGTTAAATTTTGGATGGTGGGACTCATGTAATCATAAATTTTTTTTCTATGATTATATTTATAAATAACAACATCTGAATTCATAAAAATCAATTCTTTGATATTATCAGATTCTGAAAAGATTGTTGTTGGTTCTTCTCTTGAATGCATTTAGTATTACTATTTTAAAATTAGACGAACGATAAAAATATCACTAATTAAACTATAACAATTTATAAAAATTATAAACACAAAAACTATATTCACTAAAAAAATATTTAAATAATTTTGTTAAAAATTAAGTAAATACTTGACAATTATTACGGATAAGCTTATTTTTATATAGATTAAATCTTAATAATAATTGAATTTATAATCTAAAATAAGATGAAAACAGCAGCTGAATTAAAATGCGGTGAAAAAGTAACAATTAACGAAGTTGATATACAACATCCATCTGCAAAAAGATTAATGGAAGTTGGCTTTACACCGGGGCAAGAAATTGAACTTGTAAGCAAATCAGTATTTAACGATCCAATTGCACTATCAGTAAGAGGAACAGTAATTGCATTAAGAAAATCAGATGCTGATTGCATTATAATTTCATGACAGTTAATACTTCAACCGATAATTTATTAATAACATTAGTCGGCCCACCAAATGCAGGCAAAACAACACTTTTTAATTTCCTTAGCGGCAAAAACTATAAAACGGTAAATTATCCGGGAGCAACTGTTAATTCTGCTGTAGCTCACTTACAAAAAAAATTTGATATTAACGCTTATGTCTTAGATTCACCGGGTATTGTAAGTTTAAACCCTGAATCCACGGATGAAGAAATAGCGGTTAATTCTTTATATAAACATCCCCGACTTGGGAAACCGGATTTAGTAATCGTTACTGTAGATGCAAGTCAACTTTCCAGACATTTATATTTAGTTAAACAAATTATTAATGTAAATTTTAATGTTATAGTTGTTCTTACTATGGTAGATATATTGAATAAGAAAGGATTTGATATTGACGAAAAAAAATTGGGAAAAATAATTAGATGTAAAGTTTTCAAGATAGACGGAAGATCCGGAAAAGGTGTTAAATTATTATTAAATCATATAAAAGAAAATCAGAATCAATATAAAACTAACAATTTACAAGAAGACAGTTTTTCTGATACAAGCAGTTCCGAAGAAGTTTTAAGAATATATAATGAAATAGAACCTATAGAAGAACAAACTATTTTTCAATTAAATACTAATAAAAGTATTGACTTAAGTAAGGCTAACAAGCAGCTCAATCTTTTAACAAATAAAGCAATTAAAAGCAGATGCAATCAAATAGATGCCAGGACTGTAAAAATTGATAAAATCCTTTTACATAAAACCTGGGGTCTCTTTTTCTTCTTTTTAATTATGACATTTACATTTACAAGTATTTTTTGGTTTGCTCAACCAATAATGGATTTTGTAAGCTATTTGTTCCAATTTTTATCAAACGATGTTCTTGCAATTTTAGGAAAAAATTGGTTTGGAATGTTCTTAGCAAACGGTATTATAAACGGAGTCGGTTCGGTTGCCGTTTTTGTGCCTCAAATTTTAATTTTGTTTTTAATTTTAGGATTGCTTGAAGATACCGGTTACCTTTCAAGAGGTGCAATGCTTATAGATAAACCTCTTTCAAAAATTGGATTGAACGGAAAATCTTTTGTACCAATGTTATCTGGTTTTGCGTGTGCTATTCCCGCAATGATGGCAGCAAGAACAATCCCTAACAGAAGAGAAAGGATGCTTACAATTTTTATTCTTCCGCTACTTAGCTGCAGTGCAAGATTACCGATTTATACATTACTTCTTGCATTTCTTTTCCCCGGTGATAAAGCATGGATTGCAGGTCTAGTTTTAGCTGCTATATATTTACTTAGTATTATCAGTTCTGTTTTAGCAGCCGCGATTATAAATAAGCTCAATCACAGAATAATAAAAGCCGATGATAAATCTTCTTTTATTTTGGAATTACCTGCGTATAGAAGACCTAAATTAAAAGTAGTATTAATAAATATGTGGCACAGCGGTAAACTTTATATTCATAAAGCCGGTCCCATAATATTGGTCTTATCAATTTTTATCTGGTTTTTTACTTCCTTCCCAAATTTTAATCCTAAGATAAAAGTAAATAATAACATAACACAAGAGCAAGTTGATCAACTAAAAGCTTCTAAAAGATTAGCTACTTCTTACGCTGCTGATTTTGGGAAAATTATACAGCCTGTAATGACTCCATTAGGATTAGATTGGAGAGTGGGTGTAGCATTAATTTCTGCTTTTACAGCAAGAGAAGTATTTGTTAGTTCTATGGCATTAATGTTTAAAGTAACTGATAGTCACGGTTCATTGATGGATTCAATGATAGGAGCCATGCAGAAAGCTAAAATTGGTAATACCAATCAAAAACTTTTTACACCGTCTTCTATTATAGGCATAATAATATTTTTTATGTTTGCCCTCCAGTGTCTGTCAACAGTTGCTGTTTCAAGAAAAGAAACCGGGAGTTGGCGTATACCTGTTCTTCAATTATTAATTTATTCATCTTTAGCATATATGCTTTCATTTTTTGCGGTTAACGGGTTAAGAATTTTGGGGTTAAGTTAATGAAATTCTATTTTATAATTTCTTGCTATTCAAAACTCTCCCAGTTATTTTAAATATTTAATAATTACAATATTATAATAAAATTGAAATACGAAAAAGCAAAAAAAGTATTTACGGAGTTTTTGAAAAAAGGTAAAAACCGTATAACTCCGGAAAGGTTCGAAGTGATGGAATCTGCTCTGGATTATGAAGGTCACTTTGGCGCCGATGATTTATATATTGTTATGAAAAATTTGAAATCAACAGTTTCTAGAGCTACCGTTTATAAAACACTTGAATTATTAGTTCAATGTGAACTTATAAGTAAAAGAAATTTTGGCGATAATACTACCAGGTACGAAAGTAACTTCAAAAAACAAGTACACGATCATTTAATTTGTATGGATTGCGGAAGAATAGTTGAATTTGTTAATCCAAAATTAAACAAAATACCGGAACAGGTAAGCGAAGAACTTGGTTTTGAAGTATCAAGCCATTCTTTTAATATTTTTGCCAGGTGTAAAGATCCTAAAAATTGTAAATACAACAAATAATTTAAAACAAAAAAATAATTTATGACTGAAAATATCTACCCCTTAACTTGGCAAAAAGAAGATTTTCATATAAAAGTTTTTTGCTCTATTCCAAATATAGCAACCGGCATATTAATTCAAGCTTCAGAAAATTACTTTATTGTTGACCCCGGTGACGGTATATTGAGAGACCTTAATACTGAAATTGGTACAAAAAACATATTAAATGTTTCTGATATTTTTATTTCACACGGTCATCACGACCACGTTGGAGGTGTTTGGACATTACTTACCTACATGCGGGTTATGCAAAAGATTACACCCTTAACATTACATTTCCCTAAGGGTTGTAAAGAAATTATTTCCATACATAATGCTTTCGAACAAGTTTATGCAAACAGTATTCCATATAAAATTATTTTAAATGAAATTCCTAATTCTGATGAGTTTAAAAGCAGACAAGGACTTCTAATAAAACCCTTCCCGGTTATTCATAAAGAAATTCTTATTGACGGAGTTACTAAGCAGCAAGTTCCTGCAATAGGGTTTACATTTGAACACAAAGGTAAAAAAATCTGCTACGGTGGAGATACATCCTATTGTATAGAATTGGAAAACGCTGCAAGGGGTTGTGACTTAGCAGTTATTGAAGCGGGACACGACACGCACAAAAAAGGTCCAGATGATATGCACATGACTCTTTCTGAAGCAAAAAAAATAGGGGAATCAGCAAAAGAATATTTTTTAGTTCATGTACCTGAATAGTCATATTTTCGACTATGAGGAAAATAATTATAATCACAAAATATGGTGTCTTATGAAATTACTCTCTAAATATGCAATTATAATAATAGTTATTCAAATAATTATAAGTCCAATTCTTTTTTCACAAAATAAAAAGGAAAAATACCATTTTCCCAAAGAAAAACATCTAAAAAATATCAAGATGTTAACTAACGGCGGTGAAAATGCAGAAGCATATCTTTCATTTAATCAAAATAAATTAATTTATCAATCTTCTCACGGCAAGTATAAATGTGATCAAATTTTTACAATGAATATAGACGGAACTGACAAAACATTGGTCTCTACCGGCAAAGGTAAAACCACTTGCTCTTATTTTTTACCGGGTGACAGTACAATAATCTATTCATCAACACATTTAGCAGATGTAAATTGTCCTCCTCCTCCAGACCGTTCGCATGGATATGTCTGGAAGCTTTATGGTACATTTGATGTTTTTAAAGCAAATGTTGACGGAACAAATCTTACAAGATTAACAAACACTCCAGGATACGATGCAGAATCAACAGTATCACCACTGGGTGATAAAATTGTTTTTACTTCTACAAGAGACGGTGACCCGGAAATTTATACTATGAACTTGGACGGAAGCGACCAAACAAGACTAACATTTCACAAAGGTTATGACGGCGGGCCATTTTTCTCTCAAGACGGTAAAAAAATAGTTTTCAGAGCAAGCTCACCAAGAACAAAAAAAGAATTGCAAGATTATGACGATCTTGTAAAAAAGGGTTTGGTAAGACCAACTGCTTTGGAAATTTATGTTATGGATGCAAATGGAAAAAATGTAAAACAAGTCACCCATTTGGGTAAAGCAAGTTTTGCACCTTATTTTTTTCCTGACGGCAAAAGAATTATTTTTGCTTCAAATGTAAACAGCAAAACAGGAAGAAATTTTGATTTATATATGATAAATGTTAATGGTACTAATTTGGAACAAATAACATTTTTTGATCAGTTTGACGGTTTCCCAATGTTTACAAAAGACGGCAAAAAATTGGTTTTTGCTTCCAACAGATTTAATAAAAAAAGAGGTGATACTAATATTTTTATCGCTGATTGGGTAGATTAGAAAATAATAAATTGAATTCGATTTCAGATAGCTTTATATTATTATCAGTAAAAAGAAAGTGATTTGATGAAGAAGAAACATCCTTTACTGAAATTTATAGTTTTTATCCTAATTGTTACTGCACTATATTTTATATACGAAAAATATAATGTTATTACTATTACTGCAGAAAACCTTACATTCGAGTTTACACACAATCTTGAAAACGCTAACGATAAATATTTAGACCAAGAAATAAAAGTAACCGGCGAATTAAAAGCATTATATAAAATAATGAATACACGCCAAGTAATGGAACTATCCACTTCAAAAGATGAACTACCTATTTTATGTTTTTTCAGAAATAGAACCGATGAATATGAAGCTCAAAAATTGAGAGAAAATGATATGATTTCAATTAAAGGCATCTGTTTGGGAACATCAGCTTATACTTATGTTCGTGGAATAAAAATAGATGTTGAAAGCTTTTCAAAAGAATAAATGTTTTGGTTTCAAAAAGAAATAACTCTCGCCTATAAATCAAGGGGCTTTCATCTTGTAACAGATGAAATATTAAGTTTTATACCGGAAATAAAAAAAATAAATATCGGACTTGCTTACTTCTTTATCAAACATACATCCGCATCCTTAACTTTAAACGAAAATTTCGACCCAACAGTTAGGGCAGATATGGAAAATTATTTTAATAAATTTGTTCCCGAAAATGAAACATATTATCAACACACATCTGAAGGAAGAGATGATATGCCTTCGCATATAAAATCTTCTTTACTCGGAACCGGATTAACAATTCCAATTACAAATGGAAGATTAAATATTGGAATATGGCAAGGTATTTATTTAAACGAACACAGGAACAGAGCAAAAGAAAGAACTGTTGTAGTTACTTTAATGGGGCAAGAATAAAATTTATTTTGCTAAAAACCCGATTTCTTAAAGAAATCGGGTTTTTTTATGACAAATTAAATTACATTAACAACTTAATTATTTTTAATTCTAGAACAACTGAAAAATATGAACAATAAAAAGATACTGTTTGTCTGTCTCGGTAATATCTGTCGATCTCCAGCTGCAGAGGCAATAATGACAAAAAAAATAATTGATAAAAACCTTCAGTGGAATATTTCTGTGGATTCAGCAGGTATAATGGGCTGGCACACCGGGGAACCGGCTGATATGCGAATGAAACAGCACGCAAATTTAAGAGGATATGAAATTACAAGCGTTGCAAGAAAATTTAATCCTGACAGAGATTTTGATGAGTTTGATTACATAATTACAATGGATAATGAAAATTACAGTGATATTATGTCAATGGATACTGAAGGAAAATACAAACATAAAATTCACAAAATGGTGGAATACTGCAAAACAAATAAATTAGATGAAGTGCCCGACCCGTATTATGAGGGCAGAGAAGGATTTGAAAAAGTACTTAATATTTTAGAAGATGGATGTGAAGGATTGTTGGATAAAATAACAAACGAAAATGGATAAAAATATATCAAATAAAATTGAACAAGTTGCAAACTCAAAAATCATTTCTTCATCTTCTGTATCAGGCGGTTGTATTAGCAACGCTTATAAAATTACACTTGATGACAAAAGAAATCTATTCTTAAAAATAAACCACACTCATCCTGCTGATATGTTCAGAAAGGAAGCTAACGGATT
>Ga0114931_10011507_pt1 | contig 10446 bp, 10 predicted proteins | sample 2SBtaG_FD_89579 | JGI IMG/M metagenome (GOLD analysis project Ga0114931, IMG submission 89579) | Deep subsurface microbial communities from Kolumbo volcano to uncover new lineages of life (NeLLi) - 2SBTROV14_V59a metaG | ecosystem: Environmental > Aquatic > Marine > Volcanic | place: Kolumbo... | reverse complement strand
CAACGAGATCGGTTCTTTTGCGTTCGTACTCTGCGCGGGTGATGAACCCTTGATCCAGAGCGCGCTTGAGGTGTTGGAGCTGATCGGCCAGTCCCCTGTCCGTCGCCTGCCGTTGGGATTGAGGGGTGAGGGTCAGCAATTGCAGCGCCAGCCGGGTTTGGGTGTCGCCCACCGCATCATAGCTCGCGATGGCGCGCAGGAGATCGGGCAATTCTTCAGGTTTCACCGCCGCCTGGTGTTTGGCTTTGCCGCGCGGCGCTCGGCGGCCGGGTCCAGATTGTTGTCGAGATGCTTGAGTTCCACGTCACGCTGTGCGCGGGCGGCTTTCAACCCGATCCGCGGGTAAACGCCTAATGAGAGCGATTTTTCTTTGCCCGCCAGCCAATAGCGCAGCCGCCAGTATTTGCGGCCGTCGGCATAGACCCACAGATAGAGCCCGCCGGTATCGGCGAGTTTGCGGATCTTCCTCCCCTCACTGGTGGCGTGGCGGCATGTGGCGTCGGTGAGCAAAACTCAAGAGCCCCGTGGTAACTTCTGAAAGCAACAAAGTTCTACCACGAAAGTTACCACGGGTTATGCCCGGATACAACGAGACAACACCATCCATCACAGGATGAAATGTGGGAATAACCCAATAATATTATTGGAATTTCTGGACAGTCCTGGACTTGCCTGGACGCATAATTGGCGGAGAGGAAGGGATTCGAACCCTCGATGGGCTATCAACCCATACTCCCTTAGCAGGGGAGCGCCTTCAGCCACTCGGCCACCTCTCCGGGAGGACGAATAGCTTAGTTAGCGTTACTGCACAAGATCTTTCGGCGCAGTGAAAATCCCGCGCCATCAAGAGAGAAGCAAGCACATTTAATGAGAGGAAAGCCACTCCCTGGCTTCACGCTGCGCCGCAGCAACTTCATCGGTGCTCATTTCCTTGGACAACTCTTTGCGCCACTCGCGCGCGGCATCATTGCCCTGCATCGCTGCCAGGTTAAACCATTTATGCGCCTGCACATAATTCAGTTCAACACCCTGGCCCGTTGAATATAACAGACCCAAATTATACAACGCATCGCCGGTCTTCTCGACCTCTGCCTGCCGCAGAATTTCGGCAGCTTGTACCCCTTGAAAACTCATGGCTCTTATCTTCCCTCTTCCTCGTGTCAGCTCATGAAAAGCTGCCCCATTTTTCACACCGCGCCCGTCTTTGTGATTCAGCAGATTGGCACCATCGAAGTCAGATCATTCCAGATTCAGGCTAAAGATTAGGTTAATCAAAGGTTCAGGATTCGTTAATGGGATAAAGAACTTAGAGGGTAATGTTGAAGACGCTTATCAATTATATGCTGATCCGGCCCCTGCCCGCCTCCAATGCGCGTAAAAAACCCCCAGTCGACACTTGTCCGACTGGGGGTTGGTTCGCCAGCTCACACATAAAAATGTGACCTGAGCTAAGGGAAAAGGATTATTTCCGCTTAGCTGTTTTTCTTTTGGCCGTCTTGCGCTTGGCTGTCTTCTTTTTAGCCGTCTTGCGCTTAGCTGTTTTTCTTTTGGCCGTCTTACGCTTGGCTGTCTTCTTTTTAGCCGTCTTGCGCTTGGCTGTTTTTCTTTTGGCCGTCTTACGCTTGGCTGTCTTCTTTTTAGCCGTCTTGCGCTTGGCTGTCTTCTTCTTAGCCGTCTTACGCTTGGCTGTCTTTCTTGTTACTTTACGTTTAGCTGTCGTCTTACGCTTGGCGACTTTTCTCTTAGCCGTCTTGCGTTTAGCTGTCTTCTTTTTTGCTGCGGGCTTTCTAGCCATTTCAATGCTCCCCTAAATGTGGAAACGATGTTCAACGAATCATACGCACGATTAAAAGTGCCGCAGTATGGTGCGACAAATCAATTACGGCAACAAAATAGTTCATAATATCTTAATGAAGCGTATGAAGTGGCAAGAATATTCACACGCAAGTGATATGAAAGGCGACTGAATTTCCGGGCACGTCTGATAAATGAGAGGCTCAAAGACGAATATTTTTTGTTGAAAATTCGTGTGCTCAATTTAATCCGAGTTTTTCTTTGAGAATTTGATTTACGGCCTGGGGATTAGCTTTCCCGCCGGTTTGCTGCATCACCTGACCCACAAACCACCCCATCATTTTGGGTTTTTCTTTCACTTGTTCAGCCTTGTCCGGATGCGCGTCAATGATCTTGTCAATCACCGATTCAATGGCCGACAAATCCGTAACTTGTTTGAGTCCATTTTCTTCAATTATTTGTGCAGGATCACCCCCAGATTCGAACATTATCTCAAAAACCTGTTTAGCGATTCGCCCGGACACGGTTTTGTCGCTGATCAAATCGATCAATTTTCCCAGTTGATTTGCGCTGATCGGAGTCTTTGCAATGCTCAAACCGGCTTTATTAAGAGCGCCGAAAAATTCACCCGTCACCCAATTGGACGCCAATTTTGAATCCCGCCCGGTGGCAACCTTTTCAAAAAAGGCGGCGCGATCTTTTTCGGCAACCAGAACCCCGGCGTCATAAGCCGAAAGTCCGTAATCAGATATGAAACGGGCCTTTTTTTCGTCAGGAAGCTCCGGTAAAGAGTCTTTTATGGCGTCAATCCACGCCTGATCGAGCTCCAGGGGGAGCAAGTCAGGGTCGGGAAAGTAACGATAATCATGCGCCTCCTCTTTTGATCGCATGGCGTGGGTCGTGCTGGTTTTTGAGTCAAACAAGCGTGTCTGCTGTTTGATGACGCCCCCCTCCTCAATAATATCGATCTGCCGGCGTGCTTCGTATTCTATGGCCTGGCTTATAAACCTTATAGAGTTGACGTTTTTTATTTCACACCTTGTGCCCAGCGGATCACCCGGCCGACGCACAGACACATTAACATCGGCGCGCATGGAACCCTGCTCCATATTTCCATCACATGTGCCCAGATAACGCACTATGGCCCGTAATTTGCGCACATAGGCCGCCGCTTCCAGCGATGAGCGCATATCCGGCATGGAAACGATTTCCATCAAGGCGATGCCTGAACGATTGAGATCAACATAAGACATATTGGGATGCAGGTCATGGATGCTCTTTCCGGCATCCTGCTCCAGGTGCAGACGCTCAATGCGCACCTTCACTGTTTCGCCATCCGCCAGATCTACCAGCACCTCGCCTTCCCCCACAATAGGATATTTGAACTGAGAGATTTGATATCCTTGCGGCAGGTCAGGATAGAAATAGTTTTTCCGATCAAACTTGGACATGGTGTTGATCTTAGCTTTGAGTCCGAGCCCTGTGCGCACCGCCTGTTCCACACAATAGGAATTGATCACCGGCAGCATGCCGGGCATGGCGGCGTCAACAAAGCTGACTTGCGTGTTCTGTTCGGCGCCGTATCGGGTGCTCGCCCCAGAGAACAGCTTGGCCTGGCTCGTCACCTGCGCATGCACTTCCAGCCCGATGACCACTTCCCAATCGCCCGTCGCTCCCGCGATCAGCTTATGGCCTGAATCATGTGGATGTTTTGTTGACATCAGACGTCCCCCCACCAGCGCTGCGGCACGGTCGTGAACCCCGCCGCCTCTTCGAGCACGCCGCCCGCCCTGAAGAGCGTCTCTTCATCCAGAGCCTTTCCGATCAATTGCAAACCCAATGGAAGCCCCTGCGCATTCAGTCCGACCGGCAGTGACAGACCCGGCAGACCGGCCAGGTTGACCGGTACCGTAAAAACATCGTTCAGATACATTGAGATGGGATCCTCAGACTTCTCACCAAGGCCAAAAGCGGCATCGGGCACCGTTGGCGTTAAAATAAGATCGATCCGATCAAAGGCTTGCGCAAAATCATTGGCGATCAACGTCCGAACTTTTTGTGCTTTTAAATAATAGGCATCGTAATAGCCCGCTGACAGAACATACGTTCCCATCAGCACACGCCGTTTGACCTCATCGCCAAAACCTTCCGCGCGGGTGCGTTCATACATGTCGGTGATATCTTCGCCGTCCACGCGCAAGCCATAGCGCACGCCGTCATAGCGCGCCAGATTGGACGACGCCTCCGCCGGCGCAACAATATAATAGGCCGGCAGGGCATAGTGCGTATGAGGCAAGGAAATATCGACGATCTCGGCCCCTGCGGCGCGGCACCAGTCCATGCCCTGCCGCCAATAGCTGTCAATCTCGTCTGACATGCCGTCCACGCGATATTCTTTGGGAATGCCGACGCGCAGGCCGCGCATCTCACCTGTCATCGCGCGTTCAAAGTCGGGAACCGGCGAATCAATGGATGTTGAATCCATCGGATCATGGCCCGCCATGGAGGTCAACAGGATGGCCGCGTCCCGCACACTCCGCGTGAGAGGACCCGCCTGATCAAGAGACGACGCAAACGCGACAATGCCCCAGCGCGAGCAGCGTCCCCAGGTCGGCTTCATGCCGACGATGCCCGTGAGGGCCGCCGGCTGCCGAATAGAGCCGCCTGTGTCGGTGCCGGTGGCTGCCGCCACAAGCCGTGCTGCCACCGCCGCCGCAGAACCACCCGACGAGCCGCCCGGTACCAGTTTGGCCATATCTCCGGAACGGCGCCAAGGATTGATCACTGGTCCATAATAGCTGTTCTCATTGGACGAGCCCATGGCAAATTCATCCATATTCAGCTTGCCGAGCATCACCGCCCCATCCCGCCACAGGTGTTGCGTCACGGTTGATTCATAGCGCGGCGCAAAACCATCCAGAATATGACTGCCCGCACTCGTCAGCACACCTTGCGTACAAAATAGGTCCTTCACACCAAGCGGCACTCCCTCAAGTGGGCGCCCTTCGCCCTTTATAAGGCGCGCATCGGCTTCATCAGCCATGTCATACGCCTGGTCCGGTGTTTTGCTAATGAAGCAGTTGAGTTCATCCGCATCGTCCATTGCGCTCAAATAACTCTGCGTCAATTCCCGCGCTGTGAAGTCTTTGGAGTGCAGGCCGTTGCGCGCCTGCGCCAAGGTCAGTTCCGTCAAATCACTGTTATCGGTCATGGTCTATTCCAGAACTTTTGGCACTGTGAAAAAATGATCTGTCTGCGCCGGTGCGTTCGCAACGATGTCTTGCGCATACCCGCCATCAGTCACCACATCATCGCGCAGGGGTAATTTGATATCGACGGCGCTGGTCATGGGCGTCACATTGGTGGTGTCGACTTGTTCCAGTTGTTCAACCCACTCAATGATTGCGCTGAGCTCTCGCGCCAGGGGCTCCAGGCGATTTTCTGGCTCGCAAATGCGTGCCAGATGGGCAATTTTCCGAACGGTGTCCTTTGTGACGGACATGTGATTACACCTTTCTCATGGATGAGCAGCGCTTCGAGCGGGTTCCTTCACAAACCCGTTTGGCGACATCTGACGCTTAGCAAGCTATTCTGGGGGTTTCAAGCATGCTATCAGCCCAGACAGGCCACAGTCATGATTATAATTGAACAAGACACGATGAATGATGGAGAACATCCCTTATACGCCCTGAAAAAGGCACTTCTCCCCGGCGCCTGCCTGATGGGCTTGGATCTGGGGACTAAAACGATTGGTATCGCGGTGTCGAACAGAACGCTCACCATCGCATCGCCCGTGCAAACGATCTCCCGGACAAAGTTTACAGCAGACGCAAATAAGCTCCTTACCCTCGCTGAAGAGTACACTGTGGGCGGATTTGTCCTGGGTCTTCCCCTCAATATGGATGGCAGCGAAGGGCCGCGTGCCCAGTCCACACGGGCCTTTGCCCGCAATTTGAGCCAATGGGAGGCCCCTCCCCTGGCCTTTTGGGATGAACGTCTTTCAACGGTGGCGGTGACGCGCACGCTGATTGAAGCCAATATGAGCCGCCGGAAACGCCGGGATGTGGTCGATAAAATGGCCGCCGCGTTCATTTTGCAGGGTGCACTGGATTTTCTCTCCCGCCCACGGGCCGATGCCTGACCGTCATGCCTCTTGCGGGATATCATAACTGGCCCTATACAGTGCGTTTTAATGAGCGCCACCCACATAACATCCAGCCCCACGGTGAATACCGCCTCTTTTTCCGCCCGGCACCTGCTGGGCATTGAGGGCCTTTGCCTCGAAGACATTCAGTTTCTTCTCGCTCTTGCAGACACCTATGTCGAATTAAACCGGCAGGTGGATAAGAAAAGCGCTTTATTGCGTGGCCGCACCCAAATCAATCTGTTCTTTGAATCCTCCACCCGCACGCAAAGTTCATTTGAACTGGCGGGAAAAAGACTGGGCGCCGATGTCCTGAACATGTCGGTCGGCACATCGTCAGTCAAAAAAGGGGAAACCCTGATCGACACCGCCATGACGCTCAATGCCATGCGGCCTGATATGCTGGTTGTGCGGCACGACGCTTCAGGTGCTGTTGAATTATTGTCACAAAAGGTCGATTGCGCGGTCATCAATGCCGGGGACGGCGCGCATGAGCATCCAACACAGGCACTGCTCGACGCGCTCACCATCCGGCGTCATCTGGGCGACATTGCAGGTCTGCGAATCGCCATTTGCGGGGACATCCTTCACAGCCGCGTCGCCCGCTCCAATATTCTCCTCCTCAATATGCTGGGCGCGGAACTGCGTATCATCGCACCCCCAACACTCTTACCGCCTCATGCCGCAAACATGGGTGTCGACGTGTTCCACAACATGGCTGAGGGCTTACATAATTGCGATGTGGTGATGATGCTCCGCCTTCAGGTGGAGCGCATGAGCGTCTCCCTCGTGCCGTCGACCCGTGAATATTTTCATCATTATGGTCTTGACCGGATAAAACTCAGAAATGCTAATGCCGGCGCGAAAGTCATGCATCCCGGTCCGATGAACCGCGGGGTTGAGATCGACAGCGCCATCGCCGACGATCCGTCCATCTCATTGATACAGGACCAGGTCGAGATGGGTGTTGCCGTGCGCATGGCGGTTCTGGATGCCCTCAGCCGGAACTTATCCAATGCCCGGGAACGGAAAGTCAAAGAGTGATCACACCGGACCAGATCGCGTATATCAACGCCCGACTTGTCGATCCCGCCACCGGTCTCGACACGCCCGGTGCATTGATTACTTTTGGCAATGAAATTCAGGCTGTGGGGCCTGACCTCTTTCCAAGTGGGGATGCGCCACTTTCATCCGATCAGTTTCAGGTGATTGATTGCCGGGGGCATGTCCTGTGCCCCGGTCTAATTGATATGCGGGTTTTTGTCGGCGAGCACGGCGCGGAGCACAAGGAGACTCTGGCAACAGCCAGTCAGGCAGCGGCCGCCGGCGGCGTCACCTCCATCATCGTCATGCCCAACACGGACCCGGTCATCGACGATGCGTCTCTGGTGGACTTTATCAAACGGCGTAGCCGTGACACCGCTATTGTCAATGTGTACCCCATGGCCGCACTCACCAAAGGCCTGGAAGGCACGCGCCTCACGGAGATGGGCCTGTTAAAGGAAGCAGGGGCAATCGCTTTCACCGACGGCCTTTGTTCCGTCACTAATTCATGGCTGATGCGCCAGGCACTTTCCTATGCCGGCACATTCGGCGCTCTCGTTGTTCACCATGCTGAAGACCCCAGCCTCTCTCTGGACGGCGCTATGAATGAGGGAGAATTTGCCTCACGTCTCGGGCTGGCCGGAATTCCCACCGCTGCTGAAACGATTATGGTGGAACGGGATATGGCTTTGGTTGAATTGACAAAAGGCCGTTATCATTTGTCGCAAATCTCCTGTGCGGCGTCACTGCGTGTGATCGAGCAAGCCAAAGAGCGCGGCCTAGACGTCACATGTGCAGTTTCAGCGCATCATCTGGCACTGAATGAACTGGATGTGGGGGACTACCGAACTTTCTTTAAAACCAATCCGCCATTGCGCGCTGAAGAGGATCGACGCGCCATGGTGGAAGGATTAAAGAACGGTGTGATTGACATCATCGTCTCCGGTCACGATCCACAGGCGCCGGAAAACAAGCGCCTGCCCTTTGCCAATGCAAGTTCGGGCTGCGTCGGTCTGGAAACGTTGCTGCCGGTATCGCTGGAGCATTATCACAATGGTCATGTAGATTTGAGTCAAGTGTTGCACGCGCTGACTTGTGCGCCGGCGGAACGTCTTGGTCTGCCCTCGGGCCACCTGGCTCCTGGCGCTCCAGCGGATTTAGCACTCATCGATCTTGACACGCCCTATGTCTTTAACGCCGCCTCCCTGAAATCACGCTCAAAGAACACGCCCTTCGACGAACGCAGATTGCAAGGACGGGTTGTGCGCACCATTGTCGGTGGTAAAACCGTTTTTGAACGCGCCGCGGTCAGTGCCGACTCTTCTGAGGCGCGGTGATGCCGGACCCAATCAATCTTGCCACTGATCTCCCCTATTATACACTGGCTTTACTGGCTGGGTATTTGCTCGGATCCATTCCCTTTGGCGTGGTGCTGACGCGGCTGGTCGGGCTTGGTGACATCCGCGCCATCGGCTCGGGAAATATCGGCGCCACCAATGTCTTGCGGACGGGCCACAAAGGGCTGGCGCTGGCAACGCTTGTGCTGGATGGCGGCAAAGGCGCTCTCGCCGTCCTGCTGGCAGGCCATTATGGTCCCGACATCACTGTCCTGAGCGCTGCTGGTGCTTTCATCGGGCATATTTTTCCGGTGTGGCTGAAATTCAAAGGCGGAAAGGGCGTGGCCACCTTCGTCGGCATCGTGTTGGCGCTGCACTGGCCGGTGGGTCTGATGACAGCAGGAACCTGGTTATTCGTTGCCGCTGTTTTTCGTTATTCATCCCTTGCCGCCCTGATTGCCGCCCTCCTGACGCCCGGTTATTTCTGGATGATGGGTTACAGACAAATTTCTGAATTGGCGTTCCTGCTGGCGATCCTGATATTTTTGCGGCATCATGAAAACATCCGTCGTCTTATAGCGGGAACAGAATCCAGAATAGGCGGCTCATAGAGCGGACACCCCCCATGGAACGGCAAACCAGAACTCTTGAAGCAGACGAACGCTTGTCCTGGCTTCGACTTATCCGCAGTGAAAACGTTGGCCCTGCCACGTTCTGGTCTTTGTTAAAGCGCTTTGGCACCGCTGATCACGCCCTTGAGCAGATTCCCGCTCTCGCCCGGCGCGGTGGATTAAGGCGGCGCATCCGCGTTCCTTCCAAATCAGAGGCCATCGATAAAATAACCGCCGCCGATAACATCGGTGCACAATTTATTGCCTGCATCGAACCGGAGTACCCTGATCTTTTGACGGTCATTGATGCGCCGCCGCCGGTGATCTGTATACGCGGCCACGCGGTGTTGTTTCAAAAACGCATGGTCGCTCTGGTGGGGGCCCGCAATGCCTCCGCGTCAGGCAGGCGGTTTGCCCATGACCTGGCCCGGGAACTGGGGGAGCAGGGTCTGGTGGTGGTTTCCGGTATGGCGCGGGGGATAGATACCGCCACGCATGAAGGCGCGCTCGCAACCGGCACCGTTGCCGTGCTCGCCGGCGGCATCAATGCCATTTATCCCAAAGAAAACGCTGAATTATATGAACAGATTGCACAGAGCGGCGTCATTGTTTCGGAAACCCCGTTCGGGGTGGTGGCGGGCGCGCGCGATTTTCCCCGGCGCAACAGACTGATCTCCGGCATGTGTCTTGGGACGGTTGTCGTGGAAGCCGCCGTCAAATCGGGATCGCTCATCACCGCCCGCTATGCGGGTGAACAGGGCCGCGATGTTTTTGCCGTTCCCGGGTCTCCGCTCGATCCGCGCAACAAGGGCGCGAACAGTCTGATTCGTCAGGGCGCCACACTGATCGAAAGCGCCAATGATATCTTGGAACAATTGGACCGCGCGCCGCTCGGTTATCTCCGCGAGCCTGTGGCTCCCGCTGGTCTGACAGATGCGCAAACCCCGAGTCCAGCGCTCAGCGAAGACGAATTGGAGACCGCCCGCGCCCATCTGCTTGGCTTGCTCAGCCCCACCCCCACCAGCATTGACGAACTGATCCGCCAGAGTGATCTGACACCCTCCCTCGTCCATACCGTGCTGCTCGAGCTTGATCTAGCAGCGCGCCTTGAACGGCATCTCGGCGGACGCGTTTCGCTGATGTAAAACCTGCGGTGCTTTCCCATCCATCTCGGCCTTATAGATTTCCCGCTGAGCTTCCAAAACAGCCATCTCAGTCAAATAAGAAAGAAAATCAAAATCGCGCGACTTCGCAGTGAGACAAACTGATTGCAGGTTCCTCAGCATACAATTTAATAATTTGATTATCTCAGTTGCGCGCTCTGTATAGTGATCATTGTCTGTTGCTAAATGTTTCATAGTTCTCCGCTCTGTTTTTGTTATTCAAAGCATTCCTTAGTCATTCTTTTTCTGCGGTCCCGAAGCAACCTAATGACTCAATATTAAGTGCGTCACAGAGTAGTGTGTATGCGATCGTCATCAACCTATTTAAGGTTGTTTTTGCAATCAATTATAAT
>Ga0114931_10011506_pt1 | contig 10447 bp, 10 predicted proteins | sample 2SBtaG_FD_89579 | JGI IMG/M metagenome (GOLD analysis project Ga0114931, IMG submission 89579) | Deep subsurface microbial communities from Kolumbo volcano to uncover new lineages of life (NeLLi) - 2SBTROV14_V59a metaG | ecosystem: Environmental > Aquatic > Marine > Volcanic | place: Kolumbo... | reverse complement strand
GAGGGTCCGTTTCTACTCGAAGGGGAGTCGGCCGGCGGAACGGTTGTGATCGCCTGGAGTGAAGCCAGACGCGAAGCGTACCATCCTCGTGGACACAATGTCATCGTCCATGAGCTGGCCCATGAACTCGATGCGGAAGATGGTGCAACCGATGGGGTGCCGCCTCTACCCTACGGTCGTTACGACGGTTGGACAAAAGTGCTCTTTTCCAACTATACAAAGTTGAAAAAAGCCTTCAGGCGTGGGCGTTATCTGGAAAAGTACAAACTCATAGGCCCCTATGCCGCAACCAATGAAGCGGAGTTTTTTGCCGTCGTGAGCGAACTCTTCTTTGAAAGGCCCCGCATGCTCAAACGCCACTTTCCCGATCTCTACAGAGAGTTGGAGCGCTTTTACGGAATCGATACTGTCGAGCTGTTCGGGGAGATTGGGTGAGAGGAGAGCTTTCGGAGGATCCCTTTTCTCTCGAGGTGAAATCTGTCGAAATCGTTGGCGATATAAAATCTTCCGTGGTAGTGCGCTCCGATCTCTTCGTATAGCGGTGCAAGCCCCAATTTGCCGTTGCTGTTGTAACGGGCACTGATGTGGGTCACGATGAGGTTCCTGACACTGTGATGACTGCATGCAACAGCAAGATCGCGGGCAGTGGTATGGAGTACTTTTTGTGCGAGATTTTCATATACGGACTCTGTATAGGTCGCTTCGTGAATCAGTAGATCGAGGTTGTCGAGATAGTCACCGAGTATCTCCGGTTTCTGGTTGTCTCCGGCTACGATGACACGCCTTCCGGGAATCGGCGAGAGCATATAGGCCTCGGGTGCGATTCGTCTGCCGAGATGAACGACGCTTCTCCCTTTTTTGAGTTCACCGTAGAGGGGTGAAGGTTCCATGCCGATCGCACGCAGTTTCGCCTCATCGAGCCTGTTGGAGATGTCGTGTTCACGGATGTAAAAAGCGTGGCTTGGTATGGAGTGAATCAGAGGCAGGATCGTGATACGGCATCGCTCGAAATCGAAAATATCGTAAGGTTCATACTCGATGATACGCACTTCAAATCCCAGATGCATCTGCGAAAGTGCGATCGTACACTCTACAAACTGCCGAATGCCTGGGGGCCCGTAGATTGTGATATCGTTAAGTGCTTCATCCATCTTTTTGGAGGCGAGCAGTCCCGGCAGTCCGAAGATATGGTCGCCGTGCAGATGGGTGATGAAGATCGTTTCGAGTCTGCCGATTTTCAGCGGGCTCTTCTGCAACTGGTGTTGTGTCGCTTCACCGCAGTCGAAAAGATACCAGCCCCGCTGCTGGGCAAACTCGAGTGCCAGTGCCGAAACGTTGCGCTCGCGTGTCGGTTTGCCTGCAGAGGTGCCCAGAAAGGTGAAAGTCATGTCGAAGCCCGTAAGATCTGACGTTTCTGGTGCTTCTGAAGTTGCATGCGCTTGAGGTTGGGGATGTGGCTTGCATGCTCTTGCAGTATCCCCGGAATACGCCGCCCCCGGATTTTGATGATATCGGCGATCATTTTATCCGCGATCTCTTGCGGATCGTACCCGAGGACTTCGGTGAGATAGCGAAAGAGAAGTTCGCTCAGGCGCATTAGCGAGATTTGCCAGGTCGATTCGGTTTGGCTGTAGATCCATTCACTGAAAGCGTAGAAACCGTCGTAAACGCTCTGCTTTTGCCAGAGGTAGTGGATCGTTCCCTGAAAGTTGCCGCTGTTGTAAGTGAGATCCCAAAATCGTGAGAAGCGTTTGAGCTTCTGGAGTCTCTCAAAAGAGATGAGGTCGTTTTGCAGGATTTCGTAGGGCGGCTTCTGCGAGTACCGCATACCGTACTGGGTATCGTGTCGATCGAGCGTGGTGCCGGAGAGCTTTTTGAGTATGCCGATCTGTATTTCCGAATCGGTCATCGCTTTGAGGCGATTGAGATTCTCCGCGAAACTTTCGACCGACTCACCCGGAAGACCGATGATCAGATCCAGATGCAGATGTGCATGCGTCTCCTTTTCGAGAAATGCGATGTTTTCGCGCACCTTTTGCAGATCCATCCGGCGGTTTATATTCTCCAGGATCTGTGGATTGAGCGTTTGGATGCCGATCTCAAACTGCAGAGAGCCAGGCGGAAAGCGCTTGATGCGCTCTTTGAGTCTCTCCGGAAAGTTGTCGGGTACCACTTCGAAGTGAAGCGTATAGTGCTCCTCTTTGGCAAGAAAAAAATCGAGCAGTCGATTGGCGAGTTTGATATTGAGGTTGAAAGTACGGTCGATAAATTTGAAGTTTCTTGCCCCCTTTTGCCAGAGTGTTTCAAATGCTTCCAGCAGCTTGTCCATCTCAAATGTACGAACGCGCTCGTCGATGGCCGAAAGGCAGAATTCACACTCGAAGGGGCATCCGCGTGACGCTTCGACGTAGATATAACGGTTTTGGATATCGTGGTCGCTGTAGTAGCGGTAGGAAAGTTCCACTGTTTTGAGTTGAGGCATCTTTGCGGAGAGAATCCGCTCTTTGGGTGGTTCGCCCTGAAGAATGGCGCGGCAGAGTTCATAAAAGGTCACTTCCCCCTCTCCCTGTACGATATAGTCGGAATGCTGCCAGTTGATACGAAACGGCTTATGGCTCACATCGGGACCGCCGAGTACGATCTTCGTTTGGGGTGAGACGGTACGAATGATCTCGATCAGATCGCGCACATCGCATGCATTCCAGATATAGACTCCGATGGCGACGATTTTGGGTTTTTGGGCGAGAATCCGTTCCGCCATTTCGGAGGGGTCGTTTTTGATTACAAACTCCTGAATCTCAGCATCTTTGCGTAGCGCATGCAGGTTGGCATAGAGATAGCGCAGCCCAAATGAAGTGTGTGTATAGCGTGCATTGATGGCGACTAAAACGATATCTTTGCGGCTCATGCGGTGATCTCGTAAATATATTCGGTTTTCAAGCCGTCTGTCTTAATCTCCAGGATAGAGAGATTGGGAAAAGGGATCTCACGGAAAGCGGCTTCGTTTTGCGGTCGGTACTCAGAGAGCGTCTTAACCGCCATGCCGCGATAGGCTTTTGCCCAGTGGCTCACCACTTTGCCGTTTTTGATGAACTTCATTGTAACATGGGGCTGTTTGAGTTTGTAAAACTTCAGATAAAATCCGGCTCTGAGGTCTATTATGAACTGACCCTCCAAAAAGGTGTCCAGTGGTGGAGTGAAGTGTTTGGCATAGTGCTTTTCGACCGCAAAACCCTCCAGCTTCTCGCCCTGCTTGAGTTTATACCATGGGATCATGTCGCCTCCGAGGATCGGTCCAAATAGATTGGAAAAGAGTAGCAGGTTCCGGTCAAGCCAGGCCTGTCTCTCATCAGAAAGCAAGGCATACTCCAGATAGTCGTACGCGACACCGCTGTAACGTTGTAGCGCCTTCATGGTGGGATCGTTGTAGAGATCGACTTGACGGACCGCTTCGCATTCGCTCTCTTTTTTGGTACCGATCAACTTTTGCAGTGCTGCCGTGTCGGCATGCTTGATAAAGTGCATATAACGGTCGAGTACCTCCTGACGTTTGGGGTAGTAGTCTGGAAAGAGCAGGGCGTCGGGTGAAAGCGGTGCGCCATCACCTCCATGGACCTTGCCTTCACTGGGTGAAAAGAGAATTTTCAAAGCAACTCCTTACTATGTATCGTTATATTATAACGACAATCACGTCAATAGAAGTTAAGAGTATATTTTTAAAAGAGATATAAGTTACAAAACAGTTGGGATATCAAATAGATTAAATTCTACAAAATTTACAATTTTTTTCAAAAATCTCTTGACAATTCAAAAATTATCTTGTATAATCTCGGCTCACAAACACAGTGCTGGCGTAGCTCAGTTGGTAGAGCACCTGATTTGTAATCAGGCGGTCGGGGGTTCAAGTCCCTTTGCCAGCTCCAGTTTGTGAAGCAGTGTTTGACCAGAAATGATCAAAGTGGGCCTAAAGGTGAGATACTCAAGCGGCCAACGAGGGCAGACTGTAAATCTGCTGGTTTTTACCTTCGGAGGTTCGAATCCTCCTCTCACCACCACGATAATGCGGGAATAGCTCAGTTGGCTAGAGCGTCAGCCTTCCAAGCTGAGGGTCGCCGGTTCGAGTCCGGTTTCCCGCTCCATTTTAAACTGGGAGCTGATTTCGTATTTCTTACTCTCTATAAAGTCTCTTATTGAAGAGTTTAGTAGTAATACAATAATGCTTTCAAAGTTTAAAATAATGTTCAAGATACTCTGTGTTGTTAAATATTGGCAAAAGAGCTTCGATGAGTTGTGCTCATATGGCTCAGGGGTAGAGCACTTCCTTGGTAAGGAAGAGGTCGTGGGTTCAAGTCCCACTATGAGCTCCAGGAAAAGTTTTGGCCAAAACTTTAACATCAAAAAAGTGTAAAATTTTAAATCTAAATCGGAGGATACAATGGCAAAAGAAAAGTTCGAAAGAAGTAAGCCGCACGTAAATATTGGTACGATTGGTCACGTCGATCACGGTAAAACAACATTGACTGCAGCAATTTCTGCTGTTCTCGCTACAAAAGGTCTCGCTGAGCTTAAAGATTACGATGGTATCGATAACGCTCCAGAAGAGAAAGAGAGAGGTATTACAATCGCGACTTCTCACATCGAGTATGAGACTGATAAGAGACACTATGCGCATGTTGACTGCCCAGGTCACGCCGACTACGTTAAAAACATGATTACCGGTGCGGCTCAAATGAACGGTGCGATTCTCGATGTATCCGCAGCTGATGGCCCAATGCCACAAACAAGAGAGCACATCCTTCTCTCTCGCCAGGTAGGTGTTCCATATATCGTTGTATTCATGAATAAGCAAGATATGGTAGACGATGAAGAGCTTCTCGAACTGGTTGAGATGGAGATCAGAGAGCTTCTTGACGAGTACGAATTCCCAGGTGACGACACACCTATCGTAGCCGGTTCGGCGCTTAAAGCACTGGAAGAGGCTAAAGAGGGCAAAGTCGGTGAATGGGGTGAAAAAGTGCTTGCTCTGATGGATGCAGTTGACGAATATATTCCTACTCCTGAGCGTGAGACGGATAAAGATTTCCTGATGCCAGTAGAGGACGTTTTCTCTATTTCAGGTCGTGGTACAGTTGCAACAGGTAGAATCGAAAGAGGTACTATCAAAGTTGGTGAAGAGATCGAAATCGTCGGTATCAAAGATACACAAAAAACAACTGTAACCGGTGTCGAGATGTTTAGAAAAGAGATGGATCAGGGTGAAGCCGGTGATAATGTCGGTATCCTTCTGAGAGGTACTAAAAAAGAGGATATCGAAAGAGGTATGGTCCTCTGTAAGCCAGGATCTATCACACCTCATACAAAATTCACTGCTGAGATCTATGTACTGAGCAAAGAAGAGGGTGGACGTCATACGCCTTTCTTTAACAACTACAGACCTCAGTTCTATGTAAGAACGACTGACGTTACAGGTTCTATCACACTTCCTGAAGGAACTGAGATGGTAATGCCTGGCGATAACGTTAAAATTACAGTTGAACTGATCGCGCCAATCGCTCTTGAAGAGGGTACAAGATTCGCTATCCGTGAGGGTGGTAGAACTGTTGGTGCGGGTGTTGTTTCTTCAATCATCGAATAATTTCTAAGTCCCGGAATGCCTTTCCGGGAACTTACATAAGGTAAAACAATGACAGTAAAAGTTGGTTTAAAATGTGAAGAGTGTGGTGATATCAACTACACAACCACAAAAAACAGCAAAACAATGACTGAAAAGCTTGCGCTGAAGAAGTATTGTAGAAGGGATAAAAAGCATACACTTCACAAGGAAGTGAAGCTTAAATCATAAACAAGAGTTTCAAACTCTTGTTTAGACTTGCAGGGCAATAGCTCCAATTGGTAGAGCGCCGGATTCCAAATCCGATGGTTGGGGGTTCGAGTCCCTCTTGCCCTGCCATGAACAGAGAAGTTTAGAGGTAACAGATGCAAAAAGTATTACAATATATTCGCGATTCACGTGTCGAATTGACGAAAGTTATTTTCCCAACAAAAGAGCAGATTAGAAATGCGTTTGTATCTGTTTTTATCGTAGTGACAGTTATATCTTTATTTTTAGCATTGATCGATGCGATCATGTCACTTTCACTTTCCAGCGTATTGTAGGAGATCAGAATGTCACATAAATGGTATGCGATTCAAACCTACGCAGGCAGTGAAAAAAGTGTCAAAAATGCGATTGAAACGATATTTCAACAATTGGGTATCGAAGAGAAACTGAAAGATATACTTGTACCTACAGAAGATGTCATCGAAGTCAAAAACGGGGAAAAGAAGATCACGGAGAGAAGCCTCTATCCGGGCTATGTCTTTGCCAATATCGATCTCGATACCGACACATGGCACAGGATCCAGTCACTGCCCAAGGTGAGCAGGTTTATCGGCGAATCGAAAAAACCGACACCTTTGAGTCAAAAAGATATCAAGCTCATTATCGAGAAGTCGGAACAGAAAGCGGCACCCAAGCCGAAAATCTTTTTCGATGTTGGGGAGAGTGTACGTATTACTGAAGGTCCATTCGCGAACTTTACTGGTGTAGTAGAGGAGTACGATATGGTACACGGTACACTCAAACTCAATGTGTCGATTTTCGGCAGAAGCACACCTGTAGAGATTCTCTATTCACAGGTTGAGAAGATCATATGATGGTCTTCTCCGCATGCAAGTAAACAATAAAAACTTTATAAAGGAAGATTAATGGCAAAAAAAGTTACTGGTCAGATCAAACTGCAGATTCCAGCTGGTCAAGCCAACCCGTCGCCACCGGTTGGTCCTGCACGCGGTCAGCAGGGTGTAAATATCATGGAGTTCTGTAAAGCTTTCAACGAAAAAACCAAAGCGATGGCGGGTTTCAATATCCCTGTGATCATCACTGTATATGCCGATAGAAGTTTTACATTTATCACCAAGCAGCCACCTGCATCCGACTTGATCAAAAAAGCGGCAGGTATCAAAAAAGGTAGTGACAACCCTCTTAAAAACAAAGTCGCAAAATTGACACGTGAACAGTTGAGGGAGATTGTCGATAAAAAGATCGAAGATCTGAATACCAAAGACAAACAGCAGGCAGCGAAAATCATTGCTGGTTCAGCCAGAAGTATGGGTGTCGAAATAGAAGACTAATATCAACCTGACCACAGGGAAATGTGGAAGCAAATTGCGGAGAGTTAAATGTCAAAGAAAGTATCAAAAAGATTTCAGGAACTACTGAAAAAGATAGATAGAGAGAAAGAGTATGGTGTTGATGAGGCGATTAAAACTGTTAAAGATTTGAAATCGGCAAAATTCGACGAGACAGTTGAAGTTGCACTGAAGCTGAACGTAGATCCAAGACATGCAGATCAGATGATCCGTGGTTCTGTCGTTTTACCTGCAGGTACGGGTAAGACAGTACGTGTTGCGGTAATCGCAAAAGAGGCGAAAGCGGACGAAGCGAAAGCAGCCGGTGCCGATATCGCCGGTGGTGCTGAAATCATCGAAGATATCCAAGCAGGCAAAATGGATTTTGACGTGTTGATCGCGACACCGGATATGATGGGTATGGTCGGTAAAGTTGGACGTGTACTCGGGCCAAAAGGTCTGATGCCCAATCCGAAAACAGGAACAGTAACGATGGATGTCGCCCAGGCAGTTAAAAATGCAAAAGGCGGTCAAGTCAATTTCCGTGTGGACAAACATGGTAATATTCATGCAGGAATCGGTAAAGCGAGTTTCAGCGAAGAGGATTTGACGAAAAACTTCAACGCATTTCTGCAGGCAATCAACAAACAGAAGCCTGCATCTGCGAAAGGGAGATATATCAAACACGGTGCGCTCTCGTTGACGATGAGTCCATCGATTGATCTTGATCCTCTGGAACTGCTCGAAATTAAATAATATCGACTCTCTCAAAAAGAGAGTTTATCTTTGATCGAAGACAGCAGGGGCATAGCTTAAACAGCAGATCTTCTCCGAAATCTGTTTCCCGAGAGGGTGCCCTGCCGATTGATCAGAAAGGAGGAACAAAAATGACACGACAGCACAAAGAAGAAGTAGTTGCTTTCTTGACCGATGAGTTCAAAGAGGCAAAAGCGATTCTGGTATGCGGTTTCAACGGCTTGACTGTTGCTGAGATCGAAACAGCAAGAGAGCTTGCCAACGAAGCGGATACAAAAGTACACGTTGTAAAAAATACACTTGCAACGATCGCTTTGAAAAATGCCGGACTCAATCCACTGGAATTGAAAGAGGCGAACATTATGGTCTGGGGTGAAGATCAGATCTCTGTCTGTAAGGTAGCGGATAAAGCTGCAACAGATTTTAAAGAGAAGTTCGTTATCAAATCCGGTCTGTTCGAAGGCGAGCCCGCAGATCTGAACCAAATCGCTGCAATTGCCAAGTTGCCGTCCAAAGAAGAACTGATAGGCATGTTGCTTTCAGTATGGACTGCACCTATACGCAACTTCGTTACTGGCCTTGACAATCTCAAGTCCAAACGCGAAGAAGAGTCGGCGTAGGCAAGGTGAATATCTCTCTTTAAAAGAGAGATTCTTGATAATAACAGGACAATAAAAATAAAGAAAAAGGAATTGATGAAATGGCAATTACTAAAGAAGATGTTTTAGAATACATTTCTGGTCTCTCTGTATTGGAGCTTTCAGAACTGGTTAAAGAATTTGAAGAGAAGTTTGGTGTCTCTGCGCAACCAACTGTTGTAGCCGGTGGTGGTGCAGCAGGTGGTGAAGCTGCTGAAGAGAAAACAGAGTTTGATGTCGTACTCAAAGATGCCGGTGCGAAGAAAATCAACGTTATCAAAGCGGTACGTGCACTTACGGGTCTCGGTCTCAAAGAGGCGAAAGAGGCTGTTGAAGGTGCTCCAACAGTCATCAAAGAGGGCGTCTCCAAAGAGGATGCTGAAGAAGCGAAAAAACAACTCGAAGAAGCAGGCGCATCTGCCGAACTTAAATAATTTAAATATAGTTAGGGGTTGCTTAATCCCTAACTATAGTTTTACCCAATATATTTTATATAATTACGGTAAAATAAAGTATATTGGATAAAATAATATTCTCCTATAAGCATATGCATAAATTTATTACTTCAACAAGGTGGACCCATGTTAAATAGTTTACGGTCAGGAAACCGATTACGTGTTGATTTTTCTAAAAATCCCAAACATATAGATATACCAAATCTTCTGCAACTCCAGCAAAAAAGTTACGAACAGTTTCTGAGTGTAGGTAAGAAAAATCGAGATACAGGTATTGAAAAAGTATTTAACTCTATTTTCCCCATCCACGATCCGCAAAACAGATTGACACTCGAATATATCGAGAGTGAAATCGGCAAGCCAAAATATACCATTCGTGAATGTATGGAGAGAGGCTTGACATACTCCGTCCACTTGATGATGAAGATTCGTCTCGTACTTTGGGATAAAAATGAAAAGACCGGTGAGAAAACGGGCGTCAAAGATATCAAGGAGCAGGTGCTCTATATCCGTGATATTCCTTTGATGACGGATCGTACCTCCTTTATCATCAATGGTGTCGAAAGAGTCGTAGTCAACCAGCTTCACAGAAGTCCGGGTGTCATTTTCAAAGAGGAGGAGAGCACTACACTCTCGAATAAACTGCTCTATACGGCACAGATTATTCCTGACCGTGGTTCATGGCTCTATTTTGAATACGATGCGAAAGATGTTCTCTATGTACGTATTAACAAGCGTAGAAAAGTACCCGTTACGATACTCTTCCGTGCTTTGGGATACAGCAGACAGGATATCCTAAAACTATTTTATCCAATTCAAAAAATCAGAATCGAAGATGGAAAATTTCTGATCCGTTTCGATGAGAAAGAGCTTTTGGGAAAAGTTGAATTTGATCTGCGTGACAGTGAAGGCAATCTGCTGATCTCCGCGGGCAAACGACTGACCGCAAAGAAAGCGGCCAAAATGAAAGAGGCGGGAATAGAATGGGTAGAGTATCCGGTTGAGATTCTGATCAACCGTTTTCTCGCTGCGCCGATTATCGATCAGGAAAGCGGGGAAGTACTCTTTGAGGCATTGACGCAATTGAGCGATACCAAACTCGCGAAAATCATCGAAATGGGTCTGGACGAGATCGAGATCGCCAACGACCTGGCACCGGGTGTAGACGACTCGATCATCAACTCGTTTGTCCAGGATACGGAGATGATGAAGCTGTTGAAGCAGACTGAGGAGATCGAGGATGAAAACGATCTTGCTGCTATCCGTATCTATAAAGTGATGCGTCCGGGAGAGCCTGTGACAAAAGATGCGGCTAAAGAGTTCATCAAAGATCTCTTTTTCAATCCTGAGCGTTATGACTTGACACGTGTCGGGCGTATGAAGATGAATCACAAGCTGGGGCTTTCGGTTCCTGCCTATGTAACTGTG
>Ga0114931_10011505_pt1 | contig 10448 bp, 8 predicted proteins | sample 2SBtaG_FD_89579 | JGI IMG/M metagenome (GOLD analysis project Ga0114931, IMG submission 89579) | Deep subsurface microbial communities from Kolumbo volcano to uncover new lineages of life (NeLLi) - 2SBTROV14_V59a metaG | ecosystem: Environmental > Aquatic > Marine > Volcanic | place: Kolumbo... | reverse complement strand
GCGGAACGAGCAAGGACTGCAACGGAAACAACGTCCCCGACGAGTGTGACATCGCCGGCGGGACCAGCCAGGATTGCAACAACAATGGAATCCCCGACGAGTGCGAAATCGACGTCAACAGCACCGCGCCGGGCGGCCCGTTCTTCTGCACGATGAACTGCGACCCGGACTGCAACAACAACGGCATTCCGGACGAATGCGACATCAGCAGGGGCACCAGCCAGGACTGCAATGGGAACGGCGTTCCGGATGAGTGCGACATCGCCAATTGCGACGGCAGCCCGGAGTGTTCGGACTGCAACAGCAACGGGATCCCTGACGGATGCGAAGTCGTGCCCGCCGGGAACGAGCCTGACTGCAACAACAACGGCATCCCCGACTCGTGCGAGACGGATTGCAACGGCAATGGCGTGCCCGATGACTGCGACGTTGATCCAACCGATCCGGACGGGAACGGCCAGGTCAGCGAAGACTGCGACGGGAACATGGTGCCCGACGAGTGCCAGCCGGATACCGATGGGGACGGCGTCATTGATCCCTGCGATCTCTGCGAGGGCACGAATCAGGGCGATTCGGTCGACACCAACGGCTGCGCGTTCATCACCTGCGATGCCGGCGGGCCCTATTCGGCCGTGTGCGATGGCGGTGTCGTCGTCATCGACCTCAACGGTTCGGCGACGGGGCAGGTGATCCCGCCGCCGGAGACTGAGTTGGTGGTCGAATGGTCCACCGACTGTGCAGGAGCGGTCATCGCCGACCCGAACAGTGAGCAGACCACGATTACGATCGACACCGCGGTGACCGGCTGTCCGCTGGCGTGCAACATCACGTTCACGTGCAGTTTCGTGGAGATCCCCGGCACTCCGGCGGCTGCGGCTGCGGCTGCTGCCGGCGGCAGCACTCTGCCGACCGACACCAGCACCGGAACGATCGGTCTGTTCCTCGATTGCAACGGCAACATGATCGACGACGTCAAGGATATCGCCGACGGCACCAGCCAGGATTGCAACGGCAATGGCATTCCCGACGAGTGTGAACTCGCCCAGGCCGATTGCAACAGCAATGGAGTGCCCGACGACTGCGACATCGACCCCTCGGACCCCGACGGCGATGGCAACGTCAGTCCGGACTGCAACGCCAACGGCATTCCCGACGAGTGCGAGGTCCCGCCCATCGGACCGGGGCCGGATTGCAACGCCAACGGCATCCCCGACGAGTGCGATGCCGACAGCGACGGCAACGGCGTCCCCGACGATTGTGAGGTGCCCGCCGGTCAGGGTCCGTTCGCCTGCTGCCTGCCGGACGGAACGTGCATGGACTTCCCGCTGGCGACCGACGACCCCCAGGCCTGCGATGCCCTGGGCGGGACGGTCACGCTGGGAGGCAGTTGTGCGACGGTCACGTGCGAGCAACCGTGTGATCCGAACAAGAGCGGATTGAGCCTGCTCTTCACCCTGATATTCCACGCACCGGTTTGCGGGATCGGTTGTCCGTCGATGATCGCCCTGACAATCTGTGGAATCGTGATGATGAGGACCAGCAACCGCCGCCGGCGAAGACGCAAGCGTCGGCGCTGACCAAAGCAGCGCACGCCCAAAAAGCGGTCGGTTTGCGACAACATAGTCTATGGTGGAAAGGCGGCATCGCCCGGTGTCGCCTTTTCTCTGCGCGGCGCGGGCTCCTTCCATTCTCATGTAGTTCATGAACCAGGTCGGTGCGCGCGTCACAAGACCACTGCTACGGCGTCGGCATCTGACTAATTCGGGGCGTGGAGAATCGGCAGGATGCAACGCATCAACATGCGAATCCACGACCAATGATCCTCAGCCTAGAGAAAACTAAGCACTAACCTCCGGCCGCCGGTCGGGTCTATCCACACAGCCATCGAACGGCAGGAGGAATCGGCCGGGCCGCTCGATGCTTGCACCCCAGTCCGTAGGCTGGTCCGGGAACGTGCAAAGCCGCACCGACCGGAAGCAAAGAACAGGCACCGCCGAAAGTGTCGCGCCCGATCCGCGCGCCGCCCGGCACAAGAAAAAGGGAGGACATCATGAAAAAGCGAATGCTCAAAACGCTGCTGGTTCTGTCATTGCTGGGGCTTCTCGCCCCCGCGGCCGGCTGCAATCTCCGTGATGGATCATCGGCATACGGCTCACTCAGCGACGCCCTGCTGGGATTCGACTTCCTGCCAAGCGGCGGCGGATTCGATGTCGTTGACGATCGCGGATATGACGACACGGAGGTCATCGACTTCCAGGTCGACATCCAGGACGACTTCTCAACCGACGATTATTACGACGGCGGATACGACAGCTACGACGGCTATGACGATGGCTTCGATGGCTACGGTGGCTGGAAACCGAAACGCCGCGGTTGAGCGGGTCGTGGACAACATGCGTAGAAACACACGCCTCGCTCGCTGCCCTCCGAGCGAGGCGTGTGTTTCATGTCGCTTTGGGGAAAGGTCAAGTCCGATCCGCGTCCGGCCGGAAGGCCGCACCACACTCCGGGCAGAAGCCATTCACGTTGCCGGTGAGGTTGTAGCCGCAGGATGGGCAATCAAGAACAATGCCTGTTCCCCGACAGTCTTTGCAGGCTCGTCGAAACAGGAAGGTTCGACCAGTGGTGAGAAAAACAGACGATCCATGAACACCGGTCCCACCACATTTCTCGCAAATCCTCGCATCCTGCCGATCCCTCTTGAGCACCGCCACCCGCCGACGCGTTTTGGCGGCCCGTTTCCGCTCTGTAGAACGAAGGTAGAAGCGAGGGCAATAATACGTCAAGACGAGGGTTAGTATCGGAGCGACGTTCAGAATGATCAGCCAGACAAGCCCCTCGTCTATTCTCATCTCCTCGATGGCGTGAACGATCTCCGGCCATAGGGTCCAGGTAATCGCAGCCGTGAAGGCCCCCCATTAACAGACCGATCCACGCAAGAGTATGACGCAAGGACTTGGACACTCTGATAAGACTCTGCCTCTCAAACGCTGACTACGACGCAGCACCGCGCGGACTGAAGTCCGCGGCTCCTCAGTGCCGGTGTTGGAGCGCGCGGTTCAGGGCCGGTTGGCGCCAGGGCACCTCCGCCTATAACATACAGTCCGAAAACAAGTTAGCGATGAGGGCGGTAGAACGGCCGTTGCGACGCCGCAATGCCGCTAACCCGCTGCCGTTTGGACTGTCTAGTCCCATGAGCGATGCCGCCGCACAACGCCGCCCCGAGCCCGGCGAGGCCGGGCCGATCGACGCCGCCGACGTGGCCCGGACCCTGGCCGGCGACACGACGGCGTTCGACGCCCTGATCCGGCGTTATCAGCGTCGGGCGGTGGCGGTGTCCTATCGGTTGCTGGGAAACGTGGGGGACGCGATGGACGTCTGCCAGGACGCCTTCGTCAAGGCGTTCAAATCGCTGAGCACGCTCCAGCAGCCCGAGCGCTTCGGGGCCTGGCTCATGCGGATCGTCTCGAATCTGTCGCTGAATGCCCGACGCGGCCGGCGGCGGAACCTGTCGCTGGCGACCGATGACGACGAAGCCGGCGGCATCCTGGAGGACCACGCCATGCGGCTGCACCGCGACGCCAAGGACGGCCCGAGCGGAGCCATGCAGTCGGCGGAGCTGGAGGCCGCGATCACCCAGGCAATCGAGGGATTGCCGGACCCGCAGCGATTGGCCCTGGTTCTGTTCGCCATCGAGCAGATCCCGCAGAAAGAGGTCGCCGAGATCTTGGAATGCAGCGTCGAGATGGTGAAGTGGAACGTCTTTCAGGCACGCAAGGCGCTGAAAATCGCCCTGGCGGAACACTTGCAAGAATGAACGTAGACCCCGAACAACTCGAAGCCCTGCTCAGCCGCCGGCTCGATGAAGACCTCGATGCCGAAGAGCAGGCCCTGCTGCGCCAAGCGATGGCCGACGATCCTGCGGCGGCGGCAAGCGCAAAGCAGTATGAGCGATTGCAACGCATGCTCGCTGTGTGGCGACGCCTGCCCGCCGACCTGAATTGGAACACCCTCTCGAAGTCGGTAGCGAGTCGGATCGAGGAAGACCTGGCGATAGAGGCATCGGCGCGGCTCGACCGCGCCATTGATCCGGCCGCGGAGGGCCCGGCGCCGCCGATCGGGCCTCGATTGAACCCGACCGCCGAAAGCTTCCAGGCCACCGAAGAACTGCTCCGAGACTGGGCCGGCCCGTTGCCGGAGGTCGATTGGGATGCCTACGCGGCGCGGGTCTCGGCGGCGGTTCGGCGTGAGGCGACCGCCGGCGGGCAAAAGGCCGGTCGCGGCAGGCGTTGGCGCGTTCTCGCGGGTTGGTTGGCGCCGATGGCCGCCGCAGCGTCGATCGCCCTGCTGCTCTGGTGGAACCGCGGGGCCAATCCGACCGGCCTGACAAATCACCGGCCCGCCGCGCCGCAGGTCGAGGTTTCTCTGGTCGTGCCGGAATCAACGGGCAGGGTCTCGATCGCGTTCGAGGAGTCGCCCGCCGGGCCGATCGACAAGGCAAAGCCACTGCCGGGCGGGGTGGCGATCGCCGTCGGCCGCCCGAGCCTCACCGGTTCGTCAGCGCCCGACGAAGCGTATTTCTATTGACAGAGGGTTGGTTCGATGAATGCCGTCGCAAGAATCACCGTTCGGCTGACCGTTGTTGCCTTGATGCTCTGGACCGCAGTCTTAGTCGGCGCCGAACAGAAGCAACAGCCCAACGAAGGCAGCAGCGCCGTCGCCCAAGCCCTGGATCGACCGCTAAAAACCCTGACCATTCGGGACGAAGCGATCCCCGCGGCCCTGGACCGCATCGGCAAACAGGTGGGCATCCACATCACCATCGACCCACAGGCGGACGACCTCCTGCCCTGGGGGGAGAACACGCGACTCAAGGCCGTCACCATCGAAGGGGCGTCGCTGCGTCAGGTGTTGCCCAAGGTGCTCGGGGCCTTGGGGATGACCTACAAAATCGAGGACAACGGCCTGCGTGTCGTCGCCACCGAGCCGCTGAAGCGCATGAACCGACGCGCGACCTGGGACGATCTCAAGCTCCTCCGCCGCTGCAATGAGTTGGAATACACGCCGGAAAACTTCGCCACCTTCAAGCTGCAATATCGCATCACCAGCAAGGTCGATGCCCCCAAGATGTTTCAGACCCAGCTTGCCAAGGCCGGCCGCGGCACCGTCGCGGAAATGTTGGAGGTCGCCACCAGCGCCCTGGGCTGGGTCTGGTTCCCCAACGGCGATCACCTGGTCATCCGCACCTGCGAAGCCCAAATCGCCAACCTGATGGCCCGTCGCATCACCACCCGATTCGTCTGCGAACCGTTGTCGCACATCCTCGCCGACCTGGCCACCCGCGCCGAGACGCCCATCCATTTCGAGCCCGGCATGATGCTCAAGCTGCCGCCTTCGACGGCCCAGAGCTTTTCCTTGCTGCTGCGGCGGACCTCCATCCGCCAGGCATTCGAGCTCATCGCCGCCGAGACCGGCGTGAAGTACGACATTCGCCGCGACGGCATCTATGTGGGGCTCTCGCCAAGAATCGGCAGCAAAGGCGGTGCCGGCATCGCATCGCGGCGATCGCCCTACGTCGGAAAAATCTCCATCCCCAGCGCCGACGGCACCTACACCTACGACTTCCTCCTGCGCGAGGACGAGTTGCCCGACGACGTCCTGGCCCACCGGCGTCAGATCATCGAGGAATACATCCAAAAGATGCGCAAGGACATGGCCCCCGACCAGACCATCCGCTCACCAAAGTAGCGGCCGCCCCCCCGTGCCGACCGTCACCTCTTGATTGTGACCGGGACAGTTCGTATAAACACTTGACGCTGTGGGGGAAGACAGCGCACGCTGGCGTAGCTCAGTTGGTAGAGCAAGGGATTCATAAGCCCTGGGTCGCTGGTTCAAGTCCAGCCGCCAGCAATCCTAGTCCGACACCGAACATGGCGGCGGATGATCTCAACATCTCCATTATCGCCGTAATCGCGATGGGCCTCACTTGACGAGTTTGAGCGTCACTCGATCGTGGGTCTGTTCGGTGACTTCGTAGGCGGCGTTGGGGACCTTCAGGGCCTCGATGCGGCGGACGAGGCGCTCGAGGTCGTAGGTCCAATCCACCTCCACCTGGCAGACATTGTTGACCAGTTCCTTCAGGCGGACGCCCTGCACGCCGGTGACTTCTCGGAGGGCCGCTTCAAAGGCCTTGTAGTCCCGGCGGGTGCAATTCTCGATGGTGACCTGGCAGACGCGACGAATGTTTTGACGCTTGCGCCAGGCCTCGCCGACGTCGCCGATCATCCGCGGGACGTTTTGCGACGCGCACTTGCGAAGCACCTCGTCGCCCCCGGCGTTCTGATTGGAAGTGGTCTTGGCCGCTGAATAGGTCTTGGACATCAACATCTGGGCGCTGTCGGTGTGATAGGCCCGGACGTTCAGCGTGGCGGTCCACTTGTAGAGGGTGCGGCCGCCCATCTGAGTCGTGCCGGCCTGCCGGGCTTGGGCGTTTCCGCGGATGACCACGTCCGCCTTGAAGGAGGCCGCCATCGCCGCGAGCTTGTTGACATCGTCGTTCAAGGCGGCCAGGGAGATATCGCGGCTGCGGGAGTCCTCCGAGGCGCCCTTGTCCATTAGTTGCACGCCCTTGTTGAGGAAGAAGTCCTCGACGATGGCTTGCGTCACGCCATTGGTCTTCGGCGGGATGTCGTCGTCGACGTTGTCGTCCTCGACCATGACCACGATGCAGCGGGGATTGCCCTCGGCCTCGATGGTGTGTCGCAATCTGGCCCATTCCTTCTGGAAACTCGCCCGGGAGACGGTGGCCCGGACCTTGCAATAGCTCATGCCGTCTGCGGTGCGCCGTTGGAGGACGGTGAACTGGGTGACGTAGCCCGCGGCAAATGACATGGCCTTGTCGTAGATGGCGGCGTAGTTCTCGGTCTTGGTCTGCGAGCTGATGAATGTGCCACAGGCCCGCTCGACGGCCTTGCGCAGGGCGTCCTGCTTGGCCTGCTCCGCGGCGTTGCCGTTGACGCCCGGTGCTTGGCCCTCGACGGTGATGACGGATTCATCCTTGCCCGGCGGACCCGCTTGAGAACGCGCCGCCGACGCGGTGAGAACGGAGAAACTCGCCAGCGCATACAGGACGGTCTTGAGAAATCGGCTGTTCATAACTCTCCTCCTTCTATTCTCGCGACGTCTGTGAAGAGGCGGGTTGTACGAAACCGATGCTGTGGGGATGATCTCATCCGGCATTCACCGCAGCAGAGTCCTCCGCCGCCGCCCTGTGGAGAAGCATACCCATCCTTGGCGCGTCGTGGAACTGCAACCGCCGAAGCGCCAAGCCGAAACGGAAAAGTCCGGATGGGGCCGGCCCGAGGTTCCACAAGGACCGTCAAGCAACACTTTCGCGATGGGGCAGGCATTGGGGCTCGCTTTCTTCGCCGACCAGCCCTATCATTGTTTCGTTTTGCGTCCGGCGGCCGTGCCGTTCCGCAGCCGCCCGTCGCATCGACCCCACGCCGCTGAGGCTCCACACCACGAAAGGGTAGAATCCCATGGAAAGAGAGAAGATCATCGAGGGCGTTCGCACCAGTGCCTGTTTCGAGGCCGAGGCGGCCTACCTGGCTAAAAGCGGCATCCACATGGCCCCCCGGCCCCGGTTGTTCAAGGAGCTGGAGAGGGGCAAGGTGCGGGTCTTCTTCCCCACCGATGCCCGCCTGATCGAAGCCGGCGTGACCGTGGCTTTGGTATGCCTCTACGACCTGAAGGACGAAATCAACCTCTATGCCCACGCCGTCCTTGCCGGACCGGATGTCAACCCGTCGCTCAAGAGCCAGTTTCTTCCGGCCCTGCAAGCCATGCCGCAGCCCGGCTTCATCGGCGCACTGGCTGTCGTCAAGTTCATCAGTTGGAAGGAAGCCGCGTGGGCGAAGTTCCTCACCGACGAGCTCGAAATGGGCACCGAACGGGCGTCGGCGATGTGGTTGGAGAACTTCTGGAAGGCTCTGGATCGCATGTACGGCGGTGGCAATCTTGTGTAGGAGATACCCCAATAGCGCGTTGAACGCCGGACCTATCGCAAAAGCCCCGGGCAAGCCTGCCCTGGGCTTTGACGGCTGTTCACCGTTTTTCGTTCCATTCAAACTTTGCGTCAATCGCGTGTAATCGTCGGGTGAGATTCGCCCCGGCCGACGCCGTTTTGTTCCGACAATCCTACAAGGAGCCAGTGGTTGCACATTTTTCATACGTCGATTCCGGTCCGGGAGCCGAAGCGCGTGGCCGAGGCGCTGGCGAAGCTATTTGACGGGGCGACCTATGATTTTCTACACCCAGGCTGCTACTTCGTGATGCTCGGCGAGCCGGGGGCGTTGATCGAGCTGTATCGCAAGGCGCTGGAGTTGCAGCCCGGCGAACCGGGAGAGGAGTGCCGGCTGGTCGAGAACACCAACCCGCCGCGTTTCACCGGCTCGCACACGGCGGTGCACGTTTCCGCCAGCACCGAGCGGGTGTTCGAAATCGCCGCGGAGTACGGCTGGCGTGCCGAGGTTCACAAGCGTAAGGTGTTCCATGTGATCGAGTTTTGGATCGAAAACGAGTACATGCTCGAGGTCTTCCCGCCTGATCTGGCGGCCGAGTACCTGGCCGCCTGCAACCTGCTGACCCGGAAGGATTCCCAATAGAAGGATGTCGTTTTCCCCTGCATACAAGGATGGCCCAGTCGCGCGCCCGCTTTCACATCATCTCGGTAGCGTGGTTTCCAATCAACCGGCCTTCATTGTTGCCGGCCTCTTCTCTCGCCTTACACGTGTCTTTCTACTCTGCGGCCTGGGCATGGCATCTGCAAGCTGCGCCGGGCCTCAGCCGCTCTCCGTCGCCATTGATCCCGCGGATGAGGCTGCTTACGTCGCTGCGATCAACGCCGTGAATCTCAATGCCCGACGCGGCTTCGTGAACTGGATGGCCAAGGAGCGGGGTAAGTCCACAGACGACGTCCTCCGCGCCGACGCGGCCCTCAGCAGCACGCGCAATCCGTTCGACGCCAACAAGAACCACAGGGCCGTCAGCCGCGGGGCGGTGATCTACAAGATTCACTGCGCCCGATGCCACGGCGAGGATGCACGAGGGATCGGCCCGTCGACGCTGCCCGATCACCCCGCGAACAACTTCAGGACATTTGCGAATCGCTTTGCCGCGACGATTCACCGCGGGGCCCCGCGGAAGTGGTTTCGGGTGATTCGAGACGGCAGCGGCGCGGTGGTGGATTATCCCGACGGCCGGACGACGGCCATGCCCCCCTTCGGCGAAAAGCTGGCCCGCGAGCAGATATGGCTGGTCATCACCTACCTGCAAAGTCTGGACGTGTATGCGCCCCGAAAAGGCAAATGATGAGCCCGACGGCATGACCCGCAGCACGCGCGACATCCTGCTGACCGGGGGAACGGGGTTTCTTGGGCATTACCTGTTGGCCGAACTTTTGGCCCGGCCACAGGTGCGTTGTCGCGTGCTGATTCGGCCGCCGCTGTCGGCTGGTGTTCGCCGCTTGGGCCGATTGCTGGGCGATCTGGGCATTGTTTTAGACGATTGGATTCAACAGGGCCGCGTGCAGTTGATTGAAGGGGCGCTTCCCGATCCGATCGGGTCGGCGGAGTTGCGCGGGGTCACGGACATCGTGCACGCCGCGGCGAATACGGCCTTCGACGCGGATGTCGGCGGCGAACCGGCGCGGACCAATGTTGACGGGACGCGGGCGCTATTGGAGGCGGCCGAGAAGGCGGGGGTGCGGCGATTTGTCTTTATCAGCACGGCGTACGTCTGCGGGGAGCGCAGCGGCCGCATCGCCGAGGACCTCTTGCCCAGACCCGCGGCCTGGCGAAACGCCTATGAGCAGTCCAAGTGGGAGGCCGAGCAATGGGTCCGCCGCTGGCGGACGCCTTGGCGGACGGTCACCATTTGTCGGCCGTCGATTCTGTTCGGCGCTCGGGCGACGGGTCGGGCGACGGTGATGAACGGGTTGTATCTGATCGCTCGGGCGACCGAACTGTTGGGGCGGGCGGTGGCGGACGATCCGGCGGCCGATCGACATCACGTTCCGCTGCGCATCCTGGGGCGGAAAGAGGCCACTGCGAACCTCGTGCCGGTGGACTGGGCCGCCGAGCGTGTCGCCGAGATCGTGCTGGAGGGCCGGTCGAACGGGATGGTGCATCACGTGACCAATCCCGATCCGCCGACGCAGTTGGAGATCAAGCATTGGCTGGAGGAATACTTTGATTTGGCTGGCGGAACGTTCAGCGACGAGTCCTGGCCCCTGGCGAACCCGAACCACTATGAGGAACTGTTCTACTCAATGGGGAACATCCTCGAGGATTATTTTCGGGATGATCTGAGCTTCGTGTCGCGAAACGTCGGCGGACAAAGCGGCAATGGGCGGCTGGTGGATCGGGACGTGTTCTTTCGATGTTTGC
>Ga0114931_10011504_pt1 | contig 10449 bp, 9 predicted proteins | sample 2SBtaG_FD_89579 | JGI IMG/M metagenome (GOLD analysis project Ga0114931, IMG submission 89579) | Deep subsurface microbial communities from Kolumbo volcano to uncover new lineages of life (NeLLi) - 2SBTROV14_V59a metaG | ecosystem: Environmental > Aquatic > Marine > Volcanic | place: Kolumbo... | reverse complement strand
ATTTCGCGCGGGCGCTGGACATCATGCGACCCGCGCGTGGAACAGATTTTACCTCGCGCGTTTCCAACACGACGTGGCACTCCAAACGCAATCAAGCGTCATTCTTCTTGATCCCCGGACAGGTCCTCTGCCTGGCACTTTAGAGACCAAAGTTATTCCGCTAATACCGTAGGTATTTGGTTTTGACATATGGCTTCGTTGTATCCTCTTGAATTCTCTGCGCTTGACTGTGGGTATACGAGTCAGTAATTCGGCCGGTCGGTATTATACCGCTCTGCCCGAACCAGACGGTCGCAGCCGGCCGCCCGTCCCTGATGTGCTGGCAATCACCAATGGACTTTTGCGCAAGTTCAGCCTATGCAACGGGGCCTCGCAATTGCCTCGCCAAACCACTCGCCAGCGTCGCCAAAGAAAGCCCGAAATCCTCAAATGAAGCGCCTCTATGACTGGATGATGCGGCTTGCCGCCCATGGCAAAGCCAAAACGGCACTGTTCTGGGTTGCCTTTGTCGAAAGCTCCTTTTTCCCCATTCCGCCCGAGGTCATGCTGATCCCGATGGTGCTGGCCAAACGCCACCAGGCGTGGCTGATCGCCGCTGCGGCGACCACTGGCTCGGTGCTCGGCGGTCTTTTCGGCTATGTCATCGGCTATTTCCTGTTTGACGCCGTGGCGCAGCCGCTGCTTGAGTTTTACGGTTATGCGGCCAAATTTGCCTCATTCAAGAGCCAATATAATGATTATGGCGCCTGGATCGTGTTTTTCGCCGGTATCACGCCCTTTCCCTATAAGGTCATCACCATTGCCAGCGGCGCCACACAACTGAGTATCCCGGTGTTTGTCATTGCCTCCATGCTCTCGCGCGGTATCAAGTTCTTCATAGAGGCGGGGCTGCTGTTCTGGTTTGGCGAACCCATCCGCAATGTTCTGGAACGCTGGTTCAATCTCATCGCCATCGTCTTCATAATTTTGCTTGTTGGCGGTTTCATCGCTATGAAGTATCTGTTCTGACCCATCTGCCTGGGCCTTCCCCGTAAGACCCGCAAGACCCGTAACAGAAGTGACAAGAGTAAAAGCCTTGCTGACCTCATCATCCTCTTCAACTGCCAATGCGGCAAGGGCCCCCGGCTATGGCGCCGGCGGCCTGTTGTTGTTCGTCGCAATCTCAGTGATTCTTACAGCGCTTGGCTTTGAATATTTTGGCGGCCAGAAACCTTGCGAGCTTTGCCTGCAGGAGCGTTATGCCTATTACGCGGCAATCCCCATGACCTTTATCGCGCTGGTGCTGATTGCTGCCGACTATCCGCGCCTTGCAGGCCTGCTGCTGCTTGCGATCGCATTGATATTTTTGGCAAATGTCGGACTTGCCGGCTATCATGTGGGGATCGAGCAGAAATTCTGGCCAGGCCCTCAGACCTGCTCCAGCGGCGCTCTGGGCGCACTCGGCGGCAATGGCGGCGGACTGCTTGATGCCATCGCCAAAGAGCGCGTAATTGCCTGCGATCAGGTCAACTGGCGATTCCTCGGGCTGTCATTTGCCGGCTGGGATGGCGTCATGTCGCTATTTTTATTTGCGACTGCACTGAAAGCCTGTTTTGCCGCGTCTCGCGGATAAGGCTGATTTGATGGCCTCAGAGCGGCCACGTTCCTCAATAAACATCATTTCAAATCAAAGCCTTGACCGTAGCGCTTTAGATTTCCTGGCAAGCCGGGACTCTTGACCGCGCCGTTGCATTATGAACGTTTGTCAATCGAAATTCCTCTGGATTTACACATTCGTACCTTTTTGTTGCCCGAATGTAACGGTTAATTGCTTGCAACGACGGAACGCAGTGTGAACATCGGGAGCGTGAGCCTCCAGTTCGAGTTCAAAAGTTCAGACCTGGGTTCAAGTGCAACAAGGATCGCGTAACTTCCGGATGCAGCAGTTTTCAGCATCCAAGGCAGGATTAGGATGCGTAACAACATGATCCCCCCGGTGCTCCGTCATGGCGGCAGGTTTGCCCGCGTATCAGAGGCTGACCGTAGTAAGGCTCAGGAGGTCTTGCAAGCTGCCAAGGTCAGCTTTCCGCCGCGTACCAGTACCAGTACCAGTAGCGTAGAGCGCGTAAAATTTGTGAGTGACGTATCAAGTAGCGTTGCGTTGAAGCGTATTGTTGAGTTGAGTTCAATTACCTGTGTTGCGTCAAGCCCTGCGTTTCGGGCGAATCCGAAAGATGCGCTGAAAAGCGTGTTTCAGGATCTACAGCGAGCCGCTCGGGCAAAAAAGGTTTCGCATATTGTTGAGCGGCTCGCCATTGCCAAAGCGCCGTCCAGGCAGAGGGCACCGTCCAGGCAGGAGAAGGTGCCGTCCGCAACCAGCTGATCGCGTCGGATCATGGTCACGGCGCAATGGAAGACGCTTCAGTAAGTTATGGCTTCAGTTTGATTAAGTTGAGTTAAGTTGAGTTGAGGCGTTCAGTAAGTTCAGTAAATTCAGGCTGCTAATCTGCAACAGCTGAAGCAGCTGAGTTTGTAGTTTTGTAGCCGGTTCGGTTCCGCGTTCCCAGTAAATGAGTTCACTTAAGTGTAATGCGTTTGTGCCCCCAATCCGTCCCCAATCCAGTAGAGGCGTCGAGTGATGTTCAAACAAAAAAACAAACCCGCAGGCAAAGTTATCGAGTTGAATAGTGAATGGCAACAGGTCGGCGGCCTGCTAGGCAATGTCATCGGCAACCTGCAAGTGAAGAAGGCCAGGGTCAGGCCGGAGACACAGCCGTCTGGCAGACTGCAGGCGGCAGGCGCGCAACAGCAGAGCGCAGTCCTGTTCGCGCCGCGCAAGGCTGCTTGAAGCAAATTCGGATGGGCGCCCGCCCATCCAGCGAGAAGGCAAGCGTAGTGGATGTCATCTGTCCAACCCCAACAAGACTCTGCAGTACGGTTTTGCGTAGTAGGGCCATCGGGGAGCATCGGCTGCGCTTGCCAGTTTGTTTGATCTGCGCTCGGAATTAAAGATCGTGCCGTAAGCCGCCCTCTTTTTTCTCTCACGGCGCGCACCGGCGGCCGAAGGTGCGCAACAAGAATGCAGGGCCGGCCTATACCTATACCGTCACGACGCGCAGATTATTGGTGGTGCCGGCGCGGCCAAAGGGAATGCCGGCGATGACAACGATCTTGTCACCCGACCTGGCATAGCCGAATTTCTCCACATGCTGGCGCGCCTTGGAGACCATCTCATCATAGGATTTAATGTCTGGCGAGGCCACCGCCTGCACGCCCCAGAACAGCGAGATCTGCCGCGCCGTTGCCTCGGTAGGCGTCACCGCAAGGGCCGGAACCGGGATGCGCTGGCGCGCGATACGTGCAGCCGTCGAGCCACTCGATGTGAAAGTGACAATCGCCTTGGCGCCGATGATATTGGCAACCTCGGCGCCCGATGCGGCAAGCGCCCGCTGCGGTGTTTTTTCGACGACTGGCTCAAGAGCCGAAATAATCCGCTGATAGGCTTCGTGATGCTCGGTCTTGTAGATGATGCTGTTCATCATCTCGACCGTCTCCGCGGGATAATCGCCAACGGCAGATTCCTGGGAGAGCATCACCGCGCTGGCGCCATCATAGATGGCGGTCGCAACATCGGAGGCTTCGGCGCGCGTTGGCGCCGGTGCAGCCACCATTGAATCGAGCATCTGCGTCGCAATGACCACCGGCTTGCCGATCTGGCGGCAGATCTTGATCAGCTCCTTCTGGCGGCCGGGCACCTCTTCAGGCGGAATTTCAACGCCAAGGTCACCGCGCGCCACCATCACGCCATCAGTCAGCGGCACGATTTCTCTGATATGCTCAAGCGCCGAAGGCTTCTCGATCTTGGCCATGATGCGCGCACGCACGCCGATTATGTCGCGCGCTTCCCTGATGTCGGAGGGCTTTTGCACAAATGACAGCGCCACCCAATCGACGCCCATTTCCAGCCCGAACTGCAGATCGCTGCGATCCTTTTCGGTGAGCGGCGACAGCTCCAGCAATGTATCAGGCAGATTGACGCCCTTGCGATTGGAAATGACGCCGGGGTTTTTGGCAACAGCGACGATGGCATCTCCGTCGCACTTGGTTACCTCGACACGCAACCGGCCATCGTCGATCATCAGCGCATGGCCGACCTGTATGGCCTCGAATATTTCCGGATGCGGCAGCGGGATCGCGGATTTGTCGCCATTCTCGCCAGAGGGCACAAAGCGCAGTTCCTCACCTGCCGCGACCGTCATCTTGCCGTCTTTTATGGTACCGACGCGGATCTTCGGCCCCTGCAGATCCTGCAAAATGGCGATCGGGCGATCCAGTTCCTTTTCCAGCGCGCGAATGTCATTGCGCACCTGCAAATGATCACTCTGCTCGCCGTGCGAAAAATTCAAGCGGAAGACATCGACGCCGGCCAGGAAAAGCTTTTTCAGCATTTGCGGAGAGGATGATGCCGGACCAACCGTGGCAACAATTTTGGCATGTCTATTGCGTTTCAAGTTAAGTGTCTCCTTTGCAATCCGGCGGTCTCACGCGGCTGGTTTTGATATGAAATCCTGCGGCCGCAATCGGGCCTGCTTGGATTTGCCTGGCGTGAACTTGCCAAATTCTGTTCCTAGCGTTTCCATGTCTTCCGGGCAGGGGCCACCTGTCGCCCAATCCAGAAGTTCGACGGTGTGAATCACCGGCAGTCTGGTACCACCGCTTATTTGAACCATGCAGCCCAGGTTTCCTGCCGCGACGGCCTGGGCTCCGCTCGCCTCGATATTGCGTGCCTTGCGGGTACGCAACCGGGAAGCGATCTTCGGTTGCAACAGGTTATAGGTTCCCGCCGAGCCGCAGCAAAGGTGGCTTTCTGGCACGGGTAGAACATCAAACCCGGCTTGTGTCAGCAAGTCCACGGGGGCCGTGGAGATTTTCTGGCCATGTTGCAACGAACAGGCCGAATGATAGGCGATTTTCAGCTTCGGCAACGGCGTCGTTACATTGAGCCCGATCTCCTGCATGAACTCGGTTATGTCGCGCGTTATCGACGATATTTTTGCCGCCTGCTGCGCCAGCCTGGCATCATTGCGGAACATGAACCCATAGTCCTTGACGGTGCTGCCGCAGCCCGATGTGTTGATGACGACATAATCGAGCCCGTCTTGATGCATTTCGTCGCACCAGGCATTGATATTGCGGGCGGCGGCGCCGAGAGCTGCGCCATGCTGCCCCATATGGTGGGTGAGTGCACCGCAGCATCCGGCCCCTTCAGCTACTACAACATCGACGCCATGACGATTGAGCAGCCTTATGGTGGCTTCGTTGATTTTCGGGTCAAGCACCTTTTGCGCACAGCCATTAAGCAGTGCCACTCGCAGATGGTGGCGGCGGCTCGGCTTGATCGCAGCACCCTGTCCAGACGCGCCCGCCTTCATGCCACCACTGCTTGCGCGATGCACTTGCGGCTTGTCGACCGGCGAGAGCGGCGGCAGGACATCTGGCGTCATGGCCAGCAATCCCTTGATGCGGATCGGCAGTAGAGCCTCGGGCAACAGGGCGGCGAGAGGCGCTGCAATTCTGGCGCCGCGCAGGGCCAGGCGAAACAGCCTCGGGCGCGGCAGCACAGTTGCCAGAATGGCGCGCAACAGGCGATCCCCCAGCGGCCGGCGATAGGTGTTGTGGATGAGCGTCCGGGCATAATCAATGAGATGCATATAGTGGACGCCCGAAGGGCAAGTGGTCATGCACGACAGGCAACTGAGACAACGATCAATATGCAGCACCGTTTTGGCGTCGGCCTTGCGCTCCTTTTCCAGCATCTCCTTGATGAGATAAATCCGCCCGCGCGGGCTGTCCAGTTCATCGCCGCCGAGCACATAGGTCGGGCAGGTGGCGGTGCATAACCCGCAGTGTACGCATTTGCGCAGGATCTCATTGCAAGTGGCGATCTCGGGATCGGATAACCGGGCGGGCGAAAAATCTGTCTGCATGCCGTCACGCGTCCTAAAAATAACCAGTCTTGGATTAATCAACGCTCGAAGGGGCGATGGTCAAGGTTTCGCCACCAGCCGTCCGGGATTAAGGATATGTTTGGGATCGAAGCTGTCCTTGACCCGTGCATTCAAGGCGGCAAGCGCCGCTGGCTGTGGATGGAATACAGGGGTCGCGCTTCGTTGTTTAGGGGCGGCGCGAATAAGCGTGGCGTGCCCGCCCAGGCGATCCACCGCACGCCTAATGGCTCCGCCATGAGCATCATTAAAGGGCGCCGGCATCAATCCATCGACCGCCAGCCAGATGAGACCGCCGGCCCAATCGTAATAATGGCCGATAAGCGGCACAGCAGCCTCAAAGATCGCCGCAACAGCCTGCGCACCATGAGACGGTGCGGTTGAAACCCGCCAGATCAGCGCCTCCGCAAAATCATCAAGACCGGCCAGCGGCGCGCCATCACCAACGCCGCGCCACAGCGCCGCAGAACTGGCGTGTTCAACCACTGTCATGTCACCGCCCCGTGATCCAGCATCGGACTTGAAGTGTTCGATGAGATCCTGCAATCGCGAGCGCACGGAAATTTTCGGCCCTTCAAGGCGCAGCAGGGTTGCACCTCCATCGCCTGCAAGACCGGCCATCGCCGCATCATCGCCAGTCGCCTTGTTGAAGGCGCTGCAATCAGGCAGATGCGCCAGACATGACACTTCAAGCGGCAGGCCGGCAGCTTCGCACATCAGGCGCACCGCCGCCGCATCATCAAGCCCGTCAATCACCAGCGTCTGTTCGCTCTCGGGTTTCGGCATCACCTTGAAGGTCACCTCGCTCAGGATGCCCAGCGTCCCAAAGGAGCCGCAAAGAAGTTTCGACAGATCATAGCCGGTGACATTCTTGATGACGCGGCCGCCGGACTTGTAGAGCTCCGCCCGCCCCGATATGGCACGAAAGCCGAGCAGGGCATCGCGCGCCGCGCCCGCCGTGATCCGCCGCGGGCCGCTGGCATTGACGGCAATGCTGCCACCGATGGTGGCGCTGCCGGGCTCTGTGCCATAGAAGCGATGATAGTCAATCGGCTCAAACGCCAGTTGCTGGCCTTGCTGGTCGAGAAGATCGATGATCCTGCTCATCGTTGTGCCCGGCGCGGCGGTCATCACCAACTCGCTGGCTTCATACATGCTGACACCTTCGAGCCCGCGCGTTGTCAAGGCCGCTTGCGCCTCGACCAGCCGCCCCAGCTGCTGCTTGCTGCCGGCGCCCAGCACCTCCAGCGCCTGCTCATTTGCCACGGCAGCCTTGACGAGTTCAAGAATATCGGTTTCATCGCGTGGCTCATATATGTCCATCTCGAGGGCTCCTCACCTGCAATGCGAAGGCTTTGTGCAGAAATCAAGTGAATCAGTCGTTGTCAGCTTTTGCAATGAAAGCGGGCATTGTGCGGGCTCTGCTGTCGCGGTTATTTCTGCACGTGGGCTAAAAGCGCGGCAGATGCGGAAACGGCAGCTTGCCCTTGTGGACATGCATATGGCCAAGCTCGGCACAGCGGTGCAGCGTCGGAAAAACCTTGCCGGGATTGAGCCGGTGATTGGGATCGAAGGCGCATTTGACGCGCTGCTGCTGCTTGAGATCATCTTCGTTGAACATCTCATGCATCAGGTCGCGCTTTTCAACGCCAACGCCATGTTCGCCGGTGAGCACGCCCCCCACTTCAACGCACAGCTTCAATATATCGGCGCCAAAGGCTTCCGCCCGCTCAATCTCGCCGGCCACGGCGCCGTCATACAGAATAAGCGGATGCAAGTTGCCATCGCCGGCATGAAAAACATTGGCAACGCGCAAATCATGAGTTGTCGCCAGCTCATAGATGCGCCGCAGAACATGCGACAGCCTGGCCCGCGGGATGGTCCCGTCCATGCACAGATAATCCGGCCCTATGGCGCCGACAGCCGGAAAGGCGTTCTTGCGGCCGGCCCAGAACTGCGCCCGCTGCTCATCCGAGGCTGATGCCGTGATTGTTGTCGCGCCGCGCGCCCTGGCAAGCCGGGTGACCTGCTCAATGCGATGGTCGACCTCTGCGCGCGTGCCGTCGAGTTCAACGATCACCAGGCTTTCAGCATCCATTGGATAGCCACAAGGCTGGAAGTTCTCGGCTGCCGCAATCGACGCCTTGTCCATCATTTCCATGCCGCCGGGAATGACGCCCCTGGCAATCACATCGGCGACCAGATCACCGCCCGATTCGACGTTGGCAAACCCCAGCAGCAGGGCGCGCGCGCATTGCGGCTTTTGCAGGATGCGCAAGGTGACTTCGGTAATGACGCCGAGCAGACCTTCAGAGCCGGTCATCAGGCCCATCAGATCATAAAGCTCTGAATCGAGATGTTTGCCGCCCAAACGCACCACTTCACCGTCCATAAGAACGACTTCAAGACCGAGGATGTTGTTGGTCGTCAGGCCGTATTTCAGGCAATGCACACCGCCAGCGTTTTCGCTGACATTGCCGCCGATGCTGCAGGCGATCTGCGAACTTGGATCGGGGGCATAATAAAAGCCCTTGTGTTCGACGGCCTTTGTCACCGCAAGGTTGCTCACACCGGGCTGCACGCGAATGCAACGGTTGGCAAAATCCGTTTCCAAAATGCGGTTGAATTTGCCCATCGCCAGCAATATGCCATCTTCAAGCGGCAATGCACCGCCGGACAGCGACGTCCCGACGCCGCGCGGCACAACCTTGACCTTGAGCTCATTGGCCAGCGCCATGATTTTGCAGACCTCATCGACGGTTTCGGGCAGCACGACCACCAGCGGCAACTGGCGATACATAATGAGGCCGTCGCATTCATAGGCACGCCGCTCGCTTTCCTCGGCTTTAATATTATCTGTGGGCAGAATGTCGCGCAGGGCCTCGATCAAGCGATCCCTGTTGTCGAGAATCTCCTGCTCCGGTTTCGGCATCTTGAGTGACATGGGACCCGCGCCTGTTGCCTATTTATATTTTCACCTCAAAACGGCATAGCCCATTGCGTCGCAAGCAGCAAACCTGCTCTGCCTCCGCTCTCAGCCCGCCTTGTCCCGGGCGTCAATATAAATTGCCCGGAAATCATTGACATTGGTCAGTGTCGGTCCCGTTTTGACCAGACCGTCAACGCCGTCAAAAAAGCTGTAGCTGTCATTATCGCCGAGCAGCGCCCTGGCATCAAGCCCGGCGCCGGCGGCATATGACAGAACATCCGGGCTCACAATGGCGCCGGCATTGTCTTCGCTGCCATCAATGCCGTCGCTATCACAAGCCAAGGCGTGAACGCCCGCCTCGCCATTAAGATAAATCGCAAGGGCAAGCAGAAATTCGCCATTGCGCCCGCCTCTGCCGCCGCCGCTTCGGCTGTTACCACGCAAAGTCACAGTCGTTTCGCCTCCCGACAGAAGCACCGCCGGCGGCTTCACCGGCTGACCATGCCGCTTCACCTGACGCGCAATGCCGCCCATCACGATGGCCACCTCACGCGCTTCGCCTTCGATGGCATCGCCGAGGATCAGCGGCATGACGCCAGCGCCGCGCGCGACTTCGGCAGCGGCCATCAGCGATTGTTGCGGCGTCGCGATCAGATGAAATTCAGGCGCATCATCGTTTGAGTTGGCAAATAGCGGGTGATCGGGTTTCGGCGTTTCGCTTTTCGGCAGGGCCAGATGTGCGCTCACCGCCGGCGGCACAGCGATGTCGTAGCGGCGCAAAATGTCGAGCGCATCCTGGCGCGTTGATCGGTCCGGGACCGTCGGCCCCGAGGCAATAATCGCCGGATCGTCACCCGGCACGTCGGAGATCGCCAACGTCAGCAGTTTTGCCGGCAGCACCGCCAGCGCCAGACAGCCACCCTTGATGGCGGATAGATGTTTGCGCAAGACATTCATCTCGGCAATGCTCGCCCCCGACGCCAAAAGGGCCTTGTTGACCGCCTGCTTGTCGCCCAGCGACAGGCCCTTGGCGGGCAGTGACAGCAAGGCCGAGCCGCCGCCGGACATCAGGCAGATCACCAGATCATCGCTGGTCAGCGCCGAGACCATATCGACAATCCTGCCTGCAGCGCCCTGCCCCGCTTCGTCGGGCAGCGGATGGCCCGCCTCCACCACCTCGATTTGCCGGCAGGGTGCGCCGTGGCCATAGCGCGTTACGACAAGCCCCGACAAAGGCCCGCCGCGCCAATTGTCTTCCACCGCCAGCGCCATCGCGGCAGCCGCCTTGCCGGCACCAATCACAATCGTCCGGCCCTTGCCGGCAGGCGGCAGAAAGGCGGGCAGACAATGGCGTGGATCGGCCGCCTTCACGGCAGCATCGAACATTGCCCGCAAGAACTCAGCTGGACTGGCAACCGCCATGTCTATATGCTCTCTTGCTGTTTCCATGTTTTCTGTTTTTGGATTCCTGTTTCAGGGCAGGTTTTCGCACCAATTGCCTGCCATGCAGCAGGTTTCGTTCTGCAGCCGCCCACT
>Ga0114931_10011503_pt1 | contig 10449 bp, 9 predicted proteins | sample 2SBtaG_FD_89579 | JGI IMG/M metagenome (GOLD analysis project Ga0114931, IMG submission 89579) | Deep subsurface microbial communities from Kolumbo volcano to uncover new lineages of life (NeLLi) - 2SBTROV14_V59a metaG | ecosystem: Environmental > Aquatic > Marine > Volcanic | place: Kolumbo... | reverse complement strand
TGGTGAGGTAGAGCCAACTCCGAAACATCTTGTCGCTACGCGACCCAGCCGACAAGCGGCTGGGCCACCCGGCGGCTTGGGCACCCGGCACCCGGCACCCTGCTTGTTTCGAGCAACTCTTGTCGCGATGTCGATGGGTTTGTTGTGTTGCACCGGTGGCCGATTCTTTGTGTTGCGAATTTGTCGCGGCTTCGATAGGGTTGTCTTGTTGAGTTACCGGTAGCTCTTCTTGGGCAAAGCATGGGACGCCTGATTGCTTTGCCCGGAACTGCCTCGCGACGAATTCCCGTACCTTCGATGGTGGGTCATGGTCGCGCGGCAACCGATGCTCGATCGCCGCGGGGCCTTGCAACCCGGCGCGATCGATTTGCTTGGCCTTGGTAAGAACCATGGTCGAAACACCGCGGGCGGCGGCTCCCGCGGCGTCGAGAAAGCGGCCAACAGCGCAGGCCTGCGCTACTTTTTTTCCAACAGGTTTGATACGCAATCAGAAAGCAGAATTGACACGAGATACCAAGACAAGGAGAAGATCGACAGCCAAGACAACGCCGCCGGAGGGGATAAAGCGATACGGAGGTCTGGCGGCCAAGGGGAGGATGCCGGGGCACTTTGGTCAAGTAGATCGGTGCGTTTCAGTATGCGAACCGCTTGTCTTTCGACCATCCCTGAAACGGAGGCGCGACACGAGACTGGAATGGTTTTCTTTCGGCATGAAACGAGTACGAATACCCCATGAGCGAACCTCGGGTTGAACATCGATCCGTCTCCGTCAATGGCGTGACGTTGCATGTCGCGCTGGCCGGTCCGGAACAAGGGCCGCTGGTTGTTCTGCTGCATGGGTTTCCCGAGTTCTGGTATGGCTGGCGACATCAGATCGATGTCCTGGCGGGTGCCTGATATCGTGTGCTTGTTCCCGATCAGCGGGGCTACAACACCAGCGACAAACCGCGCGGAGTACGAGCCTACGGCATTGATACACTGGCGGGCGATGTCGTGGGGCTGATCGACGCGATGGGGCGAGATAAGGCAACGGTCGTCGGACACGATTGGGGGGCGGCCGTGGCTTGGTGGACGGCGATCGCGCATCCCGATCGGGTCGAGCGACTGGTCATTCTCAACGTCCCTCACCCAATCGTCATGCAGCGACACCTGCGCGGATTGAAACAGATGCGCAAGAGCTGGTACATGTTCTTTTTTCAGTTGCCTTGGTTCCCCGAGCGGGGGTTCTTGAAGGGCGATTGTCTTCGTTCGCTCCGTGGGATTCAAAAGACGGCCAACCAGGGCACCTTCAGTGACGACGACATGGAGCACTATCGCGAAGCGTGGCAACAACCCGGCGCGATGACGGGCATTATCAATTGGTATCGCGCGGCGTTTCGCGTGCGTCCGGCGCGCGTCGAGAGCGTTCGCGTGCGCCCCCCGACACTGGTGATTTGGGGCCTGAAAGACCAATTTCTCGGTAGCGAAATGGCCCAACCGAGCGTCGATTACTGCGTCGACGGTCGGCTCGAGCGCATCGACAACGCCACCCATTGGGTGCAGCATGACGAACCCGATCGGGTGAACCGGCTGCTGCTTGATTTCATCGCTCGGGCGTAGCCTCTTTATGGCCCTTGGCTTGGTTCCGACTCGGAGCGAACGACCTTGACGTATTCGGCACCAAGAAACACGACGCTGGAAGCGAAGTAGACCCACAATAGCGTGGCGATGAACGAGCCGACGACTCCATAGGCGGAGTAGCGCGAGATCGGCAAGAACATTCCTAGAATCAGTCGCCCTAGTTCCCAAATTACCGCCGCGACCATCGCGCCACGGACTGCTTCGTTCCAGGCGATACGCACCCGTGGGAGCGTCTTGTAGATCAAAGCGAACATTGCTCCATTGATTACGAAACTCACGCCGGCGTGTGCCAGCTTCAGCGACCAGGTGGGGATTGGCCACAGCTCCTTGCCCCATTAGGCAGCCGTGTCGAGCGCCATGCCGGCGACGAACGTGATAACCACTAGCGTGCCGGTTGCCAGCAACATGAGGAACGCGACCAACCGCCGGCGCAGCGCGTTTCGCACGGCATAGAGCATCCCTCGCGGGGGTCGGCGTGTCTTGCTCCAGATACGATCGAACGAGCGTTCGAAGTGCGCGAACATCGCCACCGATACAGTCAACATCATCACGGCGCCAATCGGCCCCCCGACCACGGCGTTGGACTCCAGCGCGTCCAGCGCGTGGTTGATCTCGTCGGCGAGCGTCGCGGAAGTTTGACCGGCGATCGATTCAAGCAATCGCGCGCGGGCGTCACGCCCCCAGCCGGTAAACCGCAACACCAGCCCAAGTCCCGCCGTCAGAATCATCAATAGCGGAAAGAAGGCCAGCGCGGAGTAGTAGGCCATCGCGGCGGCAAGCACGTTGCCGTCGTCTTGGCGCCAAAACCGGAAGGCCTTCCGCAGATGGGCGATCAATCCGTCGTTCCACAATATTCGCAGTCGGTCGAACATTCTCGGTGAGAATCCCGCTAAGATGTGGAAGTTGCCATGCGACGTCGGTTGCGGATCGTTTGGGCGATGTTCATTTCAATTCACTCAGATACGCCAGCAGATCGGCCGTTTCTCGCCGCGTCAAGGTGTCGAGCAAACCCTCTGGCATGATTGACAAGGGCCGCGGAATTTGCACATCGATTGCGTCGCGCGAGAGTTCAAACGTCTTGCCATCGCGGTCGGCATACACGCTCTTGGTCCCGCCTCGTCGGATAAGCATGGCAACCAACGATTTGCCGTCGGTCGTTTCTATTGCCCAAGTTTGATAGTGGGGGGCAATCTCGCGGCTGGGTTGCAAGATCGTTTCCAGCAGCTTGCGGAGATCCATCGATCGGGCAATGAACGTCAGCTCGGGTCCGATGGACGCTCCGCGCCCGGCCACGCGATGACAGCGCCCACAACCGGCCAGGCGTGAATGAAAGAACACCCGTTGCCCCGCCGCCACGTCGCCAGAATTAGAAACCAGCGAGAGCCATTGGTCGATGTCGTCGTGCGCGGGGCGATCGGCGTGCCACGTCGGATCCGTGAGTCGACGCAGCAACGCTTCTTCATCCTCCGTGGAAGCGACACCCGCGCGCAACGCCTGTCGTTGCGCGGTATTCAATCGGGCCCCGAACAGCGAGCGCAGCGCTTCGCGGCGGATGGTCGATTCCCCCTCGCTGGCAAGCGCGACACAGCGGGCAACTTGACCGGGAGTTTCCGTGGAAAGACCAACGATCGCCTCCGCCCTAACCTCCAACGACCTTGTGGTGTCGGAGGCCACCTCGAACAACAGATCGTCTCTTTCACGAATGCCTGAATCTCGCAAGACGCGAACCGCTTCAACTTGCAGCGATGGGTCTCCGGACGACAGGAACGCTTTCAAACGATCGGCCGTGAGGGCCGCGTGATTAGCCGGCAGAAGGCGAAGTGCCGCGACAAGAGTCGATTGCGGAACGTCCAAACGATCCAACAAGCTGGCCAGATATTTGTCTCCGCCGCGCTGGGCATCGACCGGCAACTTGCCATCAAGCAGCGCAAGGGACGTCAGTGTGGCCTTGAGCAACACTCCGTTGGTCGCCGGGGCGGTAAGCCTTTGTTCCAGCATGGGGCAAAACTCTTTCAACCCCTCTTCCCCGATCCACTGCGTGGCGATGAAACGAACCCTCTGATCGGCATGCGACAACAGCGAACCAAGTTGATCGCGAACGTTTTCAATTCTTGCCGATCGGGCAGCCAGCATCACGCCGATGAGTTCGTTGGCCGTGAGTTCTTCCGTCTTCAGTCGTGAAAGTATCCGCGGCGAGCGGATGAGCGTTTCTCTGGCGGCTTGCCGCACGAACGGGTCGTCGTCGTTGAGCTTATCCAAAACGACGCGCAGTCGGCCGTCGCCATCGACAGACAACGTTGCACGTCGTAACGCGGCTGCCTGCACGACAGGAGAGTCGTCAGATCGTACCACGCCGATCCAGTCGGTGTTCTTCGCTGGAATTTGTCGTGCCATGGCCGCTCGCACTTCTTCGTTTTCGTCGTATAGCATCACGTCGTCAGCGGCCCCATCGACACCAACTTCGTACGCTGTCAACGCCCGGGCGATTTCGACCCGAGCGCGAGGATCGTGCAACTCAAGCAGCGTGTCGCCGATTTTCTCGCGTTGTTGATCATCGGCAACAAATCTCCTGGCGGCCCCGCGGCGCACTCGAATGTCGGGGTCGGCTACCAGGGAACGAATCCCGCGTGTCGACGGTTTGTCGAGATTTGAAACACGCCCGCGGGCGCGGATGCGCCAGATGCGGCCTTGGTGATGAACGCTGTACGAGGGATCGACCCAGTCGGTGACCATCAGCGATCCATCGGGGGCGGCGGCAATGTCAATGGGCCGAAAACGGTCGTCGCCCTGAATCAATACTTTGGATGTCGAGCGAAACGAAGCCCCGACGCGATGCAACCGGTGGCGTTCGATGCGATGGTGGATCCAGGCGGAGGTGACCAGCAGGTTGCCTTGAAAGTCGGAAGGGAACGCGCCAAATTCGTACGCGATCACACCCGAAGGTGCGTCCCCGGTACCGGCGACCATCGGCAAGGTGCCTGGGAGTTCGCCGTTCCACGAAGTGAATGGGTGCAGCCCCGTGCGTCCGTTGCGGAAGCGAAAGCCATAGTCGCCCCCGGAAACAATATGCAGCAACCGGCAAGGCGGGCGCGAATCGGGATCGTTATCCACGGCGAACAGGTTTCCGAACGTATCGAAGCAGAGCGAGAACGTGTTCCAGAACCCCGTCGCGAATCGTTCCAAACCCGTGCCATCGGTGCGACAGCGAAAGATATTTCCCCCTTCGCCACCACCGCTGAGCGTGGTGCCATCGACGCCGACCAAGTCGTACGCCGCGCCGAGATTTTCGCCCAGGGAAAAGTAGAGATACCCAAAGCCATCGAGCGTCAAGCCGGAGAGCCCGTTGTGGGGATAGTCGCCGTCGGATACCAGTTTTGCAATTGGAGTCCGACGATCGGCGACCCCGTCGCCATCTTCGTCTCGCAATCGAAACACTTCTCGCCGCGTCGCCACGAACAGACTGTCGTCCTCATCCAGCGCGAGACGCATCGTCTGATGGGTGCCTTCGTAATAGGTCGTGATCCGGTCGGCTCGTCCATCGCCATTGGTATCCTCCAGCGCACGGATACGATCCGCCTTGGGACCTTCGTAGTCGTCGGGGCGAAAATGCGTATGACTTTCTACCACCAGCGCCCGAGAATGTCGGTCGACCACGATCCCGATCGGAGTCACGATATCCGGCGCTTCGGCGAACAGCTCGATCACGATCCGATCGTCAAGCGATCGCGGGAGTTGATCGGCGGCAGCGGCAAGGTTCGTTTGAGGAGATTGGCTGATGACAAGACAGAGCAGAACGATCGGCCAACCGTGGCGGCCGAGAATCGCTCGCCAGAGGAGTTCACCGTACGGAACGTTCGCATACACTACGTCGACTCGATCGATTGGTTGCATAGCAGCTCGGATCCCAAGAACAGATATGGCGGCGTTTGACGGAAGTCGGCTTCGACCGCGAGAAACACAAACCGCTACTCTAACCCATCGCCGCCCGACACGGTATCATTCATGCACGCATGTCTCCGAATCCTCGCGACAGCACCGAACATCTCCACGCGAAACCCTCAACAGAAATCGCAATCGCCATGACGAAATCTCCGATTCGCTCCAGCATCGACTACCAACGGCAAGGGCAGCAGTGGGGAACGCTTTCGGTTCCTTACTCTTACAACCTCAGTGGTTGGTCTCAATTGCAGATCCCCATCGCACAGATTGCCAACGGCCCTGGGCCAACGATTCTCCTGATGGCGGGAAATCATGGCGACGAATATCCGGGACAGATCGCCATCATGCGGTTGATGCGTGCGTTGAAACCCCAAGATATTTCTGGCCGGATCATCATGATTCCAGTGCTCAACGTGCCGGCTTCCAAGGCGTCGACGCGGCTTTCCCCCGTGGACGGGAAGAACTTGAACCGCTGTTTCCCCGGCAACCCAACGGGCACGCTTACGGAATCGATCGCGCATTATCTCACGACCGAACTGTTCCCCCAGGTCGATGTCGTGATCGATCTGCATACCGGAGGACGTGGGGTTTATTTCTATCCTTGTGCCCACATGCATCTGGTTGATGATCTCGAACAGCGTCGCAAGATGGCCCGTGCCACGATGGCATATAACACCGACTTCGCGTTTTTGTATGCCGACATCGCGGGCAGCGGGTTGCTTCCCGTTGAAGCCGAAAGCCAAGGGAAGATCGTCGTCACGACGGAAATGGGCGGGGGCGAAGTCACGACCCAAGGCGTCCATCAGGTAACGCAGGCTGGCTTGCGAAACGTGCTCATTCATCTCGGTCTGTTGGCGGGCGAAGAACAAACGCGGGAAAGTCTCGGGCTGGCTCCGCTGCGTTGGGTTCAGGCGTTGGATCATGAGGATTACCTCTTCGCGCCGGAGTCGGGAATGTATGAAAGCCTGGTTGATGTGGGGCAAGATGTTGAAGCGGGCCAGCCGTTGGGGGCCATTCATTTCCCGGAACGTCCCGATCGAGAACCGACCATCGTCGAAGCTCATTCAAAAGGAGTGCTCATCGCCCATCGGGGACCAACCATGACCCAACAAGGCGATATCCTGGTCTGCTTGGCGCACGATGTTCCACACGACATCCTTGCGACGTTCTAGTTCAACGGGCGCGTTTCAAGTCGGAGGTTCCGGTTCGTTCAGCCAATTGATCGATTGGAAAACGCACGCTGCCTCTCTCGTGGATTCCTGGGATCGTCGATGCCGTCGAGAACATTCTGATGATGACGTTGTGGGACTGGGTGATTGTGCTGTCGCTCAACGGCGCGATCATCGCTTATGGCTTCTATATTTCACGAGGAACCTCTTCCAGTAGCGAATGGTTCCTGGGTGGCCGCTCGCTTCCCTGGTGGGCCTTGGGATTGTCGATGTTCGCCACCAGCGTCGACAACGCCGATCTCGTTTCCATCACCGGGCATGTCTACAACAATGGCATGTCCGTCCTGACCGTCTTCACGTTGGCTGCCGTGTTGGGGAGTTGTTTGGCGGCCTTCGGAATCGTGCCCGTGATGTACAGGGCTGGCTTCTATACCAATGCCGAATACTTGGAAGTACGTTTCTGCGGCGTCTTGAGACTGTTTAGTGCCCTGATCCAAATCCAATATCGAACGGCAGTTCTCGGGCTGATGGTCTGGTCGATCTACCTCATGCTCCACCACATGATCGGACTGGACGATTGGCAGGCGTGGGGATTGATTGTCTCCTTGGTAATCCTCACGGCTGCCTATACCGTTTGGGGAGGACTGGCGTCGGTCGTGTGGACCGACGCCCTGCAAAGCCTGATCATCATGGTCGGGGCACTCTGTATTTTCGGTGCCGTCTGGAACGCCGTGGGCGGGTGGAGCGGGCTGGAAGCGAAACTGGCCGCGCTGCCCGATCCGGAGTGGAACGCGGAAAAAGGTTGGATCGGTTCGTCCGAACCAATCGCTCTCCACGACGAACATGCCGAAGCACCGCGCGCGCAACCGCTTGCCAACTGGCTCCACATCGGCCGCTTCGACGATCCGAAAGAGAAAACTTCGCCATGGATCGTCCTTGTGGCATGGATCATCATCGGCCTGGGCTACTATACGGTGAACCATACCCAAACGATGCGCATGATGGGAGCGCGTTCGTTGTGGGACATGAAGATCGCGGCACTGGTTGGTGCGGCGCTGGGGGTTCCGCTGATGCTAATGGTCGTGTTGATGGGCGTGTGTGGTCGGGCTTTGTATCCCGAACTCACCGCCGACGGAGGCACCGCGGATGGGCTATTCCCCTTGCTCTCGCGACAATACTTGACGACCGGCTTCAAAGGGCTCGTGGTCGCCGGAATCATCTCCGCCACGATCAGCACATTCGATTCGATGGGCTCCGCGTTGTCAGCGTTGTTCACGCGAGACGTCTACGCCCGGTGGATTCGACAAAACCAAACGGACGAACACTACTTGAAAGTCGGACGCTGGGCAACGATCGGCATCTTGTTGATTGGCTTCTTGTACCTTCCGTTCATCATCAGCCAACGCAACATGGTCGACGCCACGCTGTCGTTGGTTTCTGTCTTCGTGACACCTCTGTTTACGATCTACTTGTTAGGGGCGCTGACGCGCGTGCATGCCAGAAGTGGATTGATCGGCTTGCTGGTGGGGGGAATCTTCGGGGTGTCGTGCTTTCTGCAACGAGAAAATATTTCCGCCCAATGGATGCCTTACGCTCTCTTCGGACGATGGTACGTATACCTGTGGTCCGTGCTCTTGACCGCTTCGAGCATGTTCCTGGCGACCGCCTTCTGGGGCCGTTCCGCTCCACGTCTTGTACGGCACACCCCTCACAATTCTTCTTCCAAGGCGGGCGGTTCTTTGTCAACCGATATACGGCAACCGACCGAATCGGACTGGTTGGCCAACAGTAGCGAACAACTACCACCCATCAAGGAGCATCCCTTCAAGGGAGAAATCCCTCGTTGCTTACAGCCACGCTGGTTTGCCCTCGTCTTGATAGCCTTCACCACTTGGTTAGTGACGGTCTGTTTCTGGTAAGTTGCCGACAGGGCGATAGCCCACATAAGTAATGAGGTGGTTTTTTGTTATTGCACCGCGTGCGTTTTCCGATAGTCACTATGAGGGATCGCACAGAGTCTTGTCAGCTACATTGCAAACGAGGGTGCCGTCAGCCCGATAGCACGTTTTTCCGCGTCTTCGCCCACTTTGCACTCTTCCTGAGCCCTGCCCATTACATGTCAATGCTGATTTTCATGTTATCTGGTTCAAATCCCCTCGTTTCCCCGAAGAAAACACGTCACTAGCATTCTGTTACCGGACTGACGGCACCCGCAGGCAATAAACAAAAGGGGTAAAACAATATGGAACTACAGCTTGGATCAAGATTCAACGGCGGACTATGGTCTCCGGGTATCATTGCGATGTTTGCCGTGACTCTTTGTGCAACGCCGTCGATGGGCCAAGGACCATCTAGCCGCCCAACAATATCCGGCGGAACAACGTACCGAGTACCGTTCATGCAGAATGGCAAGCAAGTAATTCGCGATGGCCAGCCACTTTATACAAACGTTGAAACCACAATCCCCGTCCCTGATTTGTTTCGAACAGAAGCTCCGTTTGTCGAACGAAATGTTCGGCTGGATTACTTGGGAAACCACCATTTGCAAGATCCTCGCACGGATGAGTCCCAGTTCTTCACCGAGATATCCTATTCGTTCACCGAGCGACTGGGGATTATCTTTTCCGCGCCAGTCCTCATTCGCAACAATTTCGGCGCTCCCGGTACGTCGGGGTATGGCGATGTTGAGTCGGGCATTCGCTATGTGTTGTTAGGTGACGAAAACGATGCGCCCTTCAAGCTCGCGCTCGGTTTCAATGTGGAAGCGCCAACCGGTGATGCAGCACGGGAATTGGGTGAAGGTCATACGCTCATCGAACCAGAAGTTCTCATGTTTCAGAAGATATCGGAAGTAACATTCCTCCAGGAGCAGTTCAGCATCGGCACCCCAACTTCCGGCGCCGGAAGAACGACCGAATTTAGCTACAATCTCGCGATTGGCCATGTCTTTCGAGACATCTCTAATAGTGAATACTTTCTGTTTCCCACCGCCGTGTTCGAGTTAAACGGAAGAGCAGGAAGTGGGGGAATGGAAGCCGGCGTTTCCATCGTTGACTTAACGGCCGGTCTGCGCTGGTTCATGGGAAGCAAGGCGATCGCTGGGATCGCAATGAGTGCTCCTGTAACACAAACACGTGAATTTGAACAGCAGTTCATCTTCAGCATCATCTACAGGTATGGTCCTCCCGAAGAGGAAGCCCCTTCAGGTGCCCCATCCTCACGGGCCTACTTCTAGCTCCACGATGGTCTTGCATCGACTGCGCAATCGGGAGGGGGGCCGACCGTCAAACAACCTATCGACTGGCGACCGGCACCAGCCAGCGTGGGAACGATGGTCGACGCGCTTTCTTGTTGGTCTTGTCCTCAACCCCGCGGACCAGATTGGCTTCGAACCACTTGTGAATCTCACGATCGAAGTTGCCAACGGCCGATTTTAGCAGCAGCAGCGAACTGATAAGACTGGTGGCCGCGACCGTGCCGGCGATGAGCCAGATGGTTGGCGTTGTGCAACGGATCCAATTTGCACGTTCGGCGGCCGGCAGCGAGAGCATGAACACGCCGCCCAGGGGTGTCGCGGCGGCCCATGCGTGGCGGCCCATTTGGAACAGGGCGAACGTGAACAGCGGCATGCCGATCGACCACACCAATCCCCGGACCGTGACCGACTGCTCACTTTCGACCCGGGCGAAGTTGCGAAAGGCGACCGCGAAGCACAGCAGCA
>Ga0114931_10011502_pt1 | contig 10450 bp, 10 predicted proteins | sample 2SBtaG_FD_89579 | JGI IMG/M metagenome (GOLD analysis project Ga0114931, IMG submission 89579) | Deep subsurface microbial communities from Kolumbo volcano to uncover new lineages of life (NeLLi) - 2SBTROV14_V59a metaG | ecosystem: Environmental > Aquatic > Marine > Volcanic | place: Kolumbo... | reverse complement strand
TCTTCAGTATTCATCTATGAGTACGTGCCAATGGAGTTTAAATCTACCATTCGTAATACAATTGATGTTCTAGCTGGGATCCCAAGTGTTATTTATGGTCTTTGGGGTATCTTCATCCTTATACCATTTCTGAACTCTACACTCTTTCAGTTTATTAATGATTTAAGCGGAGGTAGCACGACAATAGTCACCGGTTATAATATCTTCACTGCAGGACTCGTACTTGCTATTATGATCATCCCAATCTTGGTAAATATCATAATGGAAGGATTCGACACTGTTCCAACGACACAAAGGGAGGCATTAACTAGTTTGGGAGCTACAAGATGGGAAGTCAGTAAAATAGTCATGGTTGGATCGACCAAGGCCACGATATTTATTGCAGTAATGCTGGGTCTTGGAAGGGCATTGGGAGAAACATTGGCAATAACCATGGTAATTGGAAATTCAAATGATTTTCCAAATCCATTCTATAATATTTTTCAGCCAGGTCAGACAATAAGCTCCCTGCTTGCAAATGAATTTGGAGAAGCATCTGGATTACAATACATAGTCCTCATTGAAGCGGCATTAGTACTTTTTATCATAACCACACTTTTCAATATTATTGGAATAATTGTTCTTCGCAGACTAAAAGGAGGGAATGACAAATGAGTGAGGTGGAAGACGTAAATCCGTTCAAGAATGTCGCTCCAAATCTGAGGAGAAGATTTTTCAAAGACAAGATAATGTTTGGAGTGACTGGATTCTCCCTCATTCTTATTCTACTACCAATTCTTGGCATTTTGTTCCAAGTTTTCTACAATGGAATTATTGGATTTACCTTTGAGGTATTCACTGAAGCAGGGGGATCACCTTTGAATCCACATACTGGCCTTCAGCACGCTATGATGGGTACTTTTTATGTGAGTTTAATTGCATCATTTATTGGAATACCATTAGGAATTCTTGTTGGAATATATCTTGAGTACTACGGAAAAGGATTCTTTGCAGATATCTTGAGAGTAGGGATAGACTCAATGGTTGCAATCCCGACAATAATCACAGGGATAGTTGTATTTACCTTGGTCGTATTATCAATGGGATCATTCTCTATTCTTGCAGGTGGAATTGCACTAGCTTTCATAATGATCCCAATAATTGCTAAGACCACAGAGGAAATGCTGAGATTAGTACCAAGTATCTATGATGAAGCAGGATATGCATTGGGATTATCTGAATCCAAAACAGCAACCTCTATAGTCATACCACTTGCATCTAAGGGAATTGCTTCAGGAGTTCTTCTTGCATTTGCAAGAATTGTGGGAGAAACAGCCCCTCTTCTGTTTACTGCCTTCTTCAGCCAATCAGTGCCAGAAAATATCTTAGATGTTTCTGCTACATTGACTGTTCTAATTTATCAATATGGAATTTCTCCATTTGAAGCTTGGAATAGACTGGCATGGGTGGCAGCATTTTTGTTGATGCTTTTGAATCTATCAGTAATTTTCATCACGAGAATTTTCTTTGGAACAAAGCATTCACATACAGAGCCTAGTATACGCAAGCGATTGAAACAACTCATACTGAAATCAACACAAGAGGAGAAAGGAGGAAAAGGTGAATAAAATGTCAGAAATAAAAATAGACACCAGGGTTTTCTCCGAGAATAAACAATCGGAAAAATCGGTAGTGAAAGTGAGAGTAGAGGATTTTAGTGCACATTATGGAGCTAAAACAGTACTGCACAACATTACAACAGAATTCATAGAAAATGAGATAACTGCTATAATTGGTCCTTCTGGATGTGGAAAATCTACCTTTATCCGTTCCATTAATCGACTGCATGAGTTGACAAGGGGAGCTGGAGTTACAGGTAAGATATACATTGATGGACATGACATATATCATCCAGATGCAAATCCAGTTTTAGTCAGAAGGAAGATCGGGATGGTTTTCCAAAAACCAAATCCATTTCCAAATATGTCAATATATGACAATGTTATCGCTGGATTAAAATTGCAAGGTGTCTCTGATAGAGAAAAGCTAGATGAGATTGTTGAAACGACTTTGAGTAAGGTCGGATTGTATGACGAGGTCTCAGATGACTTGCATAGAAAGAAAGGGACTGACCTCTCAGGGGGGCAACAACAAAGGTTGTGTATTGCACGAGCAATTGCTGTCAAACCTGAGGTTGTCCTAATGGATGAACCTACAGCATCATTAGATCCCTCTTCTACCCTAATTATTGAGGATCTAATGAAGGATTTGAGCCAGGAGTACACTGTCATAGCTGTCACTCATAATATGCAACAAGGAGCACGTGTATCACACAAGACTATGTTCTTCTACAACGGAAAACTTATCGAGGCTGGACCCACGCGAAAGATTTTTGAAAACCCAGAAAATCCTTTGACAGAACAGTACATTACAGGGAGGTTTGGATAAAATGGTAAGACGAGAATTTGTACGCAAGCTTGAAGAAATTCGCTCAATTCTACTTGAGTTACTTGGTAATGTTGAGGAGATGGTAAATCAGCTCTTTGCATCAATTGAGTCTCCAAATAACTTAGTTGAGGATTCAAGCAAATTAGACACAAAGGTCAGATCAAGAACTAAGGATTTACTGGATCTTTGTACGGAGGTCGTGACACTTCAGCAACCTATGGCAACTGACATTCGGTTGATCATCTCGTCCATCAGGATAATAACTGATATCGAACGTAGTGTGAGGGATTCACTTCATATTGTTGAAATAGCCCCATCACTGAAAACTCTGAGCAAATATGTAAAACTCTTTGAAGACACAAAGGTAGTTCTTCTCTCGATGATTGATGTATTGAAGGAGTCATTGAAATCAAATAATTCATCAATACTACTTGAATTGAGTGAGAAAGATGAGATAATCGATAAGTTCTACGATACAATGAATAATTCTATACGAGAAGATATCAAAGAGAATCCAGATAATGCACTTGAATTGGTGGATCTGATGATGGCAGTTCGGAGAATTGAAAGAATTGCAGACCATTTGTGTAATATAGCAGAGAAAATCTACTATCTCCAGACCGCAGAAATAAGAAGAATTGCATAAGAAAAGATACATTCTGAAATCAAACTTACTAATTTAATTTTCCTGAAATTATTCCACTGAATTAACTCTATAGTAGTAATAAGGTGGAAACAATATTTTCAATTTGTTGTTTTTCAAATTGTTGTTCGTTGTACAGTCACAAGATGCGGAGATAACTCAGTATGAAATAAGATTTCCTCTGTTGAGAAGGAATTTAGGATCAAGAATAGCTTTCATACGATGAATCTCCTTGAGTCCTTCAGAACCAATCATAATTGCAAGAGCAGGTTTTCCATCAAATTTCTTCTTACCGAGACCATGCTCTGCAGCTATTGTACCATTCCAAGATACAATTTCTTTCATCATTTTCACCATAAGTTTCTTGGCATATTTCTTCTCTTCCTCGTCACGAGGGAGTAGATTTAAGTGGACATGAGAATCACCAGAATGAGACCACATTGCGTAACCAATGCTCTCTCCAAGATCTTTTCGGTGATTAAGATATTCTTCAAATTCTCTTCCAATCTCCTTGGACAATCTGAATAGGCGTTCGAGATACCTAATTGGCGATGCGTAGTCAGTCCCCAATTTTGGTTGATTGTTAGATCGTGCCAGAGAATTCACAGTTTCAGGAATAAGATGCCTCAGAAATTTGTGATGCTCTATCTCTTTTGGAGTCATGGCTACTGATGTTTCCTCAATTCCTAATTCATCGAATTTATTTACCCAATATTCAACGAAGTCATCAGTCTCTTCATCGGTGTTGGCATCCTGCTCCAATATAACAATTACACCCTCGCCCTCTCCATTTCTCATTATTTTTGAAGCCCTTTCATCGAGATATTCAACTGAGAGCGGAATGGGAGCAGTACCTTCCTCCCGTTGCTTTTGTGCAACTTCGATTAATTTGATTGCGACATTTTCAGTCTTGCAGTATACAATTATATTCAAAATTTGTATGGGAGGTCTGATTAATCGTAGGCTGATTTCCCCAGTTATTCCAAAAATACCATCTGTTCCTATGAAAAGATCAATCGACTGTGAGCTATTTGTGATAACAGGTCCCGCTACATTCTTTGTAGTATCAGGATAGCTGTATTGGGGGCGGGGTACTTTATAACCGCCAATTACGATATACTCATTAGAGCCAATTTCTTCCAATTTAGATCGATCTAAGGTGATGCAACTTCCATCAAGAAGAACTAGACGAGCGCCTTGAATCCAATCCCTGGTTGACCCGTACTTGAAGCTTCTAGCACCCGATGCATTTGTCGCAAAATTTCCCCCAATAAATGCTGAACGTTCTGTAGGGTCTGGAGGATAGAACCACCCTAGTTCTCGAACCAGATTCTGTATTGACTTTACCGTTATAGCAACAGGAAGGACAATTACGGCATTTTCATCATCTAAGATATCAAGCCTGTAGCTGTACTCAATACCACTCTCCTCATCTTTCCACTTGATACCATTGTCAATGTATCGCATCTCGTCAGTCGCAATAATCCAATCTTGGAGGGGAACTCTTCCCGCAGCAATTCCAGTTCCACCACCTGAAATCGTTATTTGCTTATCCTCTTCCCGTGACAGTTTTACAATTTCTTGGAGATCAGAAATCGTTTCAGGAAAATAGATCTTCTCAATTTTAGAAGCTGTATAGAGGTGCGATTCATCAGATAAATAATCAGGAAATCTGCTATCAACTGCGGTAAAGATCCTCACTGTTGTTTTCTATTCAAAATCTGTAATAAAGGTCATTATTGGCAATAAATAGAATTGCTTGGACATATATGATATATAGTTTGAAGCAATTTCCTCAACGTTTAAGAGCAACTTTACTCAACTTTAGTTGTGGTTACTAACCTAATTCTCATTCGACATGGACAAGGTAGACACCAGACTGATAATTTTGTGGGTGGATGGACTGATACCGAACTGACAGAACTGGGAAAATTACAGGCTGAGAATGTGGCATACCGTCTGGGGAAGATCCTTGAAGGAGAGGTTAAAATTGTGTCTAGTGATATTAAACGAGCTGCCCAAACTGCAGAATTTATATCAATAGTCTTAATGGTTGATATCGAATATGATGAACTTCTTAGAGAGATAAACCAAGGGATCGCGGATGGAGTAAATAGGGAAAAATTACTTGAGGTCAAAGCCCCAAAAACTAATCCAATCTTGGACTGGAGACCATATGAAAAAGCTGAAACGTGGAGGGAGTTTGATCATAGAATTCAAAAATTCTTGAGAAAATTGGATATGTATTCTGCAAATACTCTTGTTATAGTTGCTCATTCACAGACAATAGTTTCAATCATCCACAATTGGCTGGATTTTGATGATGCACAGAAATCAGTTACGGACATTAGAATAGATAATTGTAGTCTAACAATACTCTCAAAGTTACCAGATAGCACTAAGTTAATTCGCACTCTTAATGATATTAGTCACTTCAATACTGAGGACACAATCCTTTCAAAAGAACATGTTATAATGAATTCGAGATTTCGGTGAAACTTTTATACAGCTCCTTCTGATCAAATCGGGTAAATCCCTGATCTTTACTATAGACAAGATTCCCTCCGACATATACTTCTTTGAGCACATTTTGAATCGATGCAGATAGCGTCAGATTCTCAAGGAAATATTTCTTCGTTCCATTGGCAAATCCGAAGTCATCTACATCGAGAACCAGAAAATCGCCAAAGTACCCCTCTTCAAGAAGACCTACTTTCAATTTCAACGCGATACCTCCATTCTCTGTACCCATCTTGAACAGAGTTTGAGCTGCATTCTTGTCAGAGGTAACGGACTGTATTATTCCCATTTCCAAAGCTGAAATTCTCTGGAGATATTCAACTGCTTTCATCTCCTTTGTAATATCTGGGTTGACATTTGCGTCTGTTCCTAGGGCAGTGGTCACACCCCTTGCAAGATATTGTCGTATTGGCGCTATTCCATCTCCTAGATGCATATTTGTCATCGGATTGTAAACATGCTTTACACCTCTTGTTGACAATGTATTAATTTCACTATTCTCTAACCATATACCATGCACAATCACAACAGAAGATGAGAGAAATCCTTTGTCCTCCAAATATTCAACTGGTCTCATCCCAAACTGATTCAGAGATTCTTTGACATCACTCTCCTGTTCAGATAGGTGGATATGACAGACTTCTCCATTTTCCTCTGCCCACTTCTTTAATTCACGGATCATTACCTCTGAAGCCCCATGAAGGGAGTGTGGAGCAGCACCGATTCTGATGAGGGGGCTATCTCTAAAGAGTTTTTTTAGGGAATTCAAACTTTCAACTACCTCAAATGGGTTCCTATTGAAACGCTCCTGACCGGGTTTGCTACCCAAATCATACCCAGTATAAAGAAATCTCTGACGAATACCTATCTCTTCTGCACTTTTTATTACAGAAATGGAAATGGGATCGTTTGAATTGATATCTGGAGTTTCATCTGGATGCAAATTATGTAGGTAATGAAACTCACCGACACAGGTAATCCCGTTTCGTATCATTTGAGCGTAAGCAACTTTGGTTGCAATTTCGATATCGGTGGTTTTGAGCGATTTTACCAAGGGGTAAAGTGATGTTTTAACCCAATCATGAAAATTCTTTGGGTGATCTCCTCTTCCCCGCAATAATACTTGAAAAGCATGAGAGTGGCTATTAACAAAACCGGGGATAACCACACCGTCGAGATGTCTAGCGGAATTGAGCTCATCACTACCCAATTCACGTACCTTACCTATTCTTTTGATACGACCGTCCTTATCAGTTTCGATATACTTCTCAGTCTCAAAATCAAAATTTCGGAAGAGTAATTTTGGTAAAAAGAACTTGCTCATAATTTGAGAATGTTCCCCCTTTTTTCTACCTTGTTTTATTTGGTTAAACTCTTGACAACATCCACATACCTCTGTATTCCCTCTTCTATACTTTCTTTACTTATGAATTCTTTCGGTCCATGAGCTACTCGAATATCTCCTGGGCCAAAGAGCATGACCCTCTTACTCCGACCGAGCAAGTACTTAGCATCTGAGTTAAACCTAGCAACAGTTTTAGGAAATCCTTCTATAGTCGTTAATGTGATGGGTTCAAAACGTGACAATACTTTGTAAGTAATTCTAGGATATGTCTTTAATAATTGATCCAATTTCCTAAGTACATCATCTGAAGGTTCAACTAACCTGAATAGCACGGTTGCAACTGCTTTTGGAGCAAAGACATTAGCTGCAACCCCTCCAGAGATAATTCCTATATTGTAAATTGTTGATCCGATGCCCTCTTTGTTCCCACAAATTTGTCCCAATGATGCAAGTAGACCTACGAGATCATGATTAGCAGAATGTCCCGAGTCTGGAAATGCCGAATGTCCTGTCTTACCTTCTGCAGTTATTTCAAGCTTAAGCAGACCAAAACCAAATTCACACATTTTGTTCTCTGTTGGCTCTCCAACAATTGAGACGTCACATGTGAAGTCCATTTCACCCAATTTCTTTGCACCAAGATGATCCAGCTCCTCTCCGGATAAATAGGCATAACCTATCTCATTCTTTTGCAGAATTCCCTCCTCCACTATTTTATTGGCTGCCCAGATTTGTGCAAGAACAACTCCCTTTGCATCTGAACTTCCTCTTCCAGAAATGATTGAATCTTCCTCTGTTGGTGGAAAATACGGAGGTACGACATCTATATGCGAGCAAAATAGTACTTTTGAGTTCAAATTGCAGGTGACGTTGTACCTTCCTTCATCGATCTCAATTAAATTTGCATCCCAGTTATGCTTTTTGAGGTAATTGTAGATCCAGATTGAAGCATCTTCCTCATCACCAGAGGTACTCTTAATCTCTAAAAAATCAATGAGGTCTTTAATGTCCATATTCTATCAGAAGACTGAAGAGAATTTGTACTTGAGGATAATCTAGGTCATAATTGAGTAATAACTTGATGAATTGAGTGCCAAAATTCAATGGTAAACACCCAGTTGATTGATTTTCTTACCATCAGAACAATGATTTTACAAAGGCTAACATCTGTTTCTTCCCAATTTTTGAAGTTCCAAATTCTCGATTTCTGAATGTATAACCAAACTCACAAATCGTTCCTTCTCTTGGGAAGGCCTTGAGGATATCAAAAAGAAATTTGTAGCCTGTATCGACTAGAAGGTCATTCGTCTCTATTAATTCTAAAATCTTCTTTACATCCCCGCCAAAGAATCCAGACATGAGATCGGAAGGTCTTTGTCGTCTCCTGAGTAGCAACGCCCACCACCCCAGAGTCTGCGCACCCCAGGATATGAGTTTACGAGTAAAGGGCCATTCTTCAACGTGATCCCTGCGACCAATAACAAGATCTACTCCTTTGTCAAAGCACTTCAAAGCATCTCCAATAGATTCAGGAGGGTGTTGAAAATCACCGTCTATCACCATAAAATACCGTCGATTAATTTGCTTCAAAGCATCTGAAATAGAAATCGTAAGTCCATGAACCGCTTCTTCTCCTCGATCTAACAATCGAATCAATGGATTTGATTCAGTTAGTTTCCTTACAATATCTCCAGTACCATCTGTCGATCCATCATCTGCTACAATTATCTCAATATCTTCGTATAATTCTGCAATTGTCATACAAAGTCGCTCAATGTTTTGAGATTCATTTAATGTGGGGATAATAACAGATAATTCTGATGGTTTCAATAACTTGAAGCAATCTTGAGTATATTTAGACCTTGAGATTCTTATCTGGTTCAGGATATTAGGAGTCAATTTTTCAATGAGTCTTTCAAGAGGGAGGTATGAGCGAACAAAAGGAACAAATGGAGAAAGTATTAGATTTCTTCCATGATGAGAAGTACAAGTTTGAGGCTGATTTTACAAGTCCAGAAGGGGAGCGTGTTGTGGTTCTTCGAAAGTACGATATCAGAGTTACCCTAACTCAGGAGGCAAAAGGTATCAGTTTTGATATCTATGCAGACCTAAATGGAGTCTACGAATTTGGAGATATGCATGTCCTTCTCACTGCAATGCTAAGGGCAAAAGATCACTGCATAAGTTAAATCTGAGGGAGAGAAATACGACAGAAAGGTTGTATCCACCCGACAGGCGTGGTAAGAATACAGAGACATCAGGACTCTAATTGTTTGTACACATCCAAGAGGATTCGCTCACTGTCCTTCCAAGTTTTCTTCTCAAGTAGGTGAGCATTATCCTGCAGTGCAAAGATCATTTTTTCAGCTAAGTTCTCTTTATTCGCACAGATAAGCCCTTTGTCCGGAACCATATTAAGGGCAACTATAGGCTTTTCGAAGAGAGCGTATTCACCTGTTTTCCATACACTTTCTTCAGAATAAAATTGCTGGAATCTGGGGTCTAAATCTTCGTATACTGCTAAGCACACATCAGATGCATTGATTATTGAACCCAACTCATCAATCTTCTTATATCCAAAAAATTTTATCTGAGGAGATAATTTCTTTGCAATTTTCTCCAATCGATTCTTATCATTCCCCTCACCTACAATCCAAAGTTGGGATGTGGGATAGCTCTCTAATATTTTTGTGAATTCAGTGAAGAGAAGCTCAAATGGCTTTAATTTGGTGAGATTGGATATTATAAGAAAAATCTTGTCATTCTCTCCGCAGCCTTCTCCAGCACGGATTTCCTCTTTGGGAACTTTGACTTCCATTGTAGAAAGAGGATAATTGGGGACAACTATGACATTTCTTGCACCCAACTTTCTAGCCCTCATTGCAAGATATTTGTTTGCTGTTATTGTAACATCTGCCCTCCTATACAGAATTTTCTCAATTCCAATAGCCAACTTCCAAATAAGAACTGATTTTGTGTAGTAATACATATTTGTGGCAAAGCCAGTCCTCACATCATACACAAACTTGTTTCGCCTCAGGAGTACACTTAAAGCATTGAAATCAGGGATATTGGAGAAATGAATAATCCTACCCCTAGCCAACAGCCCCTGAATGAGGAGGGTAATATATCGAAGAAGGAGAGTTAAAGGTCTCACAGGGCTTGAATTAATAAATGGTTTTCTCACCTCAACACTGTATCCAGCTTTGGTGAGAGAGGCAATTTCATACTTTACCCGAGTCGCCTTATCAGGGTACAGGCTAAGAAAAGAAATATCTGTCAACAATATTATGAATCAAAATCATTTCTTTAAGATACTTATGTGTCATTGATTGTTCACCAAATGATAATATACAGTAATTCATATTAGCCACATGTTTCTTAATCAAGTATGAAAATTGGTCTTGTAGGGCTAGGACATTGGGGTAAGAATCATGCTCGAGTTCTCGGAAATATGAAGAAAAAGGGAGAAATAGATGAGCTCTACTTCTTTGATATAGATAAAAAGCAACTTG
>Ga0114931_10011501_pt1 | contig 10450 bp, 8 predicted proteins | sample 2SBtaG_FD_89579 | JGI IMG/M metagenome (GOLD analysis project Ga0114931, IMG submission 89579) | Deep subsurface microbial communities from Kolumbo volcano to uncover new lineages of life (NeLLi) - 2SBTROV14_V59a metaG | ecosystem: Environmental > Aquatic > Marine > Volcanic | place: Kolumbo... | reverse complement strand
GCCTTGAAATGGTGAGGCACGGTCACGACGCTGCCCCGCTTGAGTTGCTCCCGGTCAACCGCCTGCAGATTGACCGCGGCCCGATCACCTCTGACGACTTCATCAACCAACTGCCCGTGACTCTGGATGGCCCGTACTTTGGCGGTTTTGCGCCGTGGCAAAATTTCAACGGCTTGTCCCACCGCTAAACGACCCGACAGGACCGACCCGGTCACCACCGTGCCAAAACCCTTCATCGTGAAAACACGATCCACCGGCATCCAAAAAACACCGCCTCGCTCCTTCCGATCAATTTGTTGACAAAGGGAGAGAATCTCCGTTTTTAGCGCTGGCATGCCATCGCCCGTCACGGACGAAACGAAATGCAAGGGGGCATCCGCCAGAAAAGAACCAGCAACCAATTCCCGAACATCCTCCTCGACCAAATTCTTCCACTCATCGTCGACGAGGTCAGCCTTGGTCATGACGATGATCCCTGCCCGCACTTGCAGCAACTTGAGAATGTCAAAATGCTCACGTGTTTGCGGCATGACGCCATCGTCGGCCGCGACTACGAAAAGAACGATATCGATGGTGCTGACGCCGGCAACCATGTTCCGCACAAATTTTTCGTGGCCCGGCACGTCAATGATCGTAGCTTTGTCTCCGAGATGAGCAAAGCCCAAATCGATGGTGAGTCCCCGCTCCTTTTCCTCTTTGAGACGGTCGGTGTCGACACCGGTCAACGCCCGCACCAGAGCCGTTTTCCCATGGTCAATATGACCGGCGGTTCCTATTATAATATGAGTCAATCTTGCCCTTCTGATGAAATAAGCGGTTTCACAATGTAGAAATTGTAAACAAAAAAACCGCCAAAAGCAACCGGGCGGTTCAGGGAGAGACTTGAATTCCAGTGACGTTGACGGGACTTGTCGTGGAATATAGGCGGGTAACCACACGCCTTTGAATCGTTGTGAATGAGTTAGAGTTTGGCGATGCCGGCTCGCATCAATTTACCTTCTTCCTCTGCACTCACGATGGTGATTTTCATCTCGTCGCGTGACTCGTCGTCAGTTTGACTTTCGCTGACATTCGCTCGATCGGATTTCGCCCCCATGACATGCACTGCCGACTCCGAATCGGTCGGGTTGACATTCTTAGAGAACCTTATCCAGGAAAAATGGGGGGCGACTTTCCTCCAGAGGTCACGAACATAATTGTTTGAGGTCGGATGGATAATACAATCGCGAAAAGCAGCATCCCTGACGAAAAGCGGCCACTTACTGGAGCGCTCCGTGATCTCGACCGCCGAATAGGTGTGCTTTACTTTCAGGACACGCCCTTTAGCGCAATATGCAACATCGCTTGCATGCCTGTGGAAAAAGTGTACGACTTCGCCTTCAAGAATTCCATCCCCCTGCCCCAGGTCAATAATGCTGTAGGGTCCACTGATCCGGACGACCTGCGCGGGGATCGCTAATGCGCCAGGCATTGATTTCCCGTTGCCTAACCCTTTTAGCTTTGCCACAATCAACAGAATGCCGAGAAGTGCGACCACCGAAAATAAAATCGTCGCTTGATATTGCAAGGCACGCTCCCGATCCGTTACCGTCAAGGCGTCGGGTTCGGGTGCCCTTGCCGCATCGGCGTATGACGAGACTGAAGCGTGGGGAGCGGATATTGGCGCTTTCACGTGGGTACTTGTCTCCGCATCCTTTTTCGAAGATCGGTCGGCATAGAGCATCTTACGGTGTCGCCTTTTGGGGAATGTTCGCTTCTTTCTTGCCGGTTTCTTCACTCGTGGCTTGACTGGTGCCGGAATGACTGATTGAGGTTTGCCAGGCAATCTCCTGACGTCATCAGGTATCGCCCGCGGCGTCTCCGCTGGCGGTGAAGTAGAAATGACCCGTTCCGTATCCGCCGTAGCATCTTGAGCCCCGGATGAATCAGAATCGTTGACACCGACGGTCAATGATTTACCAAAGCTCTCCATGTTGGGACCGGCTGCTGACCCGGATGCATCCGGTTGTGAATGGCCCGCAACCGCCAAAGTGACCGGTACCCCGGCACCATCGTCAAATCGGGTAAAATCAATCCGCGTGTCCGCATCATCTTCAAGATAAAGAATTTGGTCTAGTTTGTATTTTTCAGCCCTGGCGTAAAGCGAAGCGTTGTGCACCTTAAGAATGATAGAAATGCCATCGAAGCCCCACAAAATGCCGTGCGCTTGACTACCGTCCTGGTTGGTGACCGTACAGTGTTGGCCGATGAGGGAACGCACTTTCTCCAAAGTTTTCTCATTTTGGGCCGATGAGCTGAGACAAAAACCGGGCAGAATCCAGGCCGCGAGAGTGAAAGTGGCCAGAACCCTGATTGTGGTGGTTTGCGAAATCATTCTTTTCCGTTACGGCAGTTCACGTTTAGTTCTGAAAACAAGTACTAGCCTGAATAATTCATGAATTGTCAATTCGAGTAACAAACCCGAATAATGTCATGCTCGCGAAAGCGGGCCTTCAGTGGTTCGCTAAGATTTAGACATTTCATGGATTTACGCTCCCCGATTTGTTGAGGACAAGCCTCACTGGAATGACAAACTCGACTGTTCACGAATAATCCAGGATAGTGAACAGTCGCGAATTTTCACAAATTCGCAGCCGCGTTTATTGAGAATCATCTCTCCCCGCAAACCGTGCGCAATCAAATCTTCCTTCGTTCCCACGGGCGGCATTCGTCCCGGCCTTGGTGACTCCCGAAATTTTCAGGACGGTAAATCAAGCCATTGTTTTAAGTAGGTCGTCAATTCAAGCGTGAATCTTTATCGTTCACCAGGGCAACCGTCGTCAGAAATTAAGTAAAAATATCTTGACGAGAGGGAATAAAACGACCGTTCGGTCTGTTTTCAATATTAAATCCTCACAAAAACCATTAGAAAATGACTAAAGGTCAGAACACAAGACGGCATATTATCAACCAGGCAGCAATTCTGTTTGCGCGCAATGGCTACAACAATACCAGCCTCACCGACATCCTGACGGCTACCGGCCTTGCAAAAGGCGGATTTTATTTTCACTTCAAGAGCAAGGAAGAATTAGCTGAAGCTGTTATTGAGTCCCTGGAGACCTACTGGAAAAACCAACTTCTGCCAAATATGCAGAAGGGTCGGGACGCAACGGAAAAGCTGGAAGTGCTTCTGTCGACACCCGGTGATTGTCTGAGCACGCCCGATTGCCTGCGTCCCACCGTCCTGCTGCTCAATCTCGCCACCGAAATGATGGAAGCGCATGATATGTTTTCCCGCCGTCTGAAACGAATTTTCCAGGAATGGTTAAACACGATTGTTTGCATTATTGAGGAAGGAAAATTGGCCGGGTTATTCAGTAGGGAAATTGATTCGAATTCCGTTGCGGGTATTATCTTGAGCAATATCATGGGGGCTAACTTACTTGCTCTCCTTCACAATGATGCCAATATCTATCAAAAGCAGCTTTCCTCACTCAGAGAGGTTTTGCTGCGTGGAATCACACCACATGACCCAAAGGAGTGTTACGATGGAATTCTTGCAGTCGCACGACCCAAACAGTGACATAGAATTTAATCGTTTATTTGAGGAACAGTTGAATGGGCTCTTTTCTCTGGCCTTGCGCATGACCCGCAACCAACTGGATGCCGAGGATCTGGTCCAGGATACGGCCCTGAAAGCCTACAGATATTTCAACAAATTCGACATGGGAACAAATTTTCGTGCCTGGATCTATCGTATTTTGACAAATAATTTCATCAACACCTATCGAAGAAAAAAGAAACAACCGACCAAAGTCGACCTTTCTAATGTTGCCTTTAAGCTGCCGGAAAAAGGCGCCGGTTTTTGGGATCAAGTAGATAATCGTGACTACAACTATGAATACGAAGACCTTTTCGACGACGAAATCAACACCGCCATCGACAGGCTGCCGGAAGAATATAAAATTGTCGTGTTGCTTGCCGACGTCGAGGGACTGTGCTACAAAGACATTGCCAGCGTCATCAATCGCCCGATCGGAACTATTATGTCGCGCTTGCACCGTGGCAGAAAAATGCTGCAGCGCAGCCTGGCACGGTACGCAGCGAATGAATACGGTTATGGGCAGGAAACCGGTGACCTCGTCGCATAATTCCTGCCCCCCAACCCGGTATGTGCCGCCGCGAATCTTCTCCGCTGTCTCAGATAATTTTCCTTGTATTTCTGGATGAATTCCATAAATTCAAGAGAATTTTTCACCTACCAGGAAATACAGCTACTCTGTTTTTTCGAAAATTCCATGCATCACCCCACCGAAGGGAGCATAAATGCAACGCGAGATTTACAAATGGTGGAGTTCCAATCTGGGCAAGGAAATGGAAATTGCCGTCTACGGAGACTGGGGCTTCGCTCTCCTGATGTTCCCGACGGCCGCGGCTGACTATCTTGAATATGAACGTTTCCAACTCATCGATGCAATTACACCCCACATTAACAGCGGAAAATGCAAAGCCTTCTCGATTAATAGCATTAACAACGAAAGCTGGCTCAATGACGGGATGGCTCCCAAAGACAAAGCGATTCGACACCAGCAGTACAATAATTATGTTGTTGAAGAAGTTGTGCCCTTCATCTACAAATCTTGTGCGGGCGAGGTACCCATTATTACCACGGGCGCCTCGTTAGGCGCTTTGCACGCAGCCAACACCTTTTTCCGCCGGCCGGACCTGTTTGACGGAACCATCGCCATGAGTGGGTCTTACGACCTCAAGTATTACACCAACGGCTACTACGATGACAACTGCTATTTCAATTCACCAGTGGACTATCTGCCAAATTGGAATGATGTCAAGATATTAAACAAGCTCCGCAGCAAGAACCACGTCTATATCGTATCCGGGCAGGGAGACTACGAATCTCCGGATGCCTCCCGTCAGCTTTCCGGCATTTTACACGCAAAAGGAATTCCACACAAGTTAGACCTTTGGGGCTTTGACATGACTCACGACTGGCCGACCTGGCGCCGAATGCTGCCTCACTTCCTTGAAACGTATTTCTAATCTGCAACCGATTACGACATGAGCATTCCATACAACAAGATAAATGGACCGTTCCGCAAGCAAAGCGCACAAATCCCCGCTTGCTCTTCATGAAAATTGCTTTTGTGACCAGTGAGTGCGTTCCTTATGTAAAGACCGGTGGCCTCGCGGATGTCGCCGGTTCACTGCCAAAAGCGCTGGTCAAGAAAGGCTGCGACGTTAAAGTTTTTCTACCATTTTATGACTCCATTGATCCCAAGACTCATGAATTACAAATTGCAATTGAACTGCTGGATCTGGCGGTTCAGATCGGGAGCAAGACCGTTAAGTTCAATGTTTGGTATGGCAAACTGCCAGGTTCAAAAGCCGAGGTTTACTTCATTGATTGTCCGGTGTATTATCATCGCGGCAGCGTTTACACCAACGACGCCAACGAAGACGAGCGATTTATTTTGTTACAGCACGCGGTTCTGCTCATTCTACAACATTACCACTGGGCGCCTGATATTTTGCACTGCAACGATTGGCAAACCGCGCTTCTGCCAGCCTACTTGAAAGTGCTTTACAACTGGGACCAACTCTTTCACAACACGGCCACCCTTTTTTCGATTCACAATATCGCTTATCAGGGACGGTTCCCGCCCGACTCAGCCTTTCAGGCCGGCCTTTCGGTGAATGACACCTATCCTGGCGGTCCATTAGAATCTAACGCTTCCTTTTCATTCCTGAAAGCCGGCATTGTCTACTCGGACGTGATCAGCACGGTCAGTCAGACCTACGCGCATGAAATCCAGACTCCCGCTTATGGAGCAGGCATGGAAGGTCCCCTGGCTTCCCGTGTATCGGATTTGTTTGGCATTCTCAACGGCATCGATGATGAGGACTGGAATCCGCGCAAAGACCGTCTGATCAAATATCGTTTTTCAGAAAAGAGTCTCTATAACAAGAAAAAAAACAAGCAAGCGCTGCTTGGCCGCACCCATCTCTCATTTGACGAACAGATCCCCGTTCTGGGGATCGTCTCAAGGCTGACCAAACAAAAGGGCCTCGACCTGTTGCTGCCTGTTTTCGATGAGATGATGCAACTCCCCCTGCAAATTGTGGCATTGGGAAGCGGGGACGCAAAGCTCGAACATTTCTTCCAGCAGGCCGCCGCATCGTACCCGGACAAATTTGAGGCCAGCATCGGTTTCAACAACGAACTCGCACATCAGATCACGGCCGGCGCGGATATGTTCCTAATGCCGTCGTTGTATGAACCGTGCGGACTGAACCAAATGTACAGTCTGAATTACGGCACCGTGCCAATCGTTCGCAAGACCGGCGGTCTCGCCGACACGGTAAGAGATGTGCACGAATTCCCGACCAAAGGAAATGGCTTCACATTCGACGACCCCACGCCTGAGGCTTTGTACTCAACTATCTGGCGTGCTAATGCCGTTTTCGCGGACAAAAAAATCTGGAGAGACATCATGAAGCGCGGGATGGCGGAAGACTTTTCCTGGCGCGGTTCCGCTAAACAATATGTTGAGTTGTACAAGAAGGCAAAAGCCAGACACAACGCCTTGAAATAGCGGATTTTTCATCGAATTACCAGCGACCATTTAGTTCCTCATCCGTAAAATCTTGCAGCTTTTCGACAATAAATTTTCCACTGCACTATGAGTAAGCTTGCAGCGAGTGGCAGTCGCGGTGTGCCATAGCCGTAAAAGCCGTCTACTGTTGCTGCCACTGCTACTACCCGACTCGTCTGGATTACGATTGATCCGATTTAAGTTATGATCCGTGTCATCATTTTTCATAGAGGCGGCTCGTATCAATCGCCAATCAACGTATTGTTGGTGTCGTGATTGATAAGATGATAGCGACACAAATCACCTTCGAACCTCATTTCTCTTGACACATGCTGATGAATTATTTATAATCGTTCAAGTCATTCGGTTTATTTAGTTCAGGAACGAGCTGCCTCGGCTCACGGGAGCTTTTTAGTCGAAACAATTAGTAAGGGAGATTTGCAATGGCTGGAAATGGAAATGTCATCGAATTGCTTGGGAGTGACGGGCAATCACTGCTCGAGCACCAATGTAAGACTATCTCAAAAGAACACCTGCATCCGCCGGGACCGGATTTCGTGGACAGAATTTATGCCCACTCTGACCGCTCAAACCAGGTGCTGCGAAATCTGCAGAATACATTTAGTCACGGACGGCTGGGGGGAACAGGCTACCTTTCCATTCTCCCCGTTGACCAGGGAATTGAGCACGCGGGCGGAGCTTCTTTCGCTCCCAACCCAATCTATTTTGATCCGGAGAATATCGTCAAATTGGCGATCGAAGGCGGGTGCAACGCGGTCGCTTCAACGCTTGGCGTGTTGGGACTGGTTTCCAGAAAGTATGCCCACAAGATTCCCTTCATCGTCAAAATTAATCACAATGAGCTGCTCACCTACCCCGCCATTTACGATCAGACGCTTTTCGCAAGTGCCGATCAAGCTTTTGATATGGGAGCCGTTGCAATCGGAGCAACGATTTACTACGGCTCCCAGGAATCAAGAAGGCAGATTATCGAAATTTCCGAAGCGTTCGAACGGGCGCATCAACTCGGCATGTTTACGGTTTTGTGGTGCTACCTGCGCAATTCCGAATTCAAGAAAGACGGGACGGACTACCACGACGCTGCCGACATCACGGGTCAGGCCAACCACCTGGGGGTCACCATCGAAGCGGATATCGTGAAGCAAAAGCAGCCGACCAAGAATGGTGGCTACACGGCCATCAATTTCGGCAAGACACATCCGCTGGTGTACGAAAAACTGTCCTCGGACCATCCCATCGACCTGACGCGCTACCAGGTGGCCAACTGCTATATGGGACGTATTGGACTGCTCAACTCAGGCGGTGCTTCTGGCGAGAACGACTTGCAACAGGCGGTACGCACCGCGGTCATCAACAAACGGGCCGGTGGCGTCGGCATCATCTCCGGGCGAAAAGCCTTCCAGAAACCGATGCAGGATGGCGTGACCTTACTCAATGCCATACAGGACGTTTTTTTAGACGATGATATTACCATCGCCTAACCTCTGGAATATGACGCGTAAAGGGGCCGTCTAAAAGGGTGACCGGGTGACGTAAAACGACATTTATGTCGTTATTTTGAGTCTAATTTCTCGACATGAATGTCGAGCTACGATCTGATTTGGATCCCTTTTAGACAATCCCTTTTTTGATCAGACGCCAGTTCTCCATTGAAGCCTTTAGCATCGTTTTTTGAATTGGTTGGACCGGTTTGACCTTAGCAAAGGAAAAAAGATGCAAGGTGAACGACAAGACCAAAGAGCCTATGCCCAGAAATTCAGCCGCACCTATCTGCTGATTCTGCTTCTTCTCGCCGCCATCCTCTTTTTCAATATACTAAAAATTTTTCTGGTGCCAATTCTGTTGGCAACCGTTGTCACCTCCATGTGTTATCCGCTCTACGAAGCCGTTGTGAAATTTTTCAAGGGCAGAGAAACCGCCAGCGCGATCGTGTGCTGTCTTCTTCTCCTTCTGGTGATGCTGGTTCCCATCTACGCCGTCGCCCACATGGTCGCGCTTGAAGGCATCGATCTCTTCAGGACCGCCGGCCCGAAAATACAGCACATTATCGAACAGGGAGACAAGGGACTGCTGGGCACGATTCAGAAAAATTCGATCGTGCAACTGCTCGGCCTGGATACAATCGATTGGAAAGCATCGCTTAAAGATGTTGCGACCCACGTCGGGAGTGTTGTGACGGCTGTGATCAACAAGACATCACAAGGCACGTTTCATGTGGTAACGGATCTGTTCATCACCCTGTTCACGATGTTCTATTTTTTTCGGGATGGACAGAAACTCATTGCCCGCATCAAATATTTAAGTCCGCTGGATGACATTTATGAAGAAGGCTTAATCCATCGGTTTGCATCCGTGTCGCGGGCCACGATCAAAGGAACTTTGGTAATCGGCCTGGTTCAAGGCACACTCGGGGGACTCACGTTGTGGATCTGCGGAGTGGGTTCGCCTATCTTGTGGGCGGTCGTCATGGTGATTCTATCCGTCATTCCGCTGGTCGGCACGTGGCTGGTTCTCTACCCGGCCGCCGTCATTCAACTCCTGCTGGGAAATGTTTGGCAGGGAGTTGCCATCATCCTGATTACAACGATTGTCATCGGCAATATTGACAACCTGTTGCGCCCACGGCTGGTTGGCCGTGACGCCGGCATGCACGACCTGATTATTTTCTTTTCAACTCTGGGCGGAATCAGCGTATTCGGTATGGTGGGCTTCATCATTGGTCCCGTGATCGCGGTCTTCTTTCTCACCATTCTCGACATCTACAGCATAGAATTTAAGTCCACGCTCGATATCGCCGGAAAAGCAGAGTTGAGTGCGAGCCTGGATGGATAAGTTGTTGCACGGCAAGTTCATCGCGTTAATGCCGAACAGCGCCGTACTTCATATGTTCCGGCACATCCCCCCGACCTCAGTCAAATTTTACGCAAGACCTTTGCTAATTGCTCTATCGATTCCAAATTATGTACAGGTAAGAAATGATCGACATGGGGTAGTGCCGCTTTGATCCCCCTCGTCAGCGGCTCATAGTCCGCGTAACCCAACAGCGGGTTTAGCCAGATAAGTTTATGACAACTGCGCGCCAATCGCCCCATTTCACGTTCAAGCAACTGAACTTCTCCCCGGTCCCAACCGTCGCTGATGATCATGACCACCGCGCCGCTGCGCAGCACCCGGCGCGCCCAGATATAGTTGAATTCCTTAATCGATTCCCCGATACGCGTTCCGCCTGACCAGTCATTTACAACCTGTGAAATTTCAGTTAAAGCATCATCGACATCGCGCTGGCGCAGCATTCTTGTGATCCGGGTCAAACGGGTGCCAAAAACGAAGGTCTCCACGGCATGAGGTCCGGAGGTCATTGAGTGCATGAAATGACTCAACATACGCGAGTAGCGTTCCATCGAACCACTGATATCACAAAGGATGGCGACGTTCCGCGGTCGGGAGCGCACACTTCGTCTCCCCAAAACAATCGCCTCACCGTGATTGCGAAGACTCTTTCTTATGGTGGCCCTCAAGTCGAGCCGGTCGCCCCGGTCATCTGAGCGGAATCGCCGTGTTTGACGTTGGTTAAGTGGCAATGTTAGGTCCCGCAAAAATTTTTTGGCAAGGGCGATCTCGGCCGCCGAAAATGCCGCGAAGTCTTTCTGACGCAGCACCTCGCTTGGACTGTAGGTCAGCACCAAATCAACCGCCTCTTTATCAGCATTGCCCTTCTTGGGTTCCTTCAAACCTTCCTGTTTTTGCTGCTCCGCCAAAGCCTGTCGAACGCGCAAAGATTGTTTTGGCTGGCCGCCTCGAGGCAAATCGATGGCAGGAAGAATTAACCCCATCATTTG
>Ga0114931_10011500_pt1 | contig 10451 bp, 10 predicted proteins | sample 2SBtaG_FD_89579 | JGI IMG/M metagenome (GOLD analysis project Ga0114931, IMG submission 89579) | Deep subsurface microbial communities from Kolumbo volcano to uncover new lineages of life (NeLLi) - 2SBTROV14_V59a metaG | ecosystem: Environmental > Aquatic > Marine > Volcanic | place: Kolumbo... | reverse complement strand
TATATGCATTGAATGACAAAGGAGCAAAACTTTGGAGCTACAAAACAGAAGGTGCAATAAGAGGTAGAGTAAATGCCTTGGATATTGATAATGACGGAAAAGTTGAAATTATCTTTGGGAGCACAGACAAAAGCATATATATTCTGAGTGAGAAAGGAAAACTCTTAAAAAAAATTTATACAGGTTCTGTTATTGAATCAACTCCAATTCTTTTTGATGGATTAATAATAATTGGTACAAATGATGGAAAAATTGAAGCATTCAATGAACAAGGAGAGAAAAAGTGGACTGTAAAGACCGAAGCAAAAATAACTGCAGAACCAGTAGTAGTTAATCTCGAAAAGAATTTCACGTGCATACTCGTAGGTTCCACAGATAATAATATGTATTGCATAGATTCAAATGGAAAAATTTTATGGAAATTTTTGACCAAAGGCTCCATATACTCCAAAGTTCTCATTGCTGATTTAAATGACGATGGACTGCCAGAAATTATTTTTGGTTCATGCGATAATTCGCTATATGTCCTGAATAATAAGGGAATTAAATTGTGGAGTTTTGACACGGATTTCTGGATTGTGGGAAGTCCGATAATTATGGATATTGATAATGACAAACAAGATGAAATTATAATCGGTTCGTATGACAATAATGTATATGTTTTGTCTGCGGAGGGAAGCTACAACTTAGGATATATCCCTGGAATTTCAGGTATTGTTAATCAGGAGGGAAATTATTCAGAAATACCCACTCAAGACCCTGGAGAAATTATTGGCAAAAAAATATGGAATTTGAGAACTCCTGGTATTATTGTTGGTTGCTGTAGTGCAGGAAATAGACTTGTTATTCAAACCAAAGAAGGAAAATTAATTTGGATAGAACATGAAAATTGACAAAATTAAAATACATAATAAGTATAACTACCCATTAGGAAACGAAAAAGTTTATAAGTAGAATAGTTTATTAATGCAATTAAGAGGTGAAAATTTTATGTCAAAGCGGTTGATTTTAGATGCTTCTGAGATAAAAAGGGTTAAAACTTACATAAAGGGGTTAGACGAGAACATGCAGGGTGGCGTTCCTGAAGGTCACGTTACTCTTATTCATGGTGCCCCTGGTACAATGAAATCATCTCTTTCATTTAGTATTCTGTTCAACGAGGCAATTCTTAATAAAAAAACAGGACTATACATCTCTTTGGAACAAGGTTATGAGTCTCTTGTCAAAAATATGATTAATCTTGGATTTAATTTAAACAATGTAAATCTGGTATATATCGACGATTTAACAAAGTTTAATGTTCTACTAAAAAATGTGAAACCTGATCAAGGAAACATAATTTTAGCTGACCTTGGATGTATTAGAAAACAAATTAAGGATGTTAAAACTGACGAAAATAGAAGTTGGTTAAATGTAATAAAAAACCTTATTCTAAAAACAAAAAATCAAGTTGGGATAGACCTCTTAACTTTTGATAGTCTTTCAGCTTTATATACTCTTTCGATGTTTAAAAATCCAAGAATGGAACTATTTTATCTTTTTGAATACTTAAGAGACTTGGAAGTAACCTCTTATCTTATATCTGAAGAATACATATACAACGGAATGTACATGTTTGAAATTGAAGCTTTCCTATCTGATGGAATAATAACTCTCAGATTAACACCATTTAGAAGAAATATCGTCAGAGAAATTAAAATTGACAAGATGAGAGCGACAAAATGCAATAATGATGTATTCAGTTTCGAATATAAAAATGGTTCATTTTATGCACTATATGGTGGACAAAACCCTCTTCTATAAATTATTTTTTCCCATTTATACAATATTAAGCTTTTTTCTCCGAAATATTTATATGACTATTCAGTTTTTTTATTTTTATGAATGATGTTAGGGGGTTAATTATAGGCGGAAGTTATGGCGAAATTCTTGTTAGACAGAAATCGGACTACGACCTTGAAATTGGAGAACTTTTAATTTCAGATGAAGGAGATAAAAAAATTCTTCTCCAAGTACACAATGTTTTTTATGGTTCACAAATATCAAAATTAAACCTTGAAAAAATATCGGGAATGAATCTCGAAGGAGATGATTCATATGAATTTTTTAGTAATACTTTGAGAAATTATAAACTAGCACTTGTCAAATCTCTAGTAACAATAAAAGAAAAAAAATTGACAAGTTCTAAAGATTTACCAAAGTTTTTCTCAGAGGTTAGAAGTGTCAAAAAAGATGATTTGAAATTTTTATCTCAGAATGGAAAAGAACTTTTCTTAGGCAGTCTTCGTTCTGGGACAAAAAATCTTAATGTGCCCATTTACCTGGATGGAGAGAAGGTCTTATCCCACCACATTCTTATAACTGGAACTACAGGAAGAGGAAAATCTGTTCTTATGAAAAATTTAATATGGAATGCTACAAAAAAAGAATATGCGGGATTGCTAGTTCTTGACCCGCATGATGAGTATTATGGAAGAAAGTCAAAAGGAATGAAAGATTTTGAAAATAGAGAAATGGTAGCGTATTATTCTCAAAAAGATGTTCCTGTAGGACAGAGAAGTTTAAAACTCAATGTTAGTCTTCTAAGACCTGACCATTTTGATTTTTTAAATTTGAGTTCCCCTCAGCGTCAAGCAATGTATCTTTACTTTAAAAAATACGGTGATAATTGGATTAGCAACTTAATGACTCAAGATTTAGGTTCAAATGAGATTCACGAAATGAGTCTTGCAGTTTTAAGGCGAAGAGTAAAAATTATCTTAGATATTGATGTTGATTCAGACTCAGTCAGTTATTACGGAGTATTTGATTCTCAGGCAGGAAAAAGTGTTGTTACTGATATTCTAAATCTTTTAGAAGAAGGAAAAACTGTTATTGTTGATACAAGTTCATTTTCTGGAAATCTTGAACTGCTTGTTGCAAGTCTTATAACTACAGAAGTTTTAAACAGATATAAAAATTATAATTCAAAGGGCATTCTTCCACAGAAACCTGTTATAAATATAGTTTTAGAGGAAGCACCAAGAGTCATTGGGAAAGCAGTTTTGGAACAGGGTCCTAATGTTTTTTCAACAATTGCAAGAGAGGGAAGAAAATTTAAGGTAGGATTATCTGCAATAACCCAGCTCCCATCACTAATACCAAAAGAAGTACTTGCCAATATAAATACAAAAATAATTCTGGGAACAGAAATGAACTCTGAACGTCAGGCAATAATTGAAAGTGCATCTCAAGATCTTTCCACAGATAATAGAAATATAGCAGCTCTTGATAGAGGAGAGGCAATAATTTCAAGTAATTTTTCAAGGTTTGCTCTTCCAATTTCAATACCTTTTTTTGATGATGTTGTAGAAAAAGAGCAGGAAGAAAGCAAAAATAAAAAAAATTCTAAATCAAAAAATTCATTTAACGGAATGAAAATAAATTAAAAATATTCGGAACATTTCCGGAAAATGATTGTTAATAGATATAATAGTCAGAACTATTCAAAAACATATGGTAAGAAATTATGCTGAGAAGTTTCTACAAAAATACTTAATCAAAAATAATAATTTGAACTCAATAGATAAAAAACTCTCATTCATTGAGGAAGAAAAGAAAATACCTGGGGGAAGAATAGATATTTATGCTTCAAAAGGAAGTAAAAAAGTTGCTCTGGAATTAAAAGCGGCACATTATAATACAAAAACAACATGCTTACAATTGATTAATTACATAAACTTCATAACACCTATTAAAGGAGAAGTATATTTTGTAGCACCAAAAATCAATGTTGGAATATACAGCACTCTTCAACAATACTATAATAATAAGCAACTAAAATTATTTGAATATACCTATTCAAAAAAAGATGGTTTTGACTTTTTTCAAGTCTATAAAAATGAACTGAATGATTCAAGAAAAATAACTTTTCTGAATGAAATATTGACTGTTAAAGAAGCAAAAAAAGGTATTGAATTTTTTTCAAAGAAAACCCAAAAAAAATACTATCAACAGGATTAGATGTATATGCAGCAACACAAACATATTTTAGTCCTACAGAAATAAAAAACTTCAGAAAAACAATTAAAATAGTAGCCGGAATATGAATATTTTGGATAACTATAAAAAACAGCTCTGAGTTCTAAGGATATGAAGTTCTCACATATAGCAGATGTACATATTGGCTCATGGAGAGACCCTAAGTTAAAGGAACTAAGTTCTCTTGCATTTATTGAAGCGATAGATGAGTCAATTAAGGAAAAAGTTGACTTCATTCTCATTGCTGGAGATTTGTTTAATACAGCAATACCGGGTATAGATTTGATTAAAACTGTGATAAGAAAATTAAAAGAAGCAAAGAAAGCAAATATTCCTGTTTACTACATAGCAGGGAGCCATGATTTCTCACCTTCTGGAAAAACAATGCTTGACATTATTGAAGAAGCAGAACTGGGAATTAATGTTACTAAGGGAGAAATTGATGAAGAAGACAAACTTCGCTTGCAGTTCACGATTGACCAAAAAACAGGTGTTAAGATAACTGGCATGATAGGAAAGAGAGGAATGCTTGAAAAAAAATACTATGAAGCTCTAAATTTGAATAATCTTGAAGCAGAAAAAGGTTTTAAGATATTTATGTTTCATACAGCAATTGATGAATTAAAACCAGAATATCTTAAAGATATGGAATCTACTCCCGCATCATTTCTACCAAAAGGTTTTGATTATTATGCAGGGGGACACGTTCACATAGTTGCAAAAAAAGATTTGAGTGAACATGGTTATAAACAAATTGTTTATCCTGGACCAACATTCCCAGCAAATTTTTCCGAACTGGAAAAATTAGGTACTGGAGGATTTTATATATACCACGATGGAGAATTAAATAGAAAAAATATCGAAATCAAAAAAAGTTTGTATAAAGAATTTGTTATTGACGGAAAAACTGCTGTCGAAGCAAATTCTTTGATATTAAAGGAACTTGAAGATACTGATGTCAATGATAAAATAATTTTACTAAGAGTTCATGGAAAATTAAAAGAAGGAAGAACATCAGATATTGATTTTAAAGAAATACTAGAAGAATTATACAATAGAAAAGCATATTATGTTATGAAAAATACTAATAAAATTACATCAGACGAATTTAAAGCAGTAATTACAGAATATCATAGTGCAGAAGAGGTTGAGGATAAAATAATTCAAGAACATTTGGGACAAACACCTCATATTTTTTCTGATGAAGCAGAAACTATACAAAAACTTATGAGGACTTTTTCTGAGGAAAAAAACGAAGGAGAAAAAGCATCAGACTACGAAGACAGAATAAAAAAAGATGCAGATGTAATAATAAAATGAGACTCCCAATTCAAATTCAAATCGATATTTATAGAAAAAACAATTTTGGAATTCAATTTTTGTTGTTGAAAAGAACTAAAGAGCGAGGAGGGTTCTGGCAACCAATTACTGGCGGATATGAATCTACAGATGCAAATAAACTTGAAGCTGCCTATAGAGAATTAAATGAAGAGACCAAAATAACTAAAGAGAATATAATATATAAAATCGAAGATTTTTATTCGTTTGAATTTATCGCAGAAAATTTTAATGAAAATGGAGACGCACAAATTAAAGAACATGTTTATGCATTTGAAGTTAAGCCAGATGTAACCATAAACATTGATTCAAATGAGCACGATAAATACATGTGGGCAAATTATGAAAAAGCATCAAATCTGGTAAAATATGATACATACAAAACAGCAATGAAACTAATTCTTAAAAAAATAAAAAAATAATTATTTCTTGGATTTTTTTACTGGGCATGTGCTTATTCGTAATAATTCATAGAGTCCACACCAATTCATCAGTGCAGTTCCAAGTGCAATTACCGCAAGAATAAACCAGTAATAACTATACACTATTCCAAGTACTACAAAAATTATTGCAAGAATAATTCTTATAATTTTATCCGTCGTACCAACATTTTTTTTCATTTTTCACCTACATATTTTTATTTATGGCGTCCATCTAAGCATGGTTCTTGGGAAAGGTATTGCATCCTTAATTGAGTCAAGTCCACAAATCCATTTTATTACTCTCTCAAGTCCTACGCCGTAACCTGAGTGAGGAACCGAACCATATTTTCTCAAATCAAAATAAAATTGATAAGGAGTCAAATCCTCTTCACCATCTGCCTTTAATCTCTTTGACATATCTTCAATGTCCAAACTTCTCTAAGAACCACCAATTATTTCTCCGTGTCCTTTTGGTGCGAGCATATCAAAACAAAGTGCTTCGTCAGGAAACTTTGGGTCTGATGGTTTATAGAAAGCCATTATTTCTGTCGGATAATGAGTTACAACAACTGGTGTGTCAAAAAATTCCATTAATTTTTCTTCTTCAATTGTTCTCAAATCCTTTCCGAATGGTACTTCCATTCCTCCCTTTTCTTTCAGAATCTTTAGTGCCTCTCTGTATTTAATTGTTGGCCAGTCACTTTCTGCAATTTTTCTGAGTTCCTCTGGGTCTTGACCGAGTATCTCTAAGTCTTCAGCACGTTTCTCAACAACTTTCAGGATACAATATTTTAGTTCTTTTTTTGCAAACTCAGTTACATCATGCAAGTCCATCCATGCAGCTTCCATTTCAACCATCCAAAATTCAGATAAGTGTCTTGATGTCTTTGATTTCTCCGCTCTAAATGTTGGAGCTGTATCATAAACTCTTTCAAGGGCAAAAACAGCTGCTTCACCATAGAGTTGCCATGTTTGTGCAAGAAATGTTTGCTGGTCATAGAATTTATCTGAAAATACTGTGCTTCCACCCTCACTTTGCATTGGTTGTAGAATAGGAGAGTCAAATCTGAAAAAACCTTCCTTTTCAAAAAATTCTTCTCTTGCCTGAACATACGTGCTTCTTATTTTTAACATCGAAGTCATTTTTCTACTTCTAAGCCACAAGTGCCTTTGGTCTGCTAAAAATTCTGTTGATTGATCTTTAGTTATGGGGAAAGTGTCTGATTCCCCAACAACACTAAAATCATCTACCGCAATTTCATATCCGGTTGGTGCTCTTTCATCTTTCTTTATCTTTCCAGTTATTGTCATACTTGTTTCTACTTGAATTTTGTCAGCTACTTCGAACTTTTCTTCTCCGATTTTTTCTTTTTCAATAACACATTGAATAATGTCAGAGCTATCTCTAAGAACAATGAATTTTAGTTTTTTTGAGCCACGTTCTCTATGAACCCAGCCACGAATACTTACATCGCCTCCCCCTTGTTTCATTGCTTCTTTTATTGATTTGTATTTCATTATAATCACCTAGTTTTGTTGAATGTCCCTTTTCATGTGAGACGTTCCATTAAAATATCGTTGTCATTTATAATTTTTATCTTAAATTTCTGTGCAACCCATTTAAACTCACACTAAAGAACTAGCAATTATTTGTAAGAGCAATAGCTATTGTAAGTCTTACTTTTTCCTTGACTAATATTTTTCTTACCATAACTACATCGAAATTAAAAATCATTTAAAAACTTTTTGAAAAAAAAGGAAAAACAACATTTATAAATGAGTAGAGGACAAAGAAGACATGCACAGATTCCATTTGAACATACCTTACCTTCTCAGAAAGGACATAAATGAGTTGTACTTAGCAAATGCAATGAGAGCTTTTGCAATTTCTACTATCGCAATATTTATTCCAATTTTCTTACTAAAACAAGGTTTTGGCTTCATAGGTGTTGGAATATATTTTTTACTGCATTCTTTATTTATGATGTTTACTTCATATTTTTCTTTGAAAATAGCAGGAAAATATGGATACAGAAAAAATGTGTTATTCAGTGCCCCATTCATTATCGCATATTTTTGGGCAATGTATAATATTGTCTTTTTGAGAACAATTCTCCCAGATATTGCAGTTATTTTTGTATTAGTAATACTTGCATCAATTGGAGATAGCCTGTATTGGACAGGATTTCACGTCGAGTTTGCAAAAGCAACCAAGGTAAAGAAATCTGCAAAACAATTCGGAATAATAAATATAACATCTACACTAGCATCCGCTGCAGCACCTCTGATTGGCGCGGAATTTATTTCATCATGGGGATTTAATTTTATGTTCATTATAGTCATGTGCATTTTAGTAGCAGCAACACTGCCTTTATTTTTGTCAAAAGAAAAACATATTCCTTTCAAACTTTCAGTAAATGATCTTGTTTTAGAAAAGAATTCAAAATTTGTTCTTCCGTTTTTTGGAGAGGGAGTTCACTATGTTGCACTTTCTATTGTGTGGCCTTTGTTTTTGTACCTTTTATTCGTAGCATACAACGATATTGGAAGCATATATACACTTGCAAACGTTTTTTTTGTTGTTTCCACAATTATTATTTCACATAAAATAAATACTGCGAACAAAGAATCGTTTCTTAAAATAGGAACTTGGACACATTCTTTTTCGATGATAATAAGACTCTTTGCAAAAACTTTTTTATCCATGAATTTTGCAATGATTTTTGCAGGATTTACAAATGCAGTTATGAATAATCCTTATCACAGTATGTTCTACAATAATGCAAAGAAGAGAGGAATAACTGCAATTATATACATGCGAGAGTTATATTTGAACATGGGAAGAGTTGCAGGCGGAATAATATTTTTGATTCTACTTTTATTCTTTCAACCAGAAACTGTGTTGGCTATAATGATGTTTATTGGAGCTCTCTTTGTTCTCTTCAGAGCAAACATGAATGAGAAATGAATATAGTTAAAAACTGATGATTATTTCTTCTAATTATGAATCCGTTTAAGAGTGTACATAAAGATGGCGATGCACGAATAGGTGAATTGAAAACAAAGTCTGGGATTATTGAGACTCCTTTTTTTATGCCAGTAGTTACAAAGGCTACAGGAAAGTACATAACGACAGATGATTACAATAATTTGGAGGGAGGAGGGCTCGCTGCACACAGAATTTCTGCAAGGGCAGTCATATCTAATTCTTTGCTATTATCTTTACGACCTGGAACAGAGATAATCAAGAAAGCTGGAGGAATTCATAAATTTATGAATTTTAATGGAATTGTTTTTACTGACTGCGGAGGATTTCAATCAAGTTCTTCTTTTTTTGAACTAAAAAGCAGGAAAGGATTGCATTTCAGAAGTCCGTATGATGAGAAAAAGGTTATTATCACCCCTAAAAGCATTATGAAAATTCAGTGGGATATTGATTCGGATATTGCAATGATGCTTGATGACATGTCAGGATATGGTACGACAAAAAGTGATGCAAAAAAAGCAATGGATGCAACTCACAGATGGGGAAAAGAATCTTTAATTGAACACAAGAAACTTCGGGAAGAAAATAGAAACTTGCGTTCTGTGCACGGCTCACAGGGCACTTTTTCCCGTCAATTACTTTTTGGAATTATTCAAGGAAACTTTTTTCCTGATTTAAGGGAAGAGAGTGCGAAATTTATTTCTGCACTAGACTTTGATGGTCTTGCAATCGGAGGTGTTGCAATTGGCGAACCTCCAAAAAAAATGTATGAAGCTGTTGATTCAGCATTACCTTTTGTTCCAAAAGAAAAAATAAGATATGTCATGGGTGTTGGAAGTCCTTTAGAGTTACTTGAATTAATTGGAAGAGGCATTGATTGCTTTGATTCCATTTATCCTACTCAGAATGCGCGTCACAGTTCTATATTTACTAAAAAAGGGAAGATTTATGTTGATAAGGGAATTTATGCAAATGATTTTTCTCCTCTTGAAAAGGGCTGTAAATGCCACACATGTAAAACATATACTCGCGCCTACGTTCATCACTTAACTAAAATTGGTGAGCCTGCAGCACATCGTTTGAAATCAATTCACAATCAATTCTTTATGCAAAAATTAATTGAAGAGGCAAAGGACGCAATTAAGAAAGGTAAATATCAAGAACTTCTGAAAAAGTACAGAGTTATATTTGCAAAAAGAAAATCAGTACATAAAAAAAAGTAGTACAAAAATTCTTTTGAAAAAATTAAGTAAGAACTGTTTCTCTATATGTGAACTGTGAAAGTTCCATGAACATCTAAATCTCCAGAGATATCCGCATCACCATTGACATCAAGTTGGTCCGTTGCAGGCGTAGTTCCTGTGCCTATGCCCACATAACCAGTGTTCCCATCCACCCTAAGATTAATTCCTGCCCCAGAATTAGTTCCAAAATGAATATTTTTTGGAGACACAACATAAAGATCATCTGTCACAGTCAAAATTTGGGCAGCCCATGGTGAAGTAAATTGAAAACCATTTCCTACTAAATTTGTATTTCCTGAAACATCAAGAGTTCCAGTGACATCTAGAGCATCCGTTGCCGCAGTTCCAACGTATAGAGATCCTTCAATATCTGTATCTCCATTGACATCAAGTTGGTCCGTTGCAGGCGTAGTTCCTGTGCCTATGCCCACATAACCAGTG
>Ga0114931_10011499_pt1 | contig 10451 bp, 10 predicted proteins | sample 2SBtaG_FD_89579 | JGI IMG/M metagenome (GOLD analysis project Ga0114931, IMG submission 89579) | Deep subsurface microbial communities from Kolumbo volcano to uncover new lineages of life (NeLLi) - 2SBTROV14_V59a metaG | ecosystem: Environmental > Aquatic > Marine > Volcanic | place: Kolumbo... | reverse complement strand
TATACCACCAATCTGCCGCCGACCTATTCGGTGTTCTATCTGATAATGAACAAGGATGCCTGGAACGGGCTTTCGAAAGAAGATCAGGCGATGCTGGACAAGGTTTCCGGTGCCGCATTGAGTGTCAGGGCCGCCGCGATTTACGCCAAGGCCGGCGCCGGAGGGCTGGCCGCGGCAGCAAAGGCCGGTCGCGAAGTAATCATATTGCCCGATAGCGAAACAGCGCGTTTCGCTACTGCGGCGAACACGGCGGTCGATAGGGTCATTGCCGCGCGCAAAGCCGAGGGCATACCGGCCGGCGCCATCGTGTCCGCCCTCAGGGGCAAATAGCCGTCGTGGCATTTGACCGATGAACGACGCGGGCGCAAGTGCCGGCGAGGCGTCGCGATTTGATCGGATCGTGCGTGGCCTGGCGCTTGTCGGCGGGCTTGTATTGCTGGCCATGGTGCTGTTGACGGTCGCCGATGTCGTTGCGCGCAAAATTGCCAATGCACCGATATTTGGCGTACAGAACATCTCCGAACTGGCACTGGTGGTGGTCGTTTTCGCCGCCATGGCCTATTGCGGCCGGGAGCGCGGCCATGTCGCGGTCGATCTGATCGGCGCGTTTGCCGGGCCTCGTGTGCTGCGGATTACCGATACCCTGGTCAGTTTGATCGGTGCTGCCATATTTTTCATTCTGACATGGCGTGCTCTCGTTGCCGCCGGCCATACCTTCTCGAGCGGACGGGTTTCGAACCTGCTCGATATCCCGCACTGGCCGTTTTATGGCGTCATCGCGCTGGGCTCCATGCTCTATGCGCTCGTGCAGGTGATCGACGCCTGGCGGGCCGCACGCGGGCCGCGGCGCTCCGGCGGTTAGGGGAAGGGCGGCAGATGTCCGATACCGCGGTCGGTGTCCTCGGGATCATTATCCTGTTTGTCCTGCTCGGCATGCGCATGCCGGTTGCGGTGGCCATGATCGCCGTCGGCCTCGGCGGCATCACCATCCTCAACAGCTGGTCCGCGGCGGCAAGTACATTGATACGCGAGACCTTCGTACTGGCCTCGTTCAACGAACTCTCCGTCATTCCGCTGTTCGTGCTGATGGGCAATCTCGCGACTATTTCCGGCATGAGCCGCGACCTCTATGACGCCGCCAATTCGTGGTTCGGCGGCTTTCGCGGCGGTCTTGCCTCCGCCACCATTGTCGGTTGTGCCGGGTTTGCGGCTCTGTCGGGCTCCTCGGTGGCGTCGGCCGTGACCATGGGGCGTGTCGCGCTGCCGCAGATGAAGCGATACGGCTACGACCCCCGGCTTGCCACTGGAGCGGTTGCGGCCGGTGGAACGCTTGGCATTCTGATCCCGCCGTCGACCGGGTTTGTGATCTACGCAGTCCTGACCGAAGAATCGATTGGCCGTTTGTTCATGGCCGGTATTCTGCCGGGATTGCTGCTGACGGGGCTGTTCATGGCGGCAGTTTCGCTGCTGACCTGGTGGCGTCCGGAAATTGCGCCGCGGGCCACGGCGAAGCCAGTCGATGAGCGCTATCTGTCATCATGGCGTTTGCGGGCGCTGGCCGGTGTCATCGTGGCGGCTGGGGTGGCCATCGGGCTCTGCATGAAACTCGCGCCGGAAGCGGCATTCTACGTGCTGGCCCTTGGTCTGTGGTCGGTGTTTCTGGTCCTGATCTCGTCCCATGACCGCTATATTCACATGCTGCGGGCGTTTCCGATTGTCGCCATCATCGGCATTTCGCTTGGCGGCATCTATCTCGGCTGGTTCACGCCTGTCGAAGCCGCAAGTGTCGGAGCATTTCTGGCGCTGGTGATGGCGTTGGTGCGCCGCTCTCTCAGCCTGTCGTCCGGCAGGCAGGTTCTCCTGCAGACCATGCGGACCACCGCCCTGTCATTTCTTATCCTGATCGGCGCTCATGTCTTCAGCCCGTTTCTGGCACTGAGCCAGATACCGCAGCAACTGGGCTCGGCGTTGCTTGGGCTCGGGCTCGGCGCCTACGGGACGCTTGCGGTCATCCTTGCCGCCTATGTGGTTCTGGGAACGTTTCTTGAGGGCTTTGCGATGCTGGTTTTGAGCCTGCCGATCATTTTTCCGCTGATCCTGGAACTCAAGTTCGATCCGATCTGGTTCGGCGTCATTGTCGTGATCGTGCTTGAAATGGGCCTGATCAGCCCGCCGGTCGGCATCAATGTGTTTGTCGTCAAGAGCATCGCCGGGGATGTGCCGATGCGGACAATATTCTGGGGCATCCTGCCGTTCTGGCTGGCAATGATCGTGTGCGTCGTGCTGGTCACGCTGTTTCCCGAAATCGCGTTGTTCATTCCACGGTCGATGTTCGGTTGACCGCGTCGAGACGGTGGTTGAGGATCGAAGAAATTGGAGGCCACGGCCGGAATCGAACCGGCGTACACGGATTTGCAATCCGCTGCGTCACCACTCCGCCACGTGGCCTCGCTTTGTCAAACCCTCGCTGTCGCGTCGGGCGTTCGTCCTGCCCGCAGTCATATGCTCGACGGTAACCGGTCTTGGCCATCAATCGAGCAAAAGGCAAGGACGATATAGCCGATATTCGGGTTCGCGGGCCGGACCATATCCCGGCTGAGGAACATCGGCAAGGCGGTAACCGTTTTGGCCATGGTGCGCCGCGCCGCTCGATGCGGGAATCTTCTGCTTGCGGTGTTCGCCGAGACTGTTCCGTCCTGATATAGTGCGGACCAAATGACATCCTGTGCACGAATCCCGGCGTGCAAAGTGCAACGGATCAGGGTCGAGGAAGCGACAAATGACAGAGGGTACTCTGGCCGGCAGGGCGGCTGTGGTGACGGGCGGCGCGAAAAGTCTCGGCAAGGCTTTTGCGGCGGCTTTGGCGGCACAGGGCGCGGCCGTCGCCATTGGCGATATTGTCGGGGGTGGCGATGTTGCCGGCGAAATGTCGCAAAGACACAAGGTTGACTGTTTTGCACAACCCCTTGATGTTAGTGATGAAAGGTCGGTTCGGGATTTCACTGAAGCCGTCCTGGAGCGGTTCGGGAAAATCGATATTCTCGTGAACAATGCGGCGATTTTCGCGAGCGCCCGGCTGGGGCCATTCGAGGATGCCGAGGTCGGGGAATGGCAGCGTATCATGGCGGTGAATGTGATCGGTTCATTTCTCATGGCCAAGCACATTGGTCCGGCCATGATGAAGGCCGGCTATGGAAGGATCATTAATATCGGCTCCGGCACTGCGTACAAGGGTATGCCGGGGATGACGGCTTATGTAACGTCGAAGGCTGCAATTCTTGGCCTTACCCGCTCGCTGGCGAGAGAGCTCGGTCCGCATGGCGTGACGGTCAACACACTTGCGATGGGGCTGATTGAAAGCGAAAGCGTTCGCGGGAAACCGGAACATCTGGCCTATTCCGACCGGGTGATCGCCAGCCGTGCGATCCAGCGCGAAGGGGTGCCGGAGGATCCGCTTGGCGCGCTGCTGTTTCTGGCGTCCGATGCGAGTGGCTTCGTTACCGGTCAGACACTGATGGTGGATGGCGGCTCGGTTACGCTGTGAGCCGGTATCGGGGCCGGGGAGGGTCGCAATGAAAAAGCGGAAGATCCTGATTGCCGGTGGCGGTATCGGTGGACTGGCGGCGGCCGGGTGCCTGCTCAAGGCGGGGCATGATGTTGAGGTTTTCGAACAGGCCGGTGAACTGAGCGAGGTCGGCGCCGGTATTCAGTTCAGCGCCAACGCCGTCCACGTGCTCCATCATCTGGGCCTTGGAGGTCAGCTTGAAAAGATCGCTTTTCGACCGCAAGCCTACAAGTTCCGGCTCCATGATACCGGGGAGGTGATTCAGAGCTTCCCGATCGCGGCACAGCATGAGAAGAGCCACGGTGCGCCTTATCTGCAGGTTCACCGCGCGGATGTTTACAACTTGCTGATCGATCGCGTGCGCGCATTCAAGGACAATGCGATCCACATTGACCACAAGGTGATCGGGTTTGAGGAACATGACGGCGGCGTTGAGATTCGGTGCGCCGACGGGTCAACCGCCGAAGGCGACATGCTGATCGGCGCGGACGGCATCAAGTCCACCGTGCGTGAACAGCTGATCGGACCGGTGGCCGCCGATTATACCGGCGATGTGGCGTGGCGCATCACCGTGCCGATGAACCTTTTGCCCGGAAATTACATGGATCATGCCATTTCGGTCTGGATGGCCCCAAAATCCCACGCGGTGGTCTATTATCTACGGGGCGGTGCGCTCGCGAATTTCGTCGGCATAGTCGAGGCAGATGACCCGCCCGCGGAATCCTGGACAACAAGGGAATCCTGGAACCAGCTGAAGGCGGATTTCGCGGGCTGGCACGACAGGATCCAGGTGCTGATCGATAACGCCGCGCGGGACGAATGTTATCGCTGGGCCTTGCATATCCGCAAACCGATTGAACGATGGAGCAGCGCCACGGTCACGCTGCTTGGCGACGCCGCCCATCCGACCCTGCCCTATCTGGCCCAGGGTGCGGCGATGGCGCTGGAGGATGCGGCGATAATTGCGCGTGCTCTCGATCAGGCTGGTGACGTTGCCGCGGCACTCCAGCTTTACGAGCGCAACAGGGCCGGGCGCGCCGCCCGGATCGTAACGGAATCATCAGCCAACAGAGGAGTGTTCCATGCCCGATCTGTCGCCGAACTCAGAGAGGTGTTCAGGAACCGCAACATGGGCAGGGAGCGCAACGGCTGGCTCTATTCCTACAATCCGCTACAGGTTTCGCTGACGAAATAAGAAGGCTCGCTGTCAGGTTCTGCGATCAGGCCGGACGTTTTTCCAGTTCGCATACAGCAATTTCAGATTGTTCTGGATGACCGGATTGTGCGGATCCATCTTGTAGGCGGCCATAAGCTCTTTGCGTGCGGCCGCGAAATCACCCCGCAGCATGTAGGAATAACCAAGATTATTCAGCAGCGACGGCGTGCGGCCGGCGAGCTTGATTGCCCGGTCATAGGCCCGCGATGCCATGTCAAACCTGCGTAACCGGTCATAACTTGCGGCCAGCCCGACCCAGGCCTCCGGGTCCTTGCGTTGCATTTCAACCGCCCAGCGGAAATCCTTTTCCGACAAGCCGTAATCGCCATTGCGATAGTGTTTGCGTCCCTGCGCGATGGAATAGGCGACGTCGGGGATGCGGATCAGTTGCCCGGGCATGATCAGATATGGCGCATCAATCTTGTTGTAGCTGGCAACCGCGGCGCGCTCGATACGGTATTTGCGTGAAACCGAATACAGCGTTTCGCCCCTGCGGACCTTGTGGACGGTCTTGACCTTCCGGCTCGCGGTCTTGGCCGGCTTGCCGGCCTGATCCACTCCCACCGGTCCGTAGAGGGAAAACAGTCCCGACTGGTCACCGTTCAAGCCGGCGCAGCCGCCCAGCGTGGCAGCCACGAACACACCCGCAACTGAATATTTCAACGCACGCACAAAAACAAATGAACGACCGCCCCCATCCATAACAGTGCCTCTCTGCTGTGGTGCGCAGGGGAAATGATACTGCGCAGACTACCTCAAGTGAAACCTATCACGGTCGTTGAACCGGTCACAAACCGGCCAGTGGATAACTTTTTTACCCGGCCGGCTGCCCGTCCCGCCGGGCAGAGAATTGTGGACTTCCGGAGAATATGCACAAGGGGGATTTGCGCAAATGCGTTTGCCGTGTAAGCTGACGCCATCAATGCGGCTGAGAATTTCCTGTCAGTATTTTTTCGTCGGCATTGCAGCCGGGATTGTCTGAGTGCGGGGCGCAGGCGGAGCGGCGCTGCGTTTCGTTCAATTTCGCACTGTCCGGCGATGTCAGTTGTTTGTTGGGGGCCGTTTCATGTTTCGTGTGCGCGCGTTAACTGCGCCTTTTTCCGGGGCGTTTGAACCGTCCGGTTCCGTGGCAAAGGCGGGGCCGGCGGTACGTTGGTGCGGCTGGCGCCGCGCAACGCGTTGTTTCTTACATCAGGTCGGCGCCCTGAGCGTTCTGACCGCGCTTGTCGTCATTGTGCTGGGCATGGCGGTACCGGCCATGGATGCCAATGCGGCCAGCGTCTACCGGATCGGGTCGGCGGCGCGGGCCGGGCGCTTCGTTGTTCCGATCAGCAAGTCAGAGACGTTCAAGGTTGATCGGGCGTTTGGCGAAGTCGTTGTCGGTGATACCGAAATCGCGGATGTTGTGCCGCTTTCGAACCAGTCGATCTACGTGCTGGGCAAGAAGATCGGGACCACCAATATCGCGATCTATGATGCCAACAAAGTGCTTCTCGCAGTCATTGATATCGAGATTGCGCCCGACCTGTCGGCACTGAGGCAGCATCTCCGCCAGAATGTTGTCGGCGCCTATATCAAGGTAAGTTCGATAAACGGCCGCATCATGATGACCGGAACCGTGCCCAGTGCCGTTGCGCTGAAGCGCGCGATGAACATCGCGCGGCAATTCGCGCCCAACGATGTCACCAACAACCTGACGATCGGGAGGCCGCAGCAGGTCATGCTCGAAGTCCGCTTTGTCGAGGCCTTTCGCACTGCCGGCCGCGAACTCGGTCTGCAATGGGATGTCCAGAGCAAGCGGTTTACCGCAAATACCGGGCTCAACGGGTTCGTTTCCAACAATCAGCCGTTCGGAACCTTCATCGGAACCTTGCTGAACAATGGCCTGACGGCTGATCTGATTATCCGCGCGCTTGAAGACAAGGGGCTGGCGCGCCGGCTGGCGGAACCGAACCTGGTGGCGCTGTCCGGCGATACGGCGAGTTTTCTTGCCGGCGGCGAGTTCCCGTTCCCGGTTCAGGCTGATAATGACCGGATCACCGTTGAATTCAAGACATTCGGAGTCGGCCTCGCGTTCACGCCGACCGTGCTGGCCGATGGCATTATCAATCTCAAGATCGAACCGGAAGTGAGCCAGCTCGATCCGGTCAACACGCTGCGGCTCAACAACGTCGAAATCCCGAGTCTCATCGTTCGCCGCGCCAAGACAACGGTGGAGTTGCGCGATGGCCAGAGTTTTGCGATTGCCGGACTGCTGCAGACCACAAACAACAAGAACCAGCAGCAACTGCCATGGATTGGTAGCGTCCCGGTGCTGGGCCTGTTGTTCAGGAGTGCGTCCTACCTGAAGCAGCAGACCGACCTGGTGATTATCGTGACGCCGCGGCTGGTGCGCCCGGCCAAACCAGGCCAGCGGTTGGCGACACCGCTGGATCAGACCGTGCCGACCAATGATCCGGAATATTTCCTGACCGGCAAACAGGAGCTCAAGCGGATCAGGCCGAAATTCGGTGAGCCCGGTGGCACCGTCAAGGGCCCCTACGGGCATATACTCGAACTCGAAGGGAGCAGATGATCATGACCGCGGCGCCATCGCCGTTCTGGCGAGCCTTATCGATCTTTGTTTTGTGGTCCGCCGTGTCGGCGCCGGCCCTGGCGTCGGACGATTATCTGGCGCGCCGGGATGGCATCACCCTGAGTGAGGGCAATGCAGTCGCCCACAACAAGGCCATTCAGACGATAGATCCGTGGCCGGCCCATGCCGGGCGCACACGGATGCAGGCCGACGGCGAACGGATGCTGCTGTCGATTGACCGGTACCAGAAAAACGAGAGCCTCGAACCAGCCGGGTTGAAGGGGTCAGGTGCGTCTGAGGATTCCGCCGCACCTGCGCCAGCCGCCGAGTAGCCGGTCTTTGAAATGCGCCACGGGGTCCGGACGCGACCGGCCTCGGGGTTCGGTCGCGTCCTGGTTCCGTCGTCCTGGTTACGTGCCAGTCAAAGTCTGTTGACAGTGGAAGCCGCCGCCGCGTTCAGGGCGTTTGCGGGGCGGTTCTGCGCATTGCCGGTGAAACTGTAGTGCTCGGTGGCGATTTCGGTTTTTCCGGGGCGATGGACAATAACCACGTAGGAATCCGACTGTTCGCGCTTGCGTTTGTCCGGTGTGGCATCGGCGAAGCTGCGCAATGCGAGCGATAATACGCCCATCGCCTCTGAACGTGCCAGGATCTCGGCCTGCCGTGGCAGGAGTTCAAGGGTCGCCGTCTTGCCGACAGCCACACTTTGTTTTTCGCTGTTCTTGGATTCCGTGGCCTGATCGATCGCCAGGACCCGGACACTGCGCAGTACCGTTTCGCTCTCGAATTGCGGCGACCCGGCGCCCTCGGCATTCTTGCGGCGAGTTACGATGACATCGACCCGGTCATTGGGCAGGATGAATCCGCCGGCGCCGGTCTCGGGCGATATCTTGGTACTCACCGCACGCATGCCCGATGGCAGCATCAACGACAGCAGGCCGCCGGCATGTTTGCGCACGATCTTGTTTTCAAACACGACTTCGCCGGGCACGAACGACGCGCGCGCCATTGCGCCCTCCAGCTGGGCGGGTGCGTCCGGCTGGGCCTGCCGGGTAATGACGCCCGGGGCCAGCGATGCTTTGAGCCACTTCTGCCATTTCACCGAAGACCTGGCGATGCCCTGACCAATGCTGATTTTCCTCGAGGCAACCAGTACGTCGACGGTTGCAGGTACCGGCGCCTTTGCAACCACTTCCTCGCCGTCGCGCTTCCCATCGAGCAGGCCGTTGGCAAGCACCGCGGCGGCCACAGCCGACAGCAGGGCGAGACCCAGAATGGCAATACGGCCAAGATTCCGGCCCGACGCAATTGAGTAGTTGTAGGGCTGAAGTCCGCATCGGCGGAACAGGATCCATCTCATCTGTGAGTTCTCCCTCAGCCGGGCCCGATTATTGTCCCGGTTCACGCAGTTGATTGAGGGAGATTAAATACGGTAACCGCTAATTTGGAATAAACAATTCAGCAAAACTATAATTGATATCTCTAACACGTTTTGAAAATCAAGAAAAATTCATGAAAATTTGAACTAATTCCTGATATTATACGTCAGTAAACTGAATAACAAATCCACCTTCGTGTATTCGGATAATGGGGCCGCGCATTTTTCCAAGCGTCGCAACATCGCCGAGCCTGCCCGGCGCATTGGTCCGCAGTGACGCACCGCCCAGGCTGACATCAATGACATCGCAGTCATGGCTTGAACCGTCCTGAAGGGTGACGCGGGCTCTCGGCAGGTCAGGTTCGTGGCGCGACTGCTGTCGCAAGTCTTTCCGGGAAGGAGCCGGTTCAGGTGATTCGGATCTGCTTTTGCTGAGCGCGTTCATCTGATCTGTTTCCGTGTGGATTTATGCATGAACATGAATGTACTTTTGGGGAGTATGCGGCATGCAGGTAAAATTGCCGTAAACTCATGATCGTTTTCGTAACGAGGCCATGCTGGCGGGACTATGCGCTGTGGCAAAATGCCCGCCCGCGGCTGGATTTTGAACAAGGGTCTTGGCGGGCACGGTCAATATGCGATAGTGCTGGTCTGATACGGATGATGGCCCGACTCAAAGCGGGCAGCGGGGTGCGCCGAAGTGTATGTATATGCCGGACAGGTGCAATGAGGGAATTCGAGACCGCCCGATTCAACATGGTGGAATCGCAGATTCACGCCAACAGCGTGACCGATTCGCGACTCCTCGCCACGATGAGCACAATCGCTCGTGAAGCATTCGTGCCGGCGTCGCGCCGCTCGCTTGCCTATCTTGATGGCGATGTTGAAATCTCGCCGGGAGATGACGGTGGGCAGCGGCGATACCTGATGGCGGCGATGCCATTTGCCCGGCTTGTTCAACTCGCCGATATTCGCCGTGGTGATCTGGTCCTGGATATCGGCTGTGGCAGCGGATATTCGGCGGCCGTGCTCTCGCATCTGACCGACTCGGTGGTTGCTCTTGAAAGCGATGAAAAACTTGCCCAGACGGCTACTGCCACGTTGATTGATCTGGGAATCGACAATGTCGCCGTGGTGACCGGCCCGCTCGAACAGGGATACGCAAAGCAGGGCCCTTACGACGTGATCATGATTGAAGGCGCAATTCCCGAACCGCCGGGCGCACTGTTTGCGCAGCTGAAGGACGGCGGGCGACTGGTAGCCGTGATCAACACCGGCCCGCTGGGCCGCGCCTACTGTTTCGTCAGGAGTGGCGAGGTTACGAGCGGGGAGGCCGCATTCGATGCCAATGTGCCGGCTCTGCCCGGGTTTGAAAAGGCAGGGGGGTTCGTGTTCTGATCGGGTTGAAATAATGTGGCGCGCGTGGGGGCTTCCAGGATGGTTGGTCGGCCTCCGGGAGTGATGGGTAAACAGAATATTAACGTTAATAGAGACTTACTGCCGTGGGAGAATCGGAAGAATGGGCCAGGACAGCGCCACCGACCCTCGCGAAGTGATTGGGTGAATTGTCGCGCCGGGATTTGCCGGCGCCGGACGTTGAACCGAAAGCGGCGGGTAATGGTGATCGTTTTGTCATGAAGAAATCTTTTTCGCATCGCATGAGATGTCTTTTTGTCGGTTCGATCGGCGCGCTGGCCCTGATCGCGGTTGTTCCGGC
>Ga0114931_10011498_pt1 | contig 10452 bp, 10 predicted proteins | sample 2SBtaG_FD_89579 | JGI IMG/M metagenome (GOLD analysis project Ga0114931, IMG submission 89579) | Deep subsurface microbial communities from Kolumbo volcano to uncover new lineages of life (NeLLi) - 2SBTROV14_V59a metaG | ecosystem: Environmental > Aquatic > Marine > Volcanic | place: Kolumbo... | reverse complement strand
CCCGAATTGTGTCCGTCCTGCCAAAAAAACTGAATGGCATATTGTCCCACCAACTCGGCGGGACGGTCGGGCAACAAGTCGCCACTGACGTGCGGGCGAATGAAAAGCGGCTCTTCTGCCGCTTTTTTGCGTTCCTCATCGCACACGGCACACGGGCATTGGTCGCGCAGCAGGTCGAAACTGTATGTGCTGCGCCGGTTGTCCGTCCATACGATGCGCACTTCGCGCGCTTTCATATCAACATCTATATCACGAGGTTTATAACTGGATTGTATCATTTTTTATCTCCATTTAATTTTGATTGCAACATCTGCAAATCAACCCGCGAAGTCATATTCAAACTAATGGGGGCAACCGAAACCACTTTATCCACAATCAGTGCATAAATATCCGATTCCGGCTCAAGTGTATCCAGGTCAACGCGGGTATCGTAACCGGGGTCAACCATTTTGCCGCGATTTTCCGGGTTTGAAGGGACACCGTGATGGTACGGTTGGCGCGAAACGGTCGTCACACGCCACGGCGTTTCCGGGGTTGCGCCCGTCGGTACATCTATTTTTAGCACATCCACATCGAAGGGGAATGAGATACCGCCCAAAATCCGTTCGGCAAAATAGCGGGTAAAATATGCCGCTGCCGAAAAATCGATATCCGCAGAATGGCTGAAATAGTATTCGCGGGGCGTTTGCAGGCTAACTGCCAGCGCCGGGATGCCAAGTGTCGCCGCTTCTAGCGCCGCACCCACCGTGCCCGATGAGCCGATGCCGGAACCGACATTTTCGCCGAAGTTGATGCCGCTGATAGCCAGCGATACCGGGCGATCAGCCAAATCGAGCACGCCTTTGACCGTGACCTGTGCCGGTGTGCCATCAATGCTGAACGCCGTCACGGTGCGCCCGTTTATCTTAAACGGGTGCCGATAGACCGTGCGGTCGGTCACTTTTCGGTAACTCCGCCCCGCTGCCGATTGCTGCCGGTGCGGGGCGACAATCAGCACATCGCCCAGCGGAGAAACTGCCTCTGCCGCTGCGTGCAATCCCGGTGATTCAATGCCATCATCATTCGTTATCAAAATTAAGGGTCTTTTTTGCATTTTTACGAACTATTTTCTCTTTTCCAGTAGTTTTCAACGGGGGTGTCGGATTGGGCGGTCGAGAAAATTCGCACCTGCTGGCGCATTTCTGCTTCGTCGCCAAAAAGCATCCCCAATTGTGATTGATATTCGGCAATTGCCGCAAGTTTCTGCTGTAAATCATCTTCGGTCAGGATGACCGGATACGGTTCCCAGCCATCCCCGCCCCACAGCTTGGCTGTTTCAGCCATAGCCCGCGCTTTGTCTGCGGGATTCCACTGGGCATACGGGTAATCTTCATAAAAAAGCACGGTGTCACCGGGGCGAACCAGATATTTTGCCGCGGCGCGGGTTAGTTGGTGGTCAACGTGGTTGCCAATTGCCAGCGGCGCATAAAACGCCAGCGGTTTATTGAACAATTGTTGGCGGCGCAAAAAATCTCGCAGCGATGCAGCAATCGCTTGCGGCAAATCTTGCTCTGACGGATGTATCGCGCCGAATAGCTCGGTGTTGTCGGTGTAAAACCACTCGCCGTGTTCCGGTTTACCGCGATAGATGGCATCTTTAAATGAAAGCCAGTGGGCTTCCAAGCCCAAATATGCCAACGCCGCGCGGTCTTCGGCTCGGCGCAATGCCACCGTTTTTTCCGGCGCGCCCCAAACTTGGTGCATGGCGGCAGCAAATGGCGAGAGCGGTTCATTGTTTGCCACCAACCCGGCAAAAATAGAGACAACCACCGCAGAAACGGCGTTGCGGTGCAATTGTGCCAGCATACCGCCGCACGACATACGGCATCATCAAGGTGGGGGGAAAGGACAACGTGCGGCATAGCGCTCACTTTCGGTTATGCCGCCGCCGAAGTTTCTTCCGCTTCGTCCTCTACTTCGATTCCGGAAATCCAAGAAGAGAAATCGACGGTGGAAGCGATAGAGGTTTTTTCTAATTTGTAAACATTGGGCTTGTTCAGTTTTCTGTCGCTGGCAAAACCGGTGATTACATACCCGCGTTTGAAATACGATTCGAAAATCTGGCGGGTCGTGGAACTCCAACCGCGTGCGACAGACAAATCGCGATGTTTGATGGCGCGGATATTTGAGGGTACCTGCACCAGCAGCACCGGATCATCCAATTCCAAGTCGGCGGCAATGGGGCGCGGTAAATCGCTGCCCCAGTTGGCATAATTTACCAGCCGGTATGCTTCATTATCCAGCCATTCCTGCGGTTTGGGTGCGCTGTGGGGATGATGGATGCGGTCGCGCACACGGTCACTGAGCAGATGCCACTCGCACAAGAAGCGGTCGGTTGCCAGCCCGATTTGCAGCGGGTTTTCCACCCGTCCATAAATTTCGCGGACGTATGTGCGCACAATACCGCCCAGTTTTTCGATATTGAGCATGGCGTTTTTGCCCAACAGCGGGTCATACGTCCAGATTATCAGGTCGATGCCCTGCCGCAGCATTTGCTCGCGTTGTGCCAATTTTAGCGCCATGCCGATACCTTTGCTCTGCATATTTGGCAAAACGCCCATCCGCTGGCTGAACAGATAGAGACTGCCACCCGACATACCGAGATAGCCGTACACAAATCCGACCAGAATGCCATCGACATATGCGCCTAACAGTGTCCCGCCGCTGTGCTGGGCAGAAATCAACTGGGTGTATGGAATGACCATTAAATCGCGATAGCCCCACGTTTGGCGTTGAATATCGTGAACACGTTTTAGGTCAAACAATGAGCGGATGGGTTTAATTTCCAAATTCATTTGAGTTCGTTGTTGCCTTTCGCTCGATAGAACATAAAGCCGCTAAAATTATATCACAATATATGGAAAATGCTGTGAACTGTATCACATCTAACCGAACCAATCATCATCGGCGCCGCCCGCACCGCCGCCGGGCATTCCTTCACCAAGTTCCGGCATTTCTTTTTCGATATCCTCCGGCGATTGCCCTTTTTCCAGCCGGTCCACGACTTCATCAAATTCGGGACCCAACTCATCGCCGATTTCATCTCCCATTTCACGGGTCATCGTTTTCATAAACTTTGCCAGCGATTTGGGGTCGTTTTCATCAAACGCGCCCAGATTCGCCGGGTCCGCCAAACTATCAAGCCGTTCATCTTCCGAGCGCAAACGGGCTACTTTTGACACCAGCCGTTTGAGATTTGTGCCGCCGCAACGCGGGCAGTGAGGCGTAGTTTTCTCGGCATCGGCAATGGTACGGAAGAAAATCGAAACACGTTTATGACAGTCATAACATCCATATTCATAAATCGGCATCTTCAATCCACCTCAGACGCATTGAGTATTTTTAATTATACAACATTTTTTAATGTGATGTAAATTTTACACCACTATATCTAAATTGCGAAACCCGGCATTGTTGGGTATAACTATCGCAATACTCACCAACAGGAGACGCAATGCCCGAGCCCATCAACCCATACACCTTCAAAGAAAAACCGCTGCTAGTGGTCATTTCCGGTCCATCGGGGGTTGGAAAAGATGTCACTATTCACCGGATGAAAGAATTGGGTTACCCGTTTCATTTCGTGGTAACCGCCACGACCCGCCCCCGCCGCCCCGGCGAAATTGACGGCAAAGATTATTTCTTCGTCTCAATGCAAGATTTTGCCAAAATGATTGACGAAAATGAGTTACTGGAATATGCCGTTGTTTATGGCGATTATAAAGGTATTCCCAAAGCGCAGGTGCGCCAAGCCCTTGCCAGCGGAAAAGATGTCATTATGCGCATTGACGTGCAGGGCGCAGAAACTATCCGCAAAATAGTACCACAAGCCGTGCTCATTTACCTTTCTGCCGAATCGGAAGAGGCGCTGGTGCAACGGTTAGAGCAGCGAAAAACGGAAGAGCCGGGGCAACTTGCCATTCGCATCGCCACCGCACGGAAAGAACAGGAAAAAGTAGCCCTGTTCGATTATTTGGTCATCAACCGGCAAGGCCATTTGAACGACACGTGCGACACCATCGCCGCCATTATCCGCGCCGAACGCCGCCGCATCCACCGCCCGGAAGTGAAACTGTGAACCATAGCGACCCCATCCCCCAACCAACACCCCAACCCGCGCGCCGCGGTATCCCGCTGCCGCTGGGTAAACCGTTTTGGGTATATGTGCTGCTGGCAGCCATCACCATCGTTTTCATTATTGAACAAACGATGCCCCTTTTTGCCAATGCTATCATTCCGCTGCTGCCGCCGTTTTATGCCGGGGTAACTCCTGCCGATTTTCAGGGCGGCAGTACCAGCAATTTGGTACTGGTGCTACTGGGCGCAAACTTTCGTCCGCTGGTTGAACAAGGGCAGGTATGGCGGTTTTTCACTTCGATGTTTCTGCACATTGGGTTTCAGCACATTTTATTCAACGCTTACGCGCTGTTCATCTTTGGCGCAGAAACCGAGCGCATTTTCGGGCGCACCCGCTTTCTGATAATCTACATCCTTTCGGGGCTTTTTGGCAGTCTCGCCAGTTTTGCATTCAGCGGCGCAACCATTTCCGCCGGGGCAAGCGGCGCAATTTTCGGCGTGGTGGGTATGCAAGTTGCCTATTTTTACCGCTACCGCGATATGCTCGGCACGTTTGGGCGCAGCCGGCTCATCAATGTGGGCATTATCGTTGTCATCAATATATTTTTCGGAATATCAATGCCCGGCATTGACAACTGGGCGCATATGGGCGGCCTCATTTCCGGCACGCTCATCGCACTGAAATTTATGCCCGAATACAAACTGGTTGACCCATACACCACCCCCCGGATGATAGATGCCACTTCGCCGCTGAAACAAGCCTGGGTGCCACTGTTGGCAACCGCGCTGCTGGCAGCCGGAACTTTCGCGCTGGTGGGAGGCTGATATGCCCCGTTACGCCGAAGTGGTGGTCAATCGCCCCATCCTTCAGCGCCGCCGAGTGACAACGAATGGCGAAAGCCACACCGAATGGCGCACTGCCGATGACACGCGCCAAAAAACCTTCCACTACCACCTCCCCCCCGAATTGAGCGACCGCGCCCGCATCGGGCAACTGGTTGCCGTCCCATTCCGCACCCAAATGCTGCAAGCCGTCATCATCGGGCTGGGCGATACCAGCCCCATCGCCGAAACACGCTCCGTTTGGCTATTTTGGATGACCGCCCGGCATTGAATGAATCTCAACTGGCACTGGCACAGTGGCTTGCCGCCGAATATCTGGCGCCACTGCCGACCGTTCTGCGGCATTTTTTGCCCCCCGGCGCGAACCGCCAACCGCTGACCGTCGTCGAACCGTTGACCACCGACCCCGCCCCCGCCGGACTTTCGCCCACAGAAATGGCACTGCTCCGCTACCTGCAAATGCAGAAAAAACCCGTTCCGCTGGAAGATTTGGACGCGCGCACGGTCAAATCGCTGGCAGAAAAAAATCTGGTGCAGCGCCGCGCCACTTTGTCAAAACCGCGTGTCGGCCCGCGCATCGAGCGCACAGTGGAATTGTTGATTTCCCCCGATGAATTTGAAGACGCGCTCTTTCGGGTGGGGCAAAACAGCAAACAAGCCGATATCCTCCGCTTTTTGTGGCAAACCGATGACCCCCTGCCCCGCGAATCGGTGGCGCTGGCTGCTGCGGGCGCGGCAAGCGATTCGCCACTGGGGGGGCTGGAAAAACGAGGCTGGATTGAACGGCTGCCCGCTCAAACGCTGGTGCTGCCCGCACCGAACTTTTCCGGCACGGAAAATCTTTCGGCGGCGGAAAAAACATTGCTGGCAACCCTTCAATCGGCGGGGCAACCGGTAGATGAGGCATCATTGCCGCCTGATTCCAAATCCGCACTGAAATCGCTACGCGAACAACAGGCGGTCGTTCTGCTGAAAGAACCACCGCGCGTTGCCCTGCGTCTGCCGCCCGCAGATATGCCCGCCGCCATCATCGCCCTGCGCGGCGCGGAAAAACACGCCCGCGTGCTGGAACTGCTGGCACAAGAGGAAGGTTCGGTGTGGTTGGGCTGGATTTTCGCCCAAACGGATGCCACCCAAAAAACGCTGTCAGATTTGGCGGCGATCGGTGCAGTGGCGCTGGATGAAGCCCGTCGCTGGCGCGACCCGCTGGCGGGAAAGGCATTCACGCTGGCACAACCGCCCATCCTCACCACCGAACAGCGCGACGTGCTGGCAAAAATTGTCCCGGCGCTGGATCATTTCGGCAAACCGTTTCTCATCCACGGGGTAACCGGCGCCGGCAAAACCGAAATCTATCTGCAAGCCATCGCGCGGGTATTGCGGCGGGGTAAAGGCGTCATCTTTCTGGTTCCCGAAATTATGCTTGCCACCCAAATCATCGAGCGGGTGCGGGCGCGGTTTCCCGACCGGGTGGCAGTGTGGCACTCCGCGCTATCCCCCGGCGAGCGGTTCGACACGTGGGAACGGGTGCGCGACGGGAAATTGTCCATCGTGGTCGGCGCACGGTCGGCATTATTTGCACCCATACAGCAACTGGGGTTAATCATTGTGGATGAAGAACACGAACCGGCATATAAACAAGACCGCGCACCCACATTTCACGCCCGCGAAGCCGCTATCGAACTGGCGCGGCTGAACGATGCACCCGTCATTTTGGGCAGTGCCACGCCCGATGTGGTCAGTTTTCGGAAAGCGGAACGGGGTGAATATCGTTTGCTGTCACTGCCGAACCGCATTTTGGCGCACGCAGAACATCTGGCGGTGCAAGCCGCCCTGCTCAAAAAGAAACGCGCCAACATCACTGTGCCACGCGGCAAATCGGTGGTCACGCTTCCCCTGCCGCCGGTAGAAGTGGTTGATTTGCGGGAGGAATTGAAAGCGGGCAATCGCAGTATTTTCAGCCGGGCACTATCTACCGCAATCGCCGAAACACTCAACCGCGACGAGCAGATTATTTTGTTTCTCAACCGCCGCGGCACGGCAACGTTTGTGATGTGCCGCGATTGCGGATATGTGGCAAATTGCCCCCGCTGCGACAGCACCCTTACCTTTCATCAACCGAGCGGGCAACTGGTGTGCCATCACTGCGGCTATCGCGGCGAATCGCCGAGCGTGTGCCCGGAATGCGGCAGCGAGCGCATCCGCTATTTTGGATTGGGCACGGAGCGGGTAGAAGCCGCGCTGAAACGACAGTTTCCGCAGGCACGCCCCATCCGGCTCGACCGGGATACCACCCGCAAGCCGGGCAGCCATTACACGTTTTTGCAGCATTTCATCGCCGGGCGGGCAAATGTGATGATTGGCACGCAGATGGTTGCCAAAGGTCTGGATTTGCCGCTGGTAACGCTGGTGGGGGTCATCTCGGCAGATACGGGGCTATACCTGCCCGATTTTCGCGCCGCAGAGCGCACCTTTCAGGTGCTGATGCAGGTAGCAGGGCGTGCCGGACGCAGTCCGCTGGGCGGAAAGGTTATCGTGCAAACATACACCCCCGACCAGCCCGCTATTATCGCCGCGGCGGCACACGATTACCACACCTTTTATCGTGATGAGTTGGCATTTCGATACGAGCAGGGATATCCGCCGTTCAAACGGCTGGCGCGATTAACCTTTGCCGGATACGGGCGTGAGCAATCGCAGGCGGAAGCGGAAACGTTGGCAAATGAATTGCGGCTGTGGGTTGACCGCGAAGGGTTCCCCGCGGTGGAAATCATCGGCCCCGCGCCGACATACGTTCAGCGAGTGGGCAATCGCTTCCGGTGGCAAATTTTGGTGCGCGCGCCCAACCCCGCCGAAATTCTGCGTCCGGTGCCGCTACCGCTTAACTGGCGGGTGGATATCGACCCGGTCAGCCTGCTGTGAGCTTCAGGTTCAAAGTTTCGGGTTTCGCTTTCGTCGGACAGCATAAAAAAAAACGGGATGCCATCGCGCATCCCGTTTACAGTTGAAAAAGTATCCGTCAAGCCACCAGTTGAATAGAACACATGAAAAATACAATTACGCCGACAAAATCTTTTTACGTTTTTCGTCCAAATTTGCCAACAAATCTTCAAAAGCTTTGGCAAACGCTTCGACGCCCTGTTTTTGCAGGGTTTCGGTCAATTCGGTGTAATCAATGCCCAACGCCGCGACAGCGTCCATCGTCGCCAGTGCGGCATCCACATCCTGCGTCAAGCGCGGTTCGGCGATGCCGTGGTCTTTAAAAGCGGTAATTGTTTGCGGGGGCATGGTGTTCACCGTGTCTGCGCCAATGAGTTCTTCCACATACAACACATCGGAATATGCGGGGTTTTTGGTGCTGGTGCTTGCCCACAGCGGACGCTGCACCTGTGCGCCGTGTGCTTTCAGGGCGGCAAATCGTTCGCCGCCGAAAACCTGTCGGAAGCGGCGATAGGCGGCTTTGGCATTTGCCACGCCCATTTTGCCGCGCAATGACAGTGCTTTTTCCGTGCCGATGGCTTCCAACGCTTTGTCGAAAATGGTGTCCACCCGGCTGACAAAAAATGATGCCACCGATGCCACGCGGCTTAAATCACCACCGGCAGCCACCAGTTTTTCCAACCCGGCAAGGTATGCCTCTGCCACATCATCATAATGCCGCAAGCTGAACATCAGGGTTACGTTGACATTGATACCTTCGCCGATGAGGGCGGTAATGGCGGGCAATCCGGCTTTGGTGGCAGGCACTTTTATCATCAAATTGGGGCGATTGACAGTGGCAAACAACCGCCGTGCTTCGGCGATGGTGCCGTCGGTGTCATCTGCCAGTGTGGGCGCAACTTCCAAACTGACATAACCATCTGTGCCGGCGGTGCGCTCGTACACCGGGCGCATCAGGTCGGCGGCGGCTTGGATGTCGTTGATTGCCAGCGATTCGTACAGGGTTTTCACATCGGCGGTGGGGTTTTCCGCCAAAAAAGCCGAGATAGCGCCATCATAATCGCTGCTTTTCGAGATGGCTTTGTCGAAAATACTGGGGTTAGAGGTCAAGCCGGTGATGGCATCTTCGGCAATCATTTTTGCCAGCCCACCATTTTCCAGCAGACTGCGCTGGATATTGTCGTACCAGATTGATTGTCCGAGGGCTGCCAATTGGTGTAATGGTGATGTCATAAATTCTCCTTCTATCCATACTGTTCGATAAATTTTTCTGCCTGCGCGACCAATTCTTTGTTGCCGACAAAAAACGGGGTGCGATGGTGCAACCCGGTGGGCATGATATCCAGCGGCGATTGATGCCCGTCGGATGCCGCGCCACCGGCGTGTTCAATCAAAAACGAAAGCGGGTTCACTTCATACAGCAAACGCAATTTACCGTTGGGTCGTTTTTTGTCGTTGACGTTGATGGGGTAGTAGAAAATCCCGCCGCCCAACAGTGTGCGGTGAAAATCTGCCACCATAGAACCGATATACCGCAACCCAAGTTTGGGGCCGCCATCATCGCCCTGCACCCAAGCCGTAAATTTTTGCACGCCGGGGCTCCAATTGCGCTGATAACCTAAATTGGCGCTAAAATATTTCGGCTTGTCGGGGATTGTGATATCCGGGTGAGAGAGGATGAACTCGCCAATTTGCGGGTCGAGGGTGAAACCATTGACGCTGTGCCCGGCAGAATATACAAACATTGTGCTGGAACCGTACAAGATGTAACCGGCAGCAACAATATCACGCCCTTTTTGAATGCAATCTTCCAGCGTGCCGCGTTCGCCGAGCGGGGATTTTCGGCGATGGATGGCAAAAATTGTTCCGACGCTGACGTTATAGTCAATATTAGATGATCCGTCAAGCGGGTCGAACGACAAAACGTACTTTCCGGTGGGATATTTATCGGGAATTTGGAGAATATCGCTAGCTTCTTCCGAGACCATTGCCGCCAAACGTCCGGTATGGTCGTTTAACCGAAAGAGAATATCGTTGGAAATCTCATCGAGTTTCTGGACTTCCTCGCCCTGCACGTTGATTTCGTTGGTGGTGCCGAGTACTTCTGCCAAGCCTGCTTGCGTGGTATGGCTGGCAATCAGTTTGCCTGCCAACGCAACGTCTTGCAAAACCCGTGTTAAATCGCCGGTGGCATCGGGATGCAGTTTCTGCCGTTCCATAATATGACGTTCAATTGTAATCAACTGTCCCGGCAGATGTCGGGCGCCATTTGCGTTTGCCATAAATTTCCTCCTCTTCGCCTATGAAAAGCAACTCTTTTATCACATATAGTATCAGATTTTGGCGGTTTGCCAAAATGGTCAAATCGCGGTGGGTGCGTTTCAGTTTTTAGGCAAATTTTAACCCGGAAATGAATTTCCGGGCTAAAAGCCCAAGCCGACTTAAGTCGGCTTAAATTTTGAGCGTGTCATTTCAATAAATTGGGATACAATATCGTAGTGGCACGCTGCAGCGTGCCACTACCGGACGACCACAAGGGTTACCCCTATATTT
>Ga0114931_10011497_pt1 | contig 10452 bp, 3 predicted proteins | sample 2SBtaG_FD_89579 | JGI IMG/M metagenome (GOLD analysis project Ga0114931, IMG submission 89579) | Deep subsurface microbial communities from Kolumbo volcano to uncover new lineages of life (NeLLi) - 2SBTROV14_V59a metaG | ecosystem: Environmental > Aquatic > Marine > Volcanic | place: Kolumbo... | reverse complement strand
GAGTTTAGGTGGGTTACACGTACAGGGAGTGTCTGTTGATTGGCGTGGTGTATATATTGACCGGGGGTATCGCAAGGCTACTCTTCCCACCTACCCGTTCCAACGTAAACGGTTCTGGGTCAAACCCTCGTTGGATAATGAGAAAAGCAGTTCGAAGAATATTGCAACTACACAGATTATTGATTGGCTGGAGCAGGGGGACACCGATGGGTTTACTCAATATTTAGAAACCAGTGGCGTCTTTAGTGACGCTGAGCAGACGATGTTGCCGAGTGTTGCCAAACTATTGGTTGAATACCATAAAAGAGATCGTTTTAAAGAGCAAATACAAGAATGGCTCTACGCGGTAGAGTGGAAGCAGACGGCAGAATCCATAAAAGATCTTTCAGGCACGGAGAAAGGTTACTGGTTGTTATTGTCTCAATCGAAACTAGGAGAACAGCTAGCAGAAGTCATTCGCGCAAAGAAACAAAATTCCATTACTGTGATGCACGGCAGAAGCTATAAAAATGAGAACAATAGCACTTGGTGTGTAGATCCGGTAAAAGTAGAAGACTTTGAACGACTACTGGATGAGGTGAGCGCACTGTCTGGGCCGCCGTTGTTAGGAATACTGAACTTCTGGCCTGCAGAAACTCAATTTGGTGCCGAACTCGGCCAAGAGCAACTGGCCGAGGCGCAAACGGTAGGTGTCTGTAGTGTCCTACAACTTACAAAAGCCCTTGACCGCAAGCGCATTGTACCGAAGCACGGTATTTGGGCGGTAACTCGCAGAATGTTTCGGGTGCCAGGAGATTCGAAACCTCCTGAAATTGCGCATGCGGCACTTTCCGGTCTCGGTCAAACCATCGCATTGGAGCATGGTGAATTATGGGGCGGAATTATTGACCTTGGATTTGAGGACAAGCCCGATGAGGTGTCGAGTTTGCTGGAGCGGGTGTGCGAGGACAATGGAGAAACACGTATTGCCTTCCGCAACGGGAGCCAATTTGTGCCGCGTTTGGTTAGGCAAGCCTACGCTAGGGCCGGATCCCTTGACCTCGATCCTCAGGCAAGTTATCTAATAACCGGTGGTACGGGTAGTTTAGGTTTGCACGTCAGCCGATGGTTGGCCGATCGTGGCGCCCGACATCTTGTCCTGCTTGCGCGCAGTAAACCGTCGCCGGAGGTTCAGACCCAAATTGGAAAATGGCGAGACGAAGGGATTGACGTTGTCGTTCACCAGGCCGATGTAACCGATCGAACAGCATTAGCAGACGTTATCGATGGAATCACCGCAGGTCGTTACCCTCTACGTGGTGTGATTCACGCAGCCGGAAGCCTGGGTGATGCTGTGTTGCGTCAACAGGATTGGTCGAGATTTAGCGAAGTGATGAAGCCTAAGCTGCTTGGCGGCTGGAATCTACATCAACTAACCGTCGATATTCCACTGGACTTTTTCGTTTTGTTCTCTTCAGCCGCATCGGTATTTGGTGCGGCAGGGCAGGGTAACTATGCGGCCGGAAACGCGTTTCTCGATGCGCTTGCTCATTATCGCATAAGCCAAGGTTTACCCAGTCTGAGTATCAACTGGGGGCCTTGGGCTGAGGTAGGCATGGCGGCGCGCATGCAAGACGAAAATCGTGCGCGTATGGCCACTCGAGGTATCGGTGAAATCGACGTCGAAGCGGGACTGGCAATACTCGAGCGGTTATTGGTAACAAATGATGGCGATTTGGATAAATCACAAATTGCTGCGCTTCCGGTGCAGTGGCGGGAGCTCGGCTCATTATTTACGAACGTTCGCGGATTTTCCCTCTTATCAGAAATTCCAGAACTTGAAGGGCTACCGGTGACGTCGCACGGTAAAAAAACGGAGTTTCTGCGACGCTTAATGAATACTCCGGCAGATCAGAGAACGGAAAGTATTCTTGGGTATTTGAAATCTCTCGTCGCATCAACACTGAAGATGCATGTAGGTAGTTTGAGTGGCGACTCTGATTTGGTCGAACTAGGGATAGATTCACTGCTGATTATGGAAATGCTCGATTGTATTAAGCGTGATTATCAGCTGATGGTTTACCCAAGAGAGGTATATGCAAACCCTAGACTCGGTGCTTTGTCTGAATACATCTCTAGGGAGTTTGAAAATAGCCAAGCTGATGGCAACAAAAAATCGGATAACACGCCGTCATCAAACAGTGAAGTGCAGTTGCGTATTACGGAACTTACCGACCCTGGGGCCGGGTTACCGGAGAATTATTCGCCTCTGCCCGCGACAGTATTTTTGCTATCTACGCCTAGAGCCGGTTCCACACTGGCACGTGCGATGTTGGCCGGACATCCCTCCTTATTTTCCCCACCAGAGTTACATTTGTTGCCCTATACTTCGATGGCGAATCGTCGTGAAAGTTTGAAGGATTCGTATCTCGAAGAAGGCTTGCAGCGAGCGTTAATGGATCTCAAAACTGCAGATGCCGATGAAATACAGTCTTTAATCGATGGTTGGGTAGACGCGGATGCGTCGATTACTGAAGTTTATTCGCTGTTGCAGGAGCTGGCACACCCACGCATGCTGATTGACAAGTCGCCTACTTATGCGCTGGACCCATGTATTTTGGAGCGAGCAGAGATGCTGTTTACCCGATCAAAATACATTCATCTTGTCCGGCACCCGGTAGCCTCCATTGATTCTTTCGTCCGCATGCGCATGGACAGACTTCTTGCACCTGGCGCGTCTAATCCTTATACCCTGGCCGAGGATATATGGGTTACCGGAAATCGAAACATCGATCAATTTCTGCGAAAGCTTCCGGACGATCGAGTTTATCGGCTTCGCTTCGAAGACCTCGTTTCCAGACCTCAGGAAACTATGGAAGGTTTGAGTGAGTTTCTAGGGCTCGATTATGATCCGGCTATGGTCAATCCCTATGAAGGAAAACGTATGTTGGATGGAGTGCGGGTGACATCCCGGCCTATTGGGGATCCCAATTTTGCAGAGCACCACCATGTGGAGGCGGAGAAGGGTGATATCTGGAAAGCAATCCAGTTACCGCGTGCCCTTAGTCGTAAAACCATGCGTCTTGCAGCAACTTTCGACTACGGGATGGTGCAGACAGCGAAGAAAATGTTTTCCCGCGAAGTTGACGTTGCAGATGTGACGATGTCGGAAAGCTACATCGACGCCAGAGGTCTGAGATTCTGTTTGTGTTGTTGGGGTAACCAAGAAGCTCCGCTGATTGTCTTATTACACGGAATTCTCGATCAAGGGGCGGCGTGGGAACTCATTGCGGTCCGGCTGGCGCGTGCTGGATATCGCGTTATTGCCCCGGATCTTAGAGGACACGGTCGCTCTTCTGCCGTGGGAGCCGGGGGCTCCTACAACCTAATGGATTTTTTGGCGGACATAGAAGTAATCGTTGATCGACTCACGAAAGAAAGCTTTACCCTGGTTGGACATTCTATGGGGTCCATACTGGCAGCCCTGTATGCGGGCATTAACCCTGACAAGATCGAATCCCTCGTATTGGTCGAGACAGTGTTACCAACTAGCAGCGGGAACGAGAGTGGGATCGACCAGATCAAGGCCCAGCTCAGGTATCTGACTAAGTTGCCGAATCGCGACACCTTTGAAAATATTCGTGCAGCGGCGAGCAGATTACGTCAAATGACGCCCGCTTTATCAGATGAATTTGCTGAACGTCTGGCTAGGCGAATTACACAGTCTTGTGATGAAGGTGTGTGCTGGTCATGGGATCCCCTATTGGGTACACGTGCCGGGATCTCCGGCGGGCTAGGTTTGGATCGGGCCGGCTATCTGAAAATTCTTGGGCAGATTGAAGTACCCGTTACGTTGCTATATGGTGATTCAAGTCGATTTAATCGTCCTTCTGACCTCGATTCGCTTAAATCAGTTATCAGCGACGCCAATCATTATATTCTTGCCGGTGGTCATCAGCTTCATATCGAAGCGCCACAGGAGGTTGCTTCATATATTATGCAGGCGACCGATGAATATGTCGGTCCCGAAAACGTTTGTTCCATTCAATCAAATCGGGAATGCCGATGACCACGAAATCTCCTCATACAGCCGCCGATTTTGCGGAAATACCACTTGCAATTGGATCGTTCATCTTTTTTAAAGCGATCAAAGTTGTATTGCGTGCTTTTGTAGCATTGATTAACCGCGTCCGACGCGGAAAAGCTACCGCTTGGCGAGTGGTTTCCGGTGAATTGATTAAAAAGCCATTGATGTTGCCAGTCTTTATGACGAAAGCGCCGCGCTGGAATACACACGCCATCATCGGAATGGCTGGTCCTTTGGCAGTTAAATCATCGATCGCGGTCAATGTTGCCCAAGCTACATCTTCGGCAACCGCCTGGTGTCTTGTGGTTCAGCCGCTGGGCGCGGGTAGGGAATCCCGTATCTCGTCACTTGACGAAGAGAAGGGCGTCACTTGGAAGTCTACTCATTTGCCGCCAGGGTACTACATGTTGGTTATGCGCTATTACGGGCAGAGTGCACAAGCAAGTTTACCAGCGATTAAAGTTGATGAGCAGGAAATTGTCGATACGCGACAGATTGACGAAAATAATAACCAGTTCTATGGGGCATTGCGCCAACGTAAAAATTGGTTCTATCTTTCGCTTAATTATTATGTATTCACTATGTTGCGTTTTCTAGACTGGTTGCCAAACGATTTTGTGACGAGGGAGTATCTACCCGCTGGTGATCCAGGAATGAAGTTCAAGTATGGTGCTATCCACCGAGGGGCGGCGTTAAAAGTGACTTTACAGAAAGAGCTGCTTAATGCCTACGACGTCTATTTATCACTCTACGATCGGGCAAGCTTTCCCGTCCAGTGGCAACGTATTGAAGATGAAGAATATACCAGTGTCGTTTTAGAAGAGAACGGGTATTACTTAATGCGTTTGCTTTTGAAGCCAGGGGTATCGGAAGAGCCGATTGACCAACTAGTGAAAGTTTCCGCTGTTGCAGCATAAACGGGTTATAAGGTAATCGATATGAGGAAATGCGACACTGTAGTAATAGGGTCCGGTATGGGCGGGATGACTGCAGCGCTTTGCCATGCCCAGGCAGGTGAAAAGGTAATGGTTCTGGAGCAACACTCAGTTCCTGGAGGTTGGTGTCATAGCTTTGCACTCGAGGGGTACAGTTATAGTACAGGAGTTCACTATATTGGGGAGCTCTCAGAAGGTGCGCGGATTCGAACGATTTTTGAAGGTTTGGGATTGGGAGAAGATTTGACATTCTGTGAAATCAACCCTGCCGGCTATGAACATATTATTCTAAACGGAACAAGATATGATTTGCCGAAAGGTCGACAAAATTTAAAAAATTATCTTGTGCAACGGTTTCCACATGAAAAAAAAGGTATAGAAAAATTTCTGGATAAAACCGGCAAGATGGCCAAAGAAATTGGCATCGTACTGGATATGGAGAGCCTGGTAGATTTCATGAAAATGCCCTTCACAACTCCGTTGCTAATGAGGTGGGGTTTTTCCAGTTACGATAAATTTTTAAGAAGCTTTATAAAGGACAAGCAACTCATCGGGCTACTGTCAGCGCAGGCGGGCAACTACGCAATTCCCCCTAATAAGGCGGCTGCGCCGATGCATGTGGGTATTTTTGAACATTATATGAACGGTGCGTTCTATCCTCAAGGAGGTGGATACAGGCTGCCTAAAGCCTTTCTCAGAGCTATAAAAAAATATAAGGGTGAATTGTTATTGCAGACAAAGGTTGAAAAAATACTCACAGAAGGTAGTGGTAGAACCAGGAAAGTTATTGGAGTTAAACTCGCCGATGGGGAAGAGATATACTGCAAAAAGGTGATCTCTAACACTGACCCGCATCAGACGTTTACCCAATTGCTTGAGGTGGATAGCTTGAGCAGACGCCTTCGTAGAAGGCTTGCTAAGACACGATATTCAATCTCGTGTCTGGGCCTTTTCATGGCGGTCGATCTCGATCTTAAATCGAGAGGCTTTGATTCCGGCAACTACTGGGTTTTTAACGGTAACGACCTCAATAAGACGTTCAAGAGATGCATGGAAGAGGGTGTTGTTGATGACGAGGAATTTCCATTTATTTATCTGACTATTACCACGCTGAAAGATCCTTCCAAGAAAAATCGGAATTGCCATACCCTGGAAGCTTTTACGTATCTTCCTTTTAAGCCCTTTGAAAAGTGGAGAGACAGCAAAACCGGCGATCGACCTGAAGATTACAATGTTTTCAAGGAGGTTTTGAAAAACAAATATCTGGGTAGCATTGAAAAGCTGATTCCGAATATAAGGCAGTCTCTTAAGTTCTGTGAAATGGGTACACCGCTGACTACGATGGACTACCTGAATTGTACCGACGGAAGTATCTTTGGCACTGAAAAAAATATGCTGCAAACAGGGCCGTTTATGTTTTTACCGAAAACAGAAATTAATAATCTCTATTTATGTGGAGCAAGTACACTTCACGGCATCTTTGGTGCAACAATTTCCGGCTTACTCACTTCAAGTATATCGTTGAAGCGCAGTATCAGAGAGTTATTGAGCCACAGAAATAAAGAGATTACCGTATATCAGTCAGAAGATATTGCCAGTTGGCCGGAAAGATACCATTCACGTATTGCGACAAATTGGGGAGAGTGCGCTGAGCCTTCGGCGAGCAAAGCAGAGAACATTGCCATAAATCTTTAAATGGGTCGTGACGCTGAATGCTTGCGCCGGAAGCTTCAAAGGCATTTCCCGGGAGTACTGCCTGGTCCGCCAGCCTGCGGATGCCCGCTCAACGAACATCGATGGCTGGCGAGACCATTCATTACAGTCTCGGTTAGGCCACGCTACGATGTTTCTGTCTCATGATGTTTATGTCTATAGTGCGCAAAAGCCTTCATGGCACTCTTAAGGAACCGCCTTGCATCCTTGCGCTCCAACAGCCCCGATTTCACAATCTTCTTAAGTGACTTGTTGACGCATTCTGCATAGTCCCGACGATTCCCCCAATTGTCCATATAACTGCAGGGAATTTCAGGAAATACGATCCGTTCGGATTTATGTACATCGTACAGGCGATTGCGTACACCGCCCGGCCACAGCACTTCGACCATACCTTCATCTTCATCAGCCAGTCCAAAATTATGTGCCAGACTGTCTTGCGACAAGTGACTGGAGCCACCCAGGACCGGCTGCATGACAGTTTTCCCGTCTTCCGGCGTGAACTTGATGATCGCGCCGATGGCGTCACGATTCACCCTGCCTTTTGGCGTAATGCCGATCGTACCCTTGGCGGTAACTTCAACCCAGTGATTACCGTTGTCTGCGCTATTCATCTCCACCGCAAGACTGCCGTTCGGGTACACTATACCGGTCCATGACCAGACGCCTGGCTGAACAGATGCAAAATTAGGGATAAAGTTCGCATACTCGTCAAATGGGCCGCCATACAAGACCCCCATAGGAACCTGGGGTATTGGTTCAGGGCTATCAAAACTCGATACCGAGACGATATCGACAAATCCGTCACCGTTCAGATCGCCTGTAGCCAGGCCGTGCACGTTTCGACGCGTATGATTTTTCGGAATTGCTCTCGAGTCATAATGGAAATTCCCATCGCCATCGTTTTGTATAATGGCCCCAGGGTTTGATGCCATGGTTGCGAGACCTACGTCGATGTTTCCATAGAAAACAATATCGGTATCACCGTCATTGTTATAGTCTAACGTGCTGGTACCCCAGGCGAATGGTGTAGCTACAAGATCAGGGCCCACGCCGGGGTCAATAAAACTTCCATCGGCCTGACCAAGAAACCAACGTGATGCATATTCTCCCAGCGAATAAGGAGCACCTATAAAGCCGCGGAACATGGTTTGTGCATAGTCCCCTGCATTGGTGGCGAACATATCCATAAAACCGTCGCTATTAAAATCACCGAACGACAAACCCATCCAGGACGCGCCTTTTGCGGTGCCGGATTCGACGCTCACATCGGTAAAATGGCCTGTACCGTCGTTGTTGAAGATATGTATCAAACCGCGGTTAACACCCCCTGCGCTTGGCGGCAGAGTGAACACCTGATCGTCGGCTGTTATGATATCGACATCACCATCCTGGTCGTAGTCCACCATGGCTATGGACCATGTCACGCCAGCAGGGTGGGGTATTGCAGGAGGCAAACCCGCTAGTTCCTGAATACCCGATGTGCCGCTGACATTTTCGAATCTGTTAGCGCCTTTGTTCACATAGAGTTCGTTGTGTTGATTAAGCACAAACGGCTCTATCCACCATGCGAAGGTATTGTCCATAGGCAGGGAATTGGCTATGACCACATCTAGCAAACCATCTGAATTTACATCGCCAAACGAGCAACTTGTTGAATTGAGTTTATCTGTGGCGATACCACTTTGAGGCGTAATATCCTCAAAAGTACCATCGCCTTTGTTTTCGAATAAGCTGTTGGTATCAGCAAGGTCTAACACCAAAAGATCTTCGTCGCCGTCATTATCGATATCGCCGAAACACACGCCCGAACTGTCCTTATCGTGCAGGCCTGCACCGGACAGCGCCCCCATGTCTTTGAAACTCAGTTTGCCGCTTTCTTTAAGCTGATTGGACAGCAGACTGTTACTGGTCCCCGGGCCATTCGTGACATAAAGATCAAGATCACCATCCCCATCGTAATCAAATATGGCTACACCGGGGAAACCGCGGGTTTCTTCGGGCAGTTGAGCCAGATTTGGAATCGTCGATGGATCGCTAAAATCTAGGAACAGCGGCTGCTGCTTGAATGCATTCAATACATCATTTGTTAAAGACGGCGTCCTCGAATAGTTGATCCCAACCCCCGGATCTTGTGCTATATCCGAAAACACAATGCCTGTGTCCGCCTTGACCGTATGCACGGACAAAATCGTCAATATCGCTAATATCCCCGTCCGACTGCTTGGTAATCTAACCTGGAAACAACATTCCTTTAAGCTGTCCATTGGTTCCTCCATTATACCTGTGTTTTTGTCTTAAGTCTGAATCGAATTGGTTTTGGCCGCCCTGTCGGTATGCAGACCGAGCTCGGTCGCCGTTCCTGCTAGCTGATCTTCCGAATTACAAGCTGGCAGAGTTTGCAGTTGGGCAACCAATCACCCCCTTATTCCTGTCGATGCATATCGTTGTATTTGCAGCTGATTCGTTCAGCTAAAGTCGTTGAGCATAGATGGCACCAGACGGCGAATCTATCTCATATCAAAGGGGCTTTTCCCCGCCAGGTACAAAATGCAAGTCATGCAACGGAACCGAACGCACCACAAATGGCGTAACGTCTTGATATTTTTCTGTTAGCGATAACCCTGGAACCGCCCCCCCACCGTAGATTTTAACCCGTACGGTTTATTCACCTGAGATCTACCCAATTGGGATCCTCTCCGCCTGCTGCGCCCCTAAATTTATGTAAACCGATGTATGCTCCTCCTTGAAATATATTGGAGGATTAACGCCTTATTGGGCGCAGGTAGAGCCAATGTGCATCCGGCGACCTCAACCTTCAGATGTCTTGCGCTTGGGCTGGCTGAAATTGTAGCACTGCGAGGCGCGGTACGACAAGGTCGAGCCTTGTCCAATATGAAATGAGTCTGAAGGGAGGGCCGTATTTCTAATATGAAATGAGTCTGAAGCTGGAAAGGGAACCGTTCATGATGGGGGGATGAAAACCATCATGAAACTCGAAGACTTAACGACCATCGATCAACTCACCGAACGGCGGCGGCCAGGACGGCCACCCGGGAGAGGGATGCGGGTCGTTACCAGCGCCACCGTCCCGAGCAGACCCTTCTCTATCGGATTGTCGAACAACATTACCCGGTATTCACTGTCCATTTGGCGGAGCAGGGCAGGGTAGTGCCGGGGTATGTCCAACAGGAATTCGAGGATTATCTCAAATGCGGCCGACTGGAACACGGGTTCCTGAGGGTGCGCTGCGAGAGCTGCCACGCAGAGCACCTGGTCGCCTTCAGTCGCAAGCGCCGCGGCTTCTGCCTCAGTTGCGGGGCGCGGCGGATGGCCGAGAGCGCGGCCTTGTTGGTCAACGAGGTGCTACCCGAACAGCCCATACCCAAAGCACTCGCTGCGCTCGCGGGGCAGGCTCTGCGCCAGTGGGTGCTGAGTTTCCCATTTCAACTACGTTTCCTATTTGCCGCCCAGCCGGCGATTATGGGCCGGGTGCTGGGCATCGTTTACCGCGTGGTTGCCTCCCATCTAGTCAAAAAAGCTGGGTATACGAAAAAGTCAGCCCAAACGGGCGCCGTCACCCTCATTCAGCGGTTCGGCCCGGCACTCAATCTGAATATGCCCCAGGGCACCTTCTCTTGATGCTGCGCATCAATTCACCTTGTCCATTTCCATATGCTGTTTCTGGATGGCGTGTATATCGAGCGTTGCAATGGGTCGTCCAGATTCCGCTGGGTC
>Ga0114931_10011496_pt1 | contig 10452 bp, 8 predicted proteins | sample 2SBtaG_FD_89579 | JGI IMG/M metagenome (GOLD analysis project Ga0114931, IMG submission 89579) | Deep subsurface microbial communities from Kolumbo volcano to uncover new lineages of life (NeLLi) - 2SBTROV14_V59a metaG | ecosystem: Environmental > Aquatic > Marine > Volcanic | place: Kolumbo... | reverse complement strand
GGCGCGCTTAAGCAGATAGAGAGGAGCTATGAGTGGCTTCCCGAGGGGGTGAGAACGTTCCTCTTGGAGAGAAAGGGGGCCGGCGTGCTCGGCATCGTCGCCGATTTTGTCAGCGTACCAAAGGGGTACGAGCGGGCTCTCGAGGCCGCGTTGGGTGAGAGGCTTAAGTGGGTGGTTGTGGAGGATGAGGGGGTTGCCCTTGAGACGTTGGGCTATATTTACGAGCGCTCGGAGGGGAGGGTTACGGTTTTACCCGTCTCGGGGCAATCGGCATATGAGCACCGCCCCGCCGACCCGATGCCGCAGGGTGCGGAGTACCTGCCGGATATCATCACCGTATCGGGTTCTTCGGGATCGTCGATAATGGGGTCGTTGATATGTGGCCTACTAGGGGGTGTTTTCGTCGTGCCCACCCTTGAAGAGGCGCTCAAGATGAGAAGGGATGGCGTCGCCGGTGCGAGATACGTTTCTCTAAAAGGGGAGTTCCTCGATTCTATGGGGGCGATGACGGGTGGGGCTTCCACCACGCAGGGTGTTTTTGAGATGAAGCGTGAGATAGAGGACTTGGGGGAGAAGATTGCCGCCATGGAGGACGAGCGGGCGGCGGTCACAGAAGAGCTGCAAGTGTCTAAGGGGGAGGTCGAGAGATTAGAGGGCGCGATAAAGTCCCTCGATGATTCTCTGCTTGAGATCGAATTTAAGGAGGTCGAGACGAGAAAGGACTTGACCAATCTCGAAGAGCGTCTGGGCACGCTCCGGCAGAGGGCAGATCTCCTTGGGCTCGACCTCGAGCAGACGACCGCGGAGATTGAGGAAAAGGGGGAGCGGTTGGGGGTTGCAAAAGTCGAAGCCAGCGCGCTCGAGGGGCAAAGGCGTGCGCTTGAGCAGAGGCACGCGGAGCTTAGGGAGAAGGCCGAGCTTCAAGAGGGTAATCAAAAAACCGTTGAGGCCGCCATCGTCGATCTTAGGGTCCAAAAGGCCGCGCTCGATGAAAAGCGCGCCGGCATAGAAGAGGATATAAACGGGTTGCGGGAGAGGCTCCAAAGCGCCAATGAGAAGATAGAGCGCGAGGGTGAAGAGGTTCTAAGGAAGAGGGTTCTACAGCAGGAGCTTAACGAGACAATTGAGACGGCCAACACCGAGATAGCAAAGCTCAAGGGGGCCGTGGAAGAGGCCCTTGCACGCCTGGAAGCTCTCAAAACCGGCAAGGAATCCGTTATGTCTAAGGTCGATTTGCACAGAGAGGAAAAAGAGGCTCATAGAAGAGAGCTTTCCGAGTTGAACCGGCAACTGAACTCGCGCCTCATAGAGGAGAATAAGGTTGAGATTGAAATAGACCACATAAGGGGGGCTGAGAGCGAGCTCTCCGGTTCTCTTGAGGATGAGAATGCCGCCGCCGCGGCCGCCGCCGATGACGAGTGGTTGGAAGAGATGGGTATTGAAGCCGCCTACGACAAACTATCCACACTAAAAGCCAAGCTCGATAGGTTTGGCGCCGTAAACCTGCTTGCACCCGAGGAGTACAAGGAACTTGAGGAGAGACATGAGTTTCTAACCGCGCAGGTGGAGGACCTCACAGAAGCGCTGAACACCCTTCGCCAGGCGATGCAAAAGATTGACAGCGAGTCTCAGAGGAGGTTTCTCGAAGGCTTTACCCAGTTGAATGAGAAATTCGTATCGGTGTTTCCCAAACTCTTTCCGGGGGGTGAGGCTAAGCTCGTCCTTACCGACCCGGACGATCTGCTCGAGACCGGTGTCGACGTGGTGATTCGGCCTCCGGGCAAGAAGTTCCAACAGATTACCCTTCTATCGGGGGGGGAGAAGGCGCTTTCCGCCATAGTGCTCATAATCTCTGCGTGCTTAATAAGACCCGTGCCTTTTTTGCTGCTGGACGAGATCGACGGCCCGCTTGACGATTCCAACACCACTCAGTTCGTCGATCTGCTCAAGGAAGTGAGCGATGTCTCGCAGGTAGTGGTGGTAAGCCACAACAAAAAGACTATGCAGGCGGCGAGTTCCCTGGTGGGTATCACTTCCGATAAGCCGGGTACATCGAGGGTGGTTTCTGTGGAGCTAGGCGAGGTAGACGACTATGAACGGAGGGAAGTAGGAACCGCTTGAATGGCATCCCCCTTGCGATAAACTTATTAGCGAGGGTTTAGGACTCCAGCGATTTTTTCGTCGTCCTAGTTGTTTTTGGAGGAATATGCTAGATGATCTCATACATAATGAAAAGGATTGTGGGCTCGCAAAACGAGCGTGAAATCAAGAAGCTCCAGAGCGGTGTAGATGCCGCTAACGAGTTTGAAAAAGAGCTTGTAGAACTCTCGACCACCGAGCTGGCCGCTAAAACGGACTACTTTAGGGAAATCATAGAGGGAAGGGTGAAGGAAGACCCCGACTCCGATGAAGAAGGCTATTTCTCAGAGCTTGAGGAGGTACTTTGGGACATACTGCCCGAAGCATTTGCCGTAGTCAGGGAGGCGTCGAGAAGAACCCTGGGGATGCGGCACTTCGACGTGCAGCTCATCGGCGGCATTGTGCTTCATCAGGGAAAGATTGCAGAGATGAAAACCGGTGAGGGAAAGACGCTCGTCGCGGCCCTGCCTATCTATCTAAACGGACTGACCGGCCGGGGGGCGCATCTGGTAACCGTAAACGACTACCTGGCGAGGCGTGATGCGACGTGGATGGGGCCAATTTACAAAATGCTCGGCTTGAAGGTGGGTGTAATTAACCATGAGGTCTCCTACCTCGTGGAGTGGGAGGACGAGGAAAGGGCACTGGCGGCAATCCAGAATAATCAGAGCGTGTGGCATGGGGAGGTGCACGGCAACAACATTCCCCCCGAGAGGAATCTGGAGGCGCTTGCCGCGTTCATGACGAAGCTCGTGGAGTGTTCCAGACAAGATGCGTACGGCGCCGACGCCACGTACGGCACAAACAACGAGTTTGGCTTTGATTACTTAAGGGACAATATGAAGTTCTCGCTCGATGACTACGTTCAGCGCGAGCACAATTTCGCGATCGTCGACGAGGTGGATAGCATACTCATTGATGAGGCTAGAACCCCGCTCATCATTTCAGGCCCGAGCGAGGATTCCACTGAGCTCTATTACAAAGTCGATGTACACGTGCGCGGGCTGAAGAAGGATGCCGACTTCACGCTCGATGAGAAGACGAAGCAGGTGACTCTCACCGAGGAAGGGTCTACGAATATAGAGCGCATGCTGGGAGTTGAGAACATATTCGATCCGGCGAATCTTGAGTTGCTTCATCACGTCGATCAAGGGCTGAGGGCGCACCACCTGTTTATCCGCGACGTGGACTATCTGGTCAAGGACAATAAGGTAATCATCGTCGATGAATTTACCGGAAGGATGATGCCGGGCAGGCGGTGGAGCGACGGGCTCCATCAGGCCATTGAAGCAAAGGAGAAGGTCGAGATAGAGAGCGAGAATCAGACTCTCGCCACCATAACCATCCAGAACTACTTTAGGATGTATAGGAAGCTTGCCGGCATGACCGGTACGGCGGATACGGAAGCCGTTGAGTTCAAGAAGATTTATGATCTGGACGTCGTTGTTATCCCCACACACATGCCCATGATAAGGGATGACGCGAACGACCTGGTTTACAGGACGGAAGAGGAGAAGTTCGAGGCCGTGGCCGAACACATTCGTGAGCTCAATGAGATGGGGAGACCCATTCTTGTAGGTACGGCTTCTATAGACAACTCTGAGAAGATAAGTCGCATGCTCACTAAGGCGCAGATTAAGCACGAGGTGCTAAACGCCAAGCAGCACGAGCGCGAGGCCGAGATAGTGGCGCAGGCTGGAAGGGTAGGGGCGGTGACGCTTGCCACCAACATGGCGGGTAGGGGCACCGACATAGTGCTCGGAGGAAACCCGGAGTTTCTCGCCAAGAACATCATAAAAAAGAGGTATAAAGTCGATCCCTCTGAAGCCGCGCCCGATCAGTTTGAGGAGGCGATGCTGGAGGCGAAAGAGATATGCGATGAAGAAAAAAGGGAAGTGATACGGTTCGGGGGACTTCAGATTATAGGAACAGAGAGGCACGAGTCCAGGAGAATCGATAACCAGCTCCGGGGCCGCTCGGGCAGGCAGGGCGATCCTGGGGCATCGAGTTTTTACGTCTCTCTGGAAGACGACCTAATGCGTATATTCGCCTCTGATACTATCACCTCCATTATGGATAAGCTCGGATGGGAAAGGGGCGAGCCTATCGAGAATAGGATGATATCAAAAACTATCGAGAACGCCCAGAAGAAGGTGGAGGGCAGGAACTTCGACATAAGGAAGCATCTGCTTGAGTATGACGACGTGCTCAACACCCAGAGAGACGTCGTTTACACGATGAGGAAGGAGATACTAAGCGGAGGGGACAGCCTGAAGGAGAGATTTCTTGAGATGGTTGACGCGCTCGTCGCGGACTTTGTGCACTACTCGTTGGCGCAACTCAACGAAGAGGGGGAACCAGATAGAGAGGGGCTTAGCGAGTCCCTTTTCAGGACGTTTAATTTCAAAATCGATGCCGACTCTCTGGATATCGATTCAAAGGAACCGGCTCAGGCGATTGAAGATATAACCCTCAAAATCAGCCAACAGTACGACGAGAAAGAGTCGGAGATTGGAGAGGAAATGTTACGACAGGTCGAGAGGTTTGTTATGCTTCAAACGCTCGACTACCTGTGGAAGGATCACCTGCTCAGCATGGATCACCTGAGAGAGGGAATAGGGCTCTTGGGCTACGCTCAGCAAGACCCCCTCTATGAGTACAAGAAGCAGGGCTTTGAAATGTTCTCGGAGATGATGGAGAGGTTTAAAGATGAGGTGTGTCAGAAGCTCTTCAGGGTTCAGCCCGCCGGTGAAGTGGATATAGACCGCCTTGAGAGGAGGAGGAAAATTGAACAGCAGCGCATGATTCAAAGCCGGGGCGAGCAGGCGGAAGAAAGGAAGATGCCGGTGCGAAAGGGCCAAAAAATCGGCAGGAACGCTCCCTGCCCGTGTGGAAGCGGTAAAAAGTACAAGAAGTGCTGCGGAAAGGCCTAGGGAGGTTGTGTGCGTGGAAACTTCTGATCTCACAAATTTAATAGGGAAGCTGGAACGCAATATAGAGAGCGTAATCAAGGGGAAGAAGGACGTTATTAGGTCTACGCTCGTGGCCCTTTTCTCCCAGGGTCACATGCTGATTGAGGACGTGCCGGGGGTTGGAAAGACGACCCTGGCACAGTCTCTGGCGAAGACCACGGCGCTCTTGTTTAAGAGGATTCAGTTCACGAGCGACCTCATGCCTTCCGACATCCTGGGCGTCTCCGTGCTCGATCAGAGCACTGGGGAGTTCCAGTTCAAGCACGGGCCTATTTTCACTAATGTTTTGCTTGCGGATGAAATCAATAGAGCTACGCCGAAGGCTCAGAGTGCGCTCCTGGAAGCGATGAATGAGTCCAGGGTTACGATTGATGGGCAGACCTATGAGTTGCCGAAGCCGTTTTTTGTGATTGCGACTCAAAACCCCTACGAGTACCGCGGCACCTTTCCCCTTCCGGAGAACCAACTCGATCGTTTTGCGATGAGGATAAGCATCGGCTATCCCGACCACGAGAGCGAGAAAGAGATACTGACCGCTCTTACGCACATAAACCGCAACGACGGTATCCGCGCCGTGATAAGCAGGGAGGAGGTCGTGGGGCTGCAGCAAATGGCTGAGAGCGTTCACATAGATGATTCGATACTCAACTATATGCTGACCATTGTGAATAAGAGCAGGGACCCTGCTAACTTCGAGTTGGGGGTGAGCCCCAGGGGTACCATAGCGCTTAAGCGCGCCGCACAAGCCCGCGCGCTTCTAGACGGAAGGTCTTACTGCATTCCCGAGGACGTGAAGGAGATGGTCGTGCCGGTTCTGGCTCATCGGGTGGTCTCAAAACATGACAAAATGGGCGTGAAAGTGATTGAAGAGGAGGCTCTCAAAGAGCTGCTCGAAACCGTGGAGGTACCGGTGTAGCGGTGTAGCCCTTTCTTACGATCCTACGAACGTTATAAGCAGCCGGGTATCTGCCGGCGTGGAGTGGCTTAACGATAATGGAGAAAAACATCTATTTTAATGGAAAGAAGTTCTCGCTTCCGCTCCCTTTTGTCCTAACGGGCGTTGTCCTTTTATTTGCTGGAATGGTTTCGCTTATTTTCCTCTTCTTTATTGCGTTGCCCGTAGCCATTTTGTCCCTGCTCCGAAAGCCCTTGCGCAAAAGTGGTGCTAGGAGATTTGAGGACGATGGAAAGACAATCGTGCTTCGCGATGATGAATACGAGGTCTTTATTGATGAGCCGAAGTAATTTGGGCCTTTGTTTAGCGATTTCGTGCAATTGAGCGGCACTCATCCTCCCTTACCCGTTTCAATGGGTACATTCCACAGTCCGCCGATGCCTTTCCCAAAGGCAACCTGCGTATATACTTGCCTTTTTTCCACGCATTTACATTTAGCCTTGAATTCAAAGCCCCAGTAGTTCTCCCTGCGAAACCCTTTTAGCATATGGCGTCATTGACTTCTATTTTCTAGTTGTGGTATAACACCGTTGTTGGGCGGTCGTAAGGGATTCATAACCCTTGTGCATTGGAGAGGAGGAGAAAATATTACTAACTGGAGGTACAAACAATCATGGGCTTTATAAACAACTCTCAATTAAAGCAGTTTAGTTGTGGAGACGTTATTCCTGGAAGCACCGGTATGCTTACGCTTGCATTCGGTCCGGCGGCGGACCAGTTGAGTGAGGCTCCGGCGGGAAACGCATCGTTCCCGTTCTGGTTTGGATGGTATCGTTGCAACATCGGCGAGACACTGGCAAAGTTTAAGAACACGGAGACCCACGTGGGCTACTACATCACGAAGGGGCGCTTTAAGATACTGAGCGAGGGGGAGACCAAAGACGTCGGCGCCGGCGACTGGGTTGGGTTCCCGCCTCAAACGGATTTTGAGGTTGTAGCGTTGGAGAACGGCTCGGAGCTCCTCTGGGTCTACGTCCCGCCAAAGGCGGGCTAAAACGCATTGCTCGCCGCAAGTCAAAGGAGAAGGCATTGGGGTTGTCTTCTCCTTTTTGAAGGATTCACCTCTACGAGGAAATCCCGTTTATCTGCTCTGCAAGATTAATGTCGTTTTCCGTGATGCCCCCCTCGCTGTGTGTAGAGAGGGAGAGCGTGACCCTGTTCCAGCTTATTGAGATGTCGGGATGGTGATTGGCCTTTTCTGCGAGAAAGGCCACCCTGGTTACGAACGCTATTGAGTCCACGAAGTCTTTAAACTTAAACGACTTCACTATCTCTTTCCCATCATCGAGCTCCCAGCCGTCGAGTTGAGTTAATTGCTCTTTTATCCCTTCATGTGAGAGAAGCGCCATTGGTGTTACCTCCTTTTTTTAATATTCTACCAGGAAGACCTCCGAAGGTTGGCCCGCCGCCTCTATCCCCATGGGTCGACGAATTGACGGCCCGGACTGGAAAAATTCTCCCGCCGGATTAGATTATAGGCTATGGCTTTCTCTTTTGTTGGCATCGGTTCCAACCTTGGGGACAGGGTCGGGAACTGCTTAAGGGCTATGCGGGAGGTTGCGTGCTTCGCGTCTATTGAAGCCTCATCGTCCCTCTATGAAACTGAGCCTGTGGGGATGGAGCGCCAGCCCGATTTTGTAAACGCGGTTATAAGGGTAAACACACCACTCTCACCCTACGAACTCCTCCGCGCCCTCCTAGGGGTTGAGAGTGCGATGGGCAGAACTAGGAGGGGGGGGATTCCAAACGCTCCCCGGATAATCGACCTCGATATACTGTTTTACGAGGACTTTATTATCGAGAGCCCGCATCTCGTAATCCCGCACCCAGAAGCTCATAAGAGGAGGTTTGTCCTAGCGCCGCTTTGTGAAATCGCGCCGCGTCTAGTTCACCCCGTCCTGAGAAGGCGGTCTAAGGAGCTATTGGAAGCTCTTCAGGACGGTAAGGGCGTCTCAATACTGGCACACTCCCCAAACCTCCCGCTTGCCACATAGTGTCCCTAATGAAGCCCTTGACCCCCCTTGACCGACGACCAGCCTATTCAGTCTCTAGGGTGCTTAGTAGGTGGTCTGCCTATACTCCCGCCGTGAGCCTTGCCGAGGCGAGGGTATTCCAGAGTAGCATGGCGATTGTCATGGGGCCTACCCCGCCCGGGACCGGGGTTATGAGGGAGGCCCTTTCTATTGCGCCGTCGAAGTCTACGTCGCCTGTGAGTTTTCCGTCTGACTTCCGGTTGATTCCCACGTCGACTACCACGGCGCCCTCCTTTACCATATCAGCGGTGACGAAGTTGGCCCGCCCGATGGCGGCTACCAAGATGTCCGCGCTCCGGGCGATTTCGTCGAGGCCCCTCGTCCTGGAGTGGCAGATGGTCACGGTGGCGTGACGGTGAAGGAGAAGGATGGAGACCGGTTTCCCAACGATGTTGCTCCTTCCTATTACCACCGCGCGCGCGCCCTCAATCTCTACGTTGTAAGCGTCGAGCATCCTCATTATGCCGTTCGGGGTGCAGGGGACAAACCTGGGGTGTCCCTGTACGAGCAGCCCTACGTTCTCCGGGTGGAACCCGTCGACGTCCTTCAGCGGGGAGACGCTTCTCAGTATTGCGGACTCATTGATATGCTCGGGGAGGGGAAGCTGCACTAGGATGCCGTGAATTTTGTTGTCATTGTTGAGCCTGTCGATTAACGAGAGGAGTTCCGCCTCGGTCGTCTCGGCGGGCAGGGTGTGCTCCTCGGAGTAGATGCCCGCCCCGGAGCACGCCTTGCGCTTGTTGCGCACGTAGATTTGCGAAGCGGCGTTGTCTCCAACCAGCACTGCCGCCAAGCCCGGCACCACCCCGGTGGCGTGTTTTAGCTCCTCGACGGATTTTGCGATCTCTTCCCTGGTTTCTTTAGCTACTTTTTTGCCGTCAATGATTTCGCCCATGCGTAGAGTTACCCTCCTTCTTAGGATTCGTGATTCCAGAAGTGGTTGAGCGGGCCGTGACCGCGCCCGATTGCGAATGAGCCCCTTATTGCGCCCGTGACGTACCACTTTGCCTTTTTCACTGCGCTCAGCGTATCCATGCCCTTTGCGAGCAGCGCGCAGATGGACGCGGAATATGTGCACCCCGTCCCATGGGTGTTCCGAGTCTTGATCCTCTCCGCGCTCAGCTCATGAAAGTCGCGCCCGTCGTATAGCACGTCGGTCGCCTCGTCCCCTGCGCTCAAGTGTCCGCCCTTTACGAGCACGAACTCCGGGCCGAGCTCCTTGATCGAAGCGGCGGCGAGCCTCATCTCTTCTAAGGAGCCTATCGTCGAGCCTGAGAGGGCCTCGGCCTCCGGGATGTTGGGGGTGAGTATGTGGGCTAGGGGTAATAGCTCGTCGATTAGCGCCCGCTCCGCACCTCTATTTAAGAGGACGTCCCCGCCCTTTGCCCTCATCACGGGGTCGATAACCAGCCTCTTTACGCCGAACTCCCTCAGCTTCTCCCCTACTGCTCTCACTATTTCCTCCGACGACAGCATCCCGAGCTTAACGGCGTCCGCCCCCATGTCTTCCAGCACGGCGTCCATCTGGAGCCTTACGAAGTCAGGCTCCAGGTCGCAGATTCCCCGTACGCCTACGGTGTTTTGTGCGGTTATTGAGGTTATGACCGACATTCCAAAGACGCCGTGCGCGGCGAATGTTTTTATATCCGCCTGAATCCCCGCGCCCCCGCCGGAGTCCGAGCCCGCTATGGTGAGTGCGATGGGTGGGCGGCTGGGCATGGAGATTATAATACAGTGATTTGCCCCGGTGTCCAATGGGGCGATTGGGGGAGAAAAGGGGCGTCAAAAAATGCAGTCACTTGTGGTATCTGCCACGCTTTTTGTTTATTATTATGATTGATTTTGATGATGTGCGGAAGCCCCGGGGGGCGTCTCACGGAGCTTAGGGCTTGTCCCATATGAAAGGTCAATATCTATTTCCGTGTGGCCGCTTGAGACGGTTTGGGTTCAAGCGTGTTACAGTTGTGCTCTCTATCGCGCTCATCCTCTGCGCCCTATTGATTCATGCGGGCACTTTCTCCGTGGAAGCCGCTGACCCAAAGCCGCTAATTCCCCGCAGCGCCGACGAGCTTGACTATTCCGACTTCCCCAAAACCCCGCTGGGGTTGAACTTGATTGCTACGCTTAAGAGGCAGAGGCATGCTACGGCTATGATTAAGAGCACCACGACCGGAACACTGAAGTCCTTCAGCGCCGGGGACGCTATAGATTTTGTGGAGCTTAATGAAAAGGTTATAATAGTGCAGATTTCAAACTGCTCGCTTGTCCTCAAGCGGGGGACTAGGTACGAGTCCCTCTCGTGCAGGCTCAGGGTAGGCCGCAAGCCCTTTATCGTGAGGAGCGCCCCTATTGC
>Ga0114931_10011495_pt1 | contig 10453 bp, 10 predicted proteins | sample 2SBtaG_FD_89579 | JGI IMG/M metagenome (GOLD analysis project Ga0114931, IMG submission 89579) | Deep subsurface microbial communities from Kolumbo volcano to uncover new lineages of life (NeLLi) - 2SBTROV14_V59a metaG | ecosystem: Environmental > Aquatic > Marine > Volcanic | place: Kolumbo... | reverse complement strand
CGTGGTCGCCCGCCTCGACGCGGGCGTGCTGCACGACGAGAAGACCGGTGGGAGGCGCAAGGGCCTGCATCGCCTGCGGCTTCAGGAAGGTCCCGGCCCGCCGGATCATCTGCTCAAGGTCAATCGCTATCAAGGCGGTACCGGCTGGCGCCGCCGCTGGCGCGGATCGAAGGCGCGCCATGAGCTCGCCACAGCCGAAGCTTGTGCGGCGAGAGGCCTGCCCACGCCGCTTCCCCTGGCCGCCGGAGAGGAGCGCCACGCCGGACGCCTGGTGCGCTGCCTGCTGCTGGTGCCAATCCTCGCCGACGTGACCGACTTGCGCGCCCTGTGGTACGGCGCGGAGGCGAGCCTCAGCTCCCGAGACGCACTGCCCCGACCCGAGCAACGAGCTCTGGCGAGGGCCTTCGGGCAATTCTGCCGGCAGGTCCATGAGGCGGGGCTGTTCCAGGAGGATTCTGCCACCAACAACTTCCTGGTGCGACGCGCGGGCGGCCAAGGCCCGGCAAAGCTCTGGATCATCGACTTCGAGCGCGCGCGCCTGCAGCGGCGCACCAGCACGCGGCAGCGACGCGTGATGCTGACAAAGCTGCACCGGGACCTCTCCCGTAGCAGCGCGACGGACCGCTGGCGCTTCCTCACCGCCTACACAGGGGGGGATCGCGCCGAGGCCCGCCACTGCTGGCAGGCGCTGGCACGAGAGGCTTCGACGCTGGCTGCCCACGACCTGCGCCGAATGGCACGAACCTGCCTCTCGGGCCGACGCTACCGGCGCCTGGCCCAGGGCACCTGGCGGGGCTTCGGACGACGGGACGTGGCCTTGCAGGAGCTGGTCACGGCCCGCGAGGGCGCCCGGCGGGCGGCGGGCTCCCCGAGCCGCCAGGGAATGTTCTGGTGCGTGTCGCTCTCGGGCCCGCCCAGACGTCTACAGAATGCATGGGTGATGATCAATTTTCTTTATGTAAGACGGGGTCTTGCTCCTAAACCTCTGGCTCTTTGGATGAAGCATGACGTGGGGCTCCTGCTGCTGGCCGCCGAGCCGGGCGACAGGCTTGTGGGGGCGCCCGGGGACGCGGCGGCAGCGCAGGCCCAGCGCGCGCTGCTCCGCACATCCGCAGCGCTGGGCGAGATCTCGGACCGCGTAGTTGGGCTCCCCTACCTGTGGCGACCCGCACAGCAGGACGGCGGCGAGGCGCTCTGGCTGCGTCCAGAGGGACTGCGGGTCCGGGGCCGACCGACCGCGCTGGAGCTCCTCGACGAGGTATTGGCCCGCACCTGAGGCCCGTTCAGAAATGGGTTCACCGCGCCGATACGAGCGAGCATGCAGGCCCACCAGCCGCCGCGGCCCATCCGCTCGCTGCGCGAAGACGATCCCGAGGTCGAGGAGCGGATCGACGCCTTCGTGGCCCGGCTTGGAGAGACCATCGACGGGTTCCAGGACAACGAGGCCAGAGGGGACCTGCATGGGCTGCGTGAACTCGCCGACGAGCTGGCGGAGCAGGCGCAGACGCTCGGCTATCCCGATCTGGTGGCGGCCGCGCGCGCCATCGGGACAGCCTGCGGCGAGGACAGCCCGGCAGCCCTCCGCAAGAGCGTGGAGGGGCTCACCGAGCTCTCCCAGCGCATCCGCCGTGGCCACCGCAGCGCCGCATAGCCCGGCCTCAGAGGAATGCCCAGGCGCCCCCGGGTCCGAAGACCACAAAGGCCCAGATACTCCCGTTGGCCACCGCGTGTGCCAGCACGGTTGCGCCCAGGTGACCCCGGCGATAGAGCCAGAGGTTGAAAATGAGGCCCGTGGGCGCAGCGACCCACCACTCCCAAGGCGCGTGGGAGAAAGTGAACCACAGCAGCGTCACGAAGAAGCCGCGCGTGGCATAGCGTGCCATCGGCAGGCTGCGGAAGTCGCCGCCTGAATCTGCCACCTCTGCAAAGCGCAGCAAGAAGCTGCGCACGAAGAGCTCTTCTACAAAGGGCGTCACCGCGGCGAATCCCAGCAGCCGGACCCCGAGGGTGGCTGGACCGAGGAAGTGGGGGTCGAAGACGGGGCCTCGCGGTAGCTTCGGGAACAGCAGGTACGGCCCCACCCACAGCAGTGCAATGCCAAGGCCCACCGAAATGTCGAGCAGACAGGCGCCATTCCAAGCAAAGCCCCGAAGTTCCGGGTAGTCCCCGCGGCGGGCGAAAACCAGTACAAGCGCCCCCGGCAGAACCACCTTCAGCACGGCGAGGGCCTGGGCGACATGCCCGGTGCTCCAAGCTTCGAGCTGCACCAGGACGAGGAACGCGGCATAGGGACCGAGGTAGGGCCACCAGCCGGGAACAAAGTAGAGGCCGGGCCAGGAGCCTGCACGGGATCGCTCGGAACGGCTCACACGCATGGGCGCGGGCTTTGGTAGGTCAGCGCCGGGACGCGCGCTACCGCTACCCAAGCATCGCCGCGCCGCCGGCGCAGAACAGCACCCCCAAGCCCAGCCCCGCCCCGAGACCCAGCGTGACGAGCATGACCACCCCGGCCAGCACCAGCGACTGCCCGATGCCCTCACAGAGCATGCCGCGCAGGACGGCAGCATGGGCGAGCAAGAGGACGACCAGGGAGAGGCCCTGGAAGTGCAGCATCGCAGCCACGTTTCCACTCTCGGGTCGCCCCACCACGACGACGAGGCCTGGCTCGATGACCAGCGCCGCCAACATCTGCACGATCACGATGCCATAGGCGCGCCGGAAGCCCGGGCTCTCGCGGCGCACGGCGCGGCAGCCGAGCAGGAGCGCCAGGGCACCGAAGGCCACGAAGAGGCCCAACCCCACCAGGCCCGCCGCAATTGCGACCGCCATGGCCGGCCCCTTGAGGGTCTGGAGAGCCTCGCGGGCCTTGGCCTCGGGTACCTTGGCGCCCCGCGGCACCCGGCTCCCCTGGGCCTCACTCCCCGGCGCCTCACCGCCAGCAAGTCCGGGAAGCACGGGAAGCTCGAACGAGATACCGCGATCGCTCTTCGCCGGGGCATTCTCGGGGGTCTGGCGCGGCTCCTGCCGCAGCGCGCGTCGAGCGGCCGGCGGTGCGTCCTCCGGCCGATCGCTGAAGTGCTGGCGTCCCTGCGCGTCGGTCCAGCGAAAGATCTCCGCATGGGATCCCTGGGCGACCCCGACCGTCAGACCGCTGGCCAGCAGCAGAGCCAGCAGCAGGGAAGCAGGCGTACGCACGGAGGATCCTCACGCGGCAGTCGAGAAAATGGCTGTCCGCTCCGTGGGTCGGCGTTTTCCACCCGCGTCTTGAGCGGGCAAGATCGGCTTGCGAGGGAGGATCGGCCTGCGTAGCCTGCTCAGAAGTGGCACCGGAAGCGCCGCCGATTCCTCCCAACCGGCTGATGTACTGGGTCGAGCCGGGGCGTCTGCTGGCCGGGGGCTACCCGGGCCACGCGGATCCGGGGGTTGCGCGGCGCACGCTCTGCGGGTTGCTCGATTGCGGCGTGTCCGCAGTGGTCAACCTGATGGAGGAAGCCCCACGTGGCACCCCGGCCTACGCGGGGCCGCTCCAGGAGCTCGCCCAGGCGCAGGGCCGTAGCCTGGTGCTGGAGGCCTTTCCGATCGAAGACCACTAGGTCCCCGACCCCCAGGCGTTGGATCGGCTTCTCGGCTGGATCGCGGCCCACACCCGGACGGGGGGCCGGGTCTACGCCCACTGCTGGGGCGGTCGCGGCCGCACGGGCGTCCTCGCCGGCGCATGGCTGCTGGCGCGCGGCCTGGCCGACAGCGAAGGAGTCCTCGGAGCGATCGCACGCCTCCGCCAGGGCGCCCCGGGCGCCTCCCCGGAGACGCCGGAGCAGGCTGCATTCCTACAGAGTCTGACGCTCACGCCCCGCCTCACCGGTACAGGCCGCTAGGGCGCGCGGACGACACTCCACGAGAGCCCCAGCGCCGCCGCCCAGAGCAGCCAGAAGCTCGGTGGCTCGGGCAGCGCAGCTCCCCGCCCCGCGGAGACGGCTGGGAGCGGTGCGAGGAAGGGAAGGTGCCGCGGTGGAACGCTCGAGGGAACCCGCCGCGCAGGAGGCGGCAAGAGCGGCGCAGGGCGAATGGTGAGAGCCAGCGCGCGCAGGTCCACGGGATCGAGCAACAAGGTGTCGGATCCGGCGGCGACGGGCTGCGCTGCAGCGAGGACGATCGGGGGCGGGGCCTGCGACGACCGCACCCCCCTGGTGACCGGGTGGGAAAGCAGCACCCACGCCAGTGCCAGAGCGCCCACCAGCAGCAGTGCCAGGCTTCTCCGAGCCCACCCGTAACGCCCAGCCATGGAGACCTCCCCGCGTAGCCGCGGCTCTGGGGGGTCTCCTGGATCGTCTACCTGGCTGGTTTCCTTGAGGTGATTCCAGGGGTTTCACCGGGACCTGCAGCGGACCTGCGCCCTGCTGTCCGCTGCCCTCATGGCTTCCGACACGCGGACGAGGCGCGCTAGATCAGCAACAGGCGCTTGTCACCGCGTAGGCTCCTCTTCCAGCATGCCTTTTCGTGGAGCAGGACTGTGCCCGCTCACGGTCAAGACTGCATCGTCCGCTGTCGCTGGAACTCGAGTTCCTTGGCGAAATGCGCTGCCCGCGGGGAAGGTGCTGCGACTCAGGGCGCTCGGCTCGCCGGCGACGCCTCTGCCCGCACCTCCAGCTCTCGCCGCTGCCGCGCTGCCTCGTGCCGCTTTTCCGCAAGCGCTGCGGCCATGTGCTGACGGATCTGCTCCACCAGCACCGCGTTCTCCTCGCGGATATGGTCGAGCTCCTCGGCGAGGCGCACGTCACGCGGAACCGGCTGGAACCGGACCTGCAGGGTCAGGCTGGCCTGGCGGTCATCCTGGAGTACGGCCACGACCTCCACCTCGTTCTCGCCGGCCAGGAGCGGCAGCTCCCCGTAGAAGGAGCCGTCGATGCCCGTGGCCACATAGGGGGTCTCCTCGCCGGTCGTGCGGTTGACCAGCTTTACGCGATCGACAAACGAGAGCTTCGTAGCGGCCAACATCCCCACCACATCGCCGGGTCGCTTGATGTGGACGAAGCGGCCCCCCGTGATCGAGGCCAGGTGCTTCAAGCTCTCACTGTGCTCGCGGGTGACGTCGTTCCTGCCTAGCTCGAAGCTGTTGATGCGCACCCCTGCACGCTGCGCGAGGTAGCCCGCATAGCGGGCCGCCCTCGAGGCTGTGACGCGGTCATAAGGAAGCCTCGGCTTGCCATCGCTCAGGACCTCCACAACCCGGTGCACAGCGGCTCGGGGCGCGCGGGTGGCGCCCAGGGCCACGTTACCTGAGAGCTCGATCACGGCACGCGTGACGCCGGCCGCCAGATCGGTCGTTCCAGAGGGCGTCCGTTTGCCGATGGCCGCAAGCGCCTTGTCCACCCGGACGTAGTCCGCAGACAACGGCAGCTCCAAGACCGCGTCCCGCCCGGCAATCGCGTGCAGGTTCTCCAGCGTGGGATCGAAGCCGCGGTCTGCTGGCCAGGTATGCAGGCGATCTTCACCGGCGAAGGTCACGAGGCCGACGTGGATGCGCTGGCCTGCATGGTTGCCCGGCAGGCGGCGGAGTATCCGGACGAAGGCGCGGGCCGCGCGGATTTCGGCTCGCAGGATCGAATCCGCTCCCTGCCACTGGTCCACGCCCCGCCCATCCCCGTCCACGTCGGTCTGGGCGAACTCCCCCGTAGAGGCCGAGGTGTCAATCAACAACAGCACGTCGAAGTTCGCATGGGCGCCTTCGGTGGTGGCAAATCCCGCCACAGGAAGGCGGGGGTCAAAGTGTTTGCGCTCGGAGTGGCCGAGAGCCGGGTCGTGGATCTCGAAGTCGACCCGTGGGTGCCTCCGCAAGGGTCGGAGCAGACGCCACGCAAGCTGGGCCAGGCGCTGGCCGAAGCTCGGCACGGGCTGCAGGGCAGAGAAGACGAAGTCGCCCCGCGATGGCGGCGGTGGCTCTGGTACCAACGCGGTCCAGCTCGCGCTCACATAGCCGGTCCTGCCGTTCGGGAGCACGACCCGGTGCCAGCCCGCCTGGCTGGCGATCAGATGGGCCTTCTCGCCGGGGCGGAGCCCCCCCACCCGGCCGCTGTCCCGGCGGGCCTCGGCGCGCACGATCACCCGCGAATGGACGCGCTCCGCGGGCACGACCGCGACGGCCGCGGCCATACTGGCCGACAGGGGAAGGGCGACACTGAGCACGAGCATCAAGAATCGGCGGGCCATCCACACCTCGCTGCGCATGGTATCGGTGTTTTCGCCGTCTGCCTGAGCCCCGGCCTCCCCTCTTCTCCCGATTTTCTCGCGCAGCCAGACTCGTGCGGCTGTCGCTGCCGGTACCTCCCGGTTCCGCCCTGCGAGACGCCATCGCATCGGCCTGGCGCACGAAGTGGTTCCGGCGGTGGTGCTGTTCAGCGTGGCCGTGGGCGTGGCATTGATCGCGATGAGGAAACGACGGCGGTCCGTGGACGGGCATCAATCCCGAGGAGGTGCGGGACGCCGGGCAGGCGCCGAGTCTCCTGTCGCGCGCGGAGAGCGCGCGGCCTTGGCGAGGCGTTCAAACGCGCACCCGACCTGCCTCGCGAACTCGGCCAAGTCGGGCAGCCGGTCGTAGTCGGCATTGAAGCCGAAGCCCACGGCACCGTTGTAGCTGATCGCACTCACAGCGAGGCCGATGTTCTTGATGAGCGGCGCCTGTGCATAGAGCGCCAGCATCTTCGCCCCCAACATGTAGAGCGGGAACGCCGGTCCGGGCACGTTCGTGACCAGCATGTTCTGGGTGCCCTTGGAGAGGGCTTGCACGTCGAAGGAAAGCCACTCCCGCACCCGTGTCGCCATCTCGACCCCCAGCGCCTGGTTGGAGTCCTTCAGGGCCTGCGTCGTCTCATGGAGGACGCGCAGCTGCTCCAGAGGGTCGCGCAGCCCGACGGGCAGGCGCACGATCCACGACGAGACGTGGTTGCCCAGGCGCTCGCGGTCGGCAGGGCCACGCACGTTGACCGGCGCACTCACACGGAAGTCCAGCTCCTCCGGACGCAGCTGGCGGGCGATCATCAGCTCGCGCACGGCGCCACTGACGCTGGCCAGCACCACGTCATTGATCGAGCAGCCCTCGGCGTGGCGCACCGCCTTCAAGGCGTCGAGCGGAAGCTCCAGCCAATCGAAGATCCGATGGGGACCGATCTCGCCGTTGAGCGGCGTCTCGGAGGCGGGAACGAGCTTCATGCGTGCCAGCTCGCCCAGCGCCCGCAGGCGCCCAGCGAGATCGTGACGCAGATCGGCGCTCTCGCGTACGAAGCTCCCCAGCTCGCGCAGGGCGCGGGCGGGAAGGTCCAGGCGCCGGCGCTGGCTGGCGCGGCGCAGCTGCGCCGCTGTAGGCGGGGGCCGGGGCAGAAAACGCGGCGCTTCAGCCAACCGGACCTCGGGGCTTGGCTGGAAGATGTGCTGCATCAGCGACATGCCGGAGGCGCCGTCCACCATGCAGTGGTGGGCCTTGGCGATCAGCGCGAAGCGTCCGCCCTGGAGCCCCTCGATGACCCAGGTCTCCCACAAGGGCCGGCCGCGGTCCAGGGGGCGCTCCATGATGTCCGCCGCCATGCGCTTGAGCTGCGCCTCGGATCCCGGTCGCGGCAACGCCACATGACGCATGTGGTAGTCGAGGTTGAAGCGTGCATCGTCCACCCACACCGCATGCTCCTCGCCCGGAATCCAGACGAGCTTCTGGCGGTAGCGCGGCACATGGTGCAGCACGGAGGCCATGGCCGCCTTGATGGCGGCAAAGTCCACCCCGCCCTCGCGCGTTGCCAGGGGCCCCTCTTCGAAGATCGAGATCCCCGAGCCGTGCATCGGCAAGGCAGGCGTCTCCCAGCGCAGGAAGTCGTTGTCCTGTACGGAGAGCCGATCGAAGTGGAAGTGATCCATGGGCTGCCTCAGGCCGCCTGGGAGCCAACGGCCTGGACTAGCTCATCGAAGCAGGCCGCAAGCGCCAGGGCCAGGTCGTGGAGGTCCGGAAGCAGGTCCCAGTCGGCATTGAGGCCCCAGTAGAGGCCGTCGGCATAGCGGTAGAGCGCGACGCGGAGTGCCTGCTCCGGCACCAGGGGCAGCATCGGAAAACCAGCGACCAGGCGGGCACCCAGCAGGAAGCGGGGCTCTGCGGGGCCGGCCAGATTCGTGAAGGTGAGATTCGAGGCCCCATGACCGAGCTGTCGACGCAGCGGGAAGCCTGCCAGGCCCGGCCCCAGGTACTCGCTGGCGGCGGCAAAGAGTCGGAAGCTGGTGGGCCGTGCCTCCGCCAACGCCTGGTCCACAGCATGCAGCCGGCGGGGCGCGTCCTGCACGGCGATGGGCAACGCAGCCACCCGCCAGGCCAGCGCGTCCCCCACCGGGCCCGAGTGGCATAGTCCCCCGGCGTGCTCGGGGTACGCCACGCAGAAGCGCAAGGCTCGCTGCTCGGGTAGGGGCAGGCCCCGTTGCTCGAAGAATCGCTCGAGGCCCCCGGCCAGGGTGGCCAGGGCCACTGCTTCGACACTCGTCTGGAAGTGCGCGGCCAGCCCGCGCGCCTGGCGTGCGTCCAGGACCTGCCAGTCCAGGCGTCGATGCGGACCGATACGGCGGTTCAGGGGCGACGGTGAGGCGGGCCTCGGATCGAGCAGGGCCGTCAGACTACGGCGCGCCTCTTCTCCGAGGTCCTCGGCACGACGCAGCGCTGCCACGGCCCGGCGCCCCAGCCGGAGGGGCGCCGCCAACCGACGGAGGACCACCTCACGAGCCAGCGCCAGCCGCTCCGGGGTGGGCCGCGGCTGCCAGGCTGGACCGGTCTCGAAGTCCTGGAACGGCTCGGGGGAGAGCAAGGCCTCCACCAGACTGAGGCCCCAAAGGCCCCGGGCCAGGCTCTGGTGGACCTTCGCCACCAGCGCAAAGCGCTTCTCTGCCAGCCCCTCCACCACGTGGAGCTCCCAGAGCGGCTTCTCCGGGTCGAGGCGCTGGGAGGCGATCTGGCCGCACAGCCGCTTCAGCTGGCGCTCGTCCCCGGGGTGCGGCAGGTGGGTGTGACGCACGTGGTAGTGAAGGTTGAAGCGACTGTCGTCCACCCACAGGGGCTCGTCGCCGAGGGGCGCCCGCACGATGCGCTGGCGATAGCGCGGCACCCGGTAGAGGCGAGCGCCGACCAAGGTGCGCAGGCGCTCGAAGTCTATGCAACCTCCCTCCACCAAGCCGTCGGCCTCGGCGACCTCGAAGAGGAAGGCGCCGAGCACGTGCATGTGGACATGGGCATCGTCCAAGGCGAGGTGCATGCGCTCCTCCCCGCAGAGATGCTCGGCGTGGCCCATACGCCCTCCGTTGCTGCGCCCTGGTTACGCATTCTGCGTGCCAACCCCTGGGCCTAGCTTGGAGGGGGAGAATCCCGACTGCCTGGATGCGTGGGGCGCGGTGCCCCAGCCGGCTCTTTTCCCGGGGAACGATGCCGCAGCCGATCCCGGATTGGGCGGCTCAGCCTCGGCGGATGAAGTCCAGCGTCACGCGAGCCAGCTCTGGGCCGTGGGTCTCCTGGAGGAAGTGCCCGCCCCCCACGATGGTCGTGTGGGGCTGTCCCTTGGCCCCGGGTACGGCCTCCTGGAAGAGCGCCGCACCGCGACGGGTCATCGGATCGCCATCGCTGAAGGCGGTGAGGAAGGGCTTCTGCCACGTGCGCAGCACCTCCCACGCGCGCTGATTGGCGGCGACGGCGGGGTCATCGGGAGAGATCGGGACCAGGGCTGGGAATGCCCGAGCGCCCTCCTTGAAGGACTCGTCCGGGAAGGGCGCGTCATAGGCGGCAACCACCGCGGGGGTGAGCTCGCCCGCGCAGCCCCCGGAGACGATCTGTCCCACCGGAAGCTCCGGCACACGCTGGCTGAAGTCGAGCCACCGCTGGAAGGCGTCGCCCGGCGGCGCCTCGCCTGTGGGGAGACCCCCGTTCGCCAGCACGATGCGCGCGAACCGCTCCGGGTTCTCCGCCGCAAGCCGTAGGCCGAGCAGACTGCCCCAGTCCTGGCAGACGAGGGTGATCTCGCGCAGGTCCAGCGCTGCGAGCCAGGCACGCATCCAGTCCATGTGGTGCTGGTAGCTGTAGTCCGTGCGCTTGGTGGGCTTGTCCGAGCGGCCGAAACCCACCAGGTCCGGCGCCACGCTACGCAGACCCTCGGCCGCGAAGATCGGGATCATATGCCGGTACAGGAAGGACCAGCTGGGTTCGCCGTGCAGGCAGAGCACCGGCGGTGCGTCCTCCGGTCCTTCGTCCACGTGGTGAATCCGCAGGCGGCCCCCTTCCCCATCGGGCACCTCGTTGTAGTGAGGCTCGAAGGGATAGTCCGGCAGCCTCGCGAAGCGTTCGTCCGGAGTTCGCAGGGCTTCCACGGCGTCTCCTCCAAGTGCAGGATGCGGGCGCCCCCGAGAGGATTCGAACCTCTGACACCCGGTTTAGGAAACCGGT